>OLVS01000128.1_pt1 | contig 55143 bp, 75 predicted proteins | sample 1644121 | NCBI WGS metagenome assembly OLVS01 (sample SAMEA103958121, study PRJEB25191) | human gut metagenome
TATTATGCGGGCGGCCGCAAGGGCCGCCCTACGAAGTTCTACCGACATTCCCCATTTTCACCTTTCACCATGCAAAAAAAGAGAGCCTTGCGGCTCTCTTTTTCTTATCCTTTTTGGCAGCAAAATCGTCAGATTTCATGCCAGCATCAATACGCCAGTTTCTCCGCCAGATAGGCCTTCAGCTGGCTGATGGGGATGCGCACCTGCTCCATGGAGTCGCGCTCGCGGACGGTGACGCAGTTGTCACCCTCGTGTTCGGCGTCGCCCACGGTGTCAAAGTCCACGGTGATGCAGTAGGGGGTGCCCACCTCGTCCTCGCGGCGGTAGCGCTTGCCGATAGAGCCGGTCTCGTCGAAGTCGATCATCCACTCCTTGCTGAGCTCCTCGTAGATCTTGCGGGCGGGCTCGCTGAGCTTCTTGCTGAGGGGCAGGATCGCGGCCTTGTAGGGCGCCAGCGCCGGATGCAGGTGCAGCACCACGCGGACATCGTTCTTGGCCTCGTCCACGACCTCCTCGTCATAGGCGTCCACCAGCACGGCCAGCACGCTGCGCTCCACGCCCAGAGAGGGCTCCACCACGTAGGGGATGTAGCGCTCGTTGGTCTCGGGATCGAAGTAGGTCAGATCCTTGCCGGACACAGTCTGATGCTGGGTCAGGTCGTAGTCGGTACGGTCGGCCACGCCCCACAGCTCGCCCCAGCCGAAGGGGAACAGGAACTCGAAGTCCGTGGTGGCCTTGGAGTAGAAGCACAGCTCCTCGGGATCGTGGTCGCGGAGCCGCAGGTTCTCGTCCTTCAGGCCGATGCCCAGCAGCCAGTTGTGGCAGAAGGTGCGCCAGTAGTTGAACCACTCCAGATCGGTGCCGGGCTTGCAGAAGAACTCCAGCTCCATCTGCTCGAACTCGCGGACGCGGAAGATGAAGTTGCCCGGGGTGATCTCGTTGCGGAAGGACTTACCGATCTGGCAAACGCCGAAGGGCAGCTTGCGGCGGGTGGTGCGCTGGGTGTTGACGAAGTTGGTGAAGATGCCCTGGGCCGTCTCGGGACGGAGGTACACGGTGTTCTTGGCGTCCTCGGTAACGCCCTGGAAGGTCTTGAACATCAGGTTGAACTGACGGATATCGGTGAAGTTGTGCTTGCCGCAGCTGGGGCAGGGAATGTTCTTCTCCTCCACGAAGTCCTTCATCTCCTGCTGGGAGAAGGCGTCAATGGGCTTGGGCAGCTCGAAGCCGTTGGTCTGGCACCATTCCTCGATCAGCTTGTCGGCGCGGAAGCGCTCCTTGCACTCCTTGCAGTCCATCAAAGGATCGGAGAAGCCCGCCAGATGGCCGCTGGCCACCCAGGTCTGGGGGTTCATGAGGATGGCGGCATCCTGACCCACGTTGTAGGGGTTCTCCTGCACGAATTTCTTCCACCAGGCCTTTTTGATGTTGTTCTTCAGCTCCACGCCAAGGGGGCCGTAGTCCCACGTGTTGGCAAGGCCGCCGTAGATCTCAGAGCCTGCGAAGATGATGCCGCGGTTTTTGCACAGCGCCACGATCTTATCCATGGTCTTTTCGGTGTTTTTCATGGTGATATCTCCTTTATGTGAATATTTTGGTAAATAAAAATACGCCCTGAGTCCCTTTTAAGGACTCAGGGCGAACTAAACAGTCCGTGGTTCCACCTGAATTTGGAAGCATTCCACACTCTTATCGCCGGTAACGGGGCGTCCGGCGGGCATTTCCTCCCGCGGCTCCGGGCAGCCACGCCCATCATCGCCTGTTGCTTTGCCTAGGATAGCACGTTTTTCCGCAGGTGTCAAGGAAATTTGGGAAAGGGTCGTGGGAAAATACCGAACGCACGCCGCTTTTTGCGTAGGAGCCGATATCTACATTGGCCCGCCCTCACCCCGCCGTTTTCCCATCATGCCGCCTTTGGCGGCATACCACTTCTCTTCCCTTTTCACTCTTCCCTCTTCACTGCAAAAAAAGAACACCCCGCAAGGTGTTCTTTTTTGCTTCAGTTGTTCTCGCTGCGGTCGTAGGCCACCACCACGCGGCGGTTGGGCTCGGTGCCCACCGAATAGGTGGTGACGCCCTTCACGTCCTGCAGGGCGGCGTGGATCACATGGCGCTCGTAGGCGTTCATGGCCTCCAGCGTGACGCTGCGGCGATACTTCTTCACCTTGGCGGCCACCTTCATGGCCAGGCTCTCCAGACTGGCTTCCCGGCGGGCGCGATAGTTCTCGGCGTCCACATGGACGCGGATTCGCTTCTCGCTGCCGCTGTTGACGGCGTAGTTGGTCAGCTGCTGGATGGCGTCCAGCGTCTCACCGCGGCGGCCGATCAGCGCGCCCAGCTTCTGACCCTCCAGAATGGCCTTGTACCGGCCCTTCTCCTCCTCGTACACCTTCACAGCGGCGGGGCTCTCCATATGCTCCAGCAGACCGGTCAGGAACGCGGTGATGCGCTGGGCATTGTCGTCATGGCACTCCGGCAGCTCCACAGCGGGAGCGGCAGGGGCTTCCGCAGCGGCCTCGGCAGGCTTTTCCTCACGGCGGGGCTTGGTGGGACGGGGCTGCTGAGGCTTGGACTGCTGGGGCTTCTGGGGCCGGGGCTTCGGCTCTTCCTTCTTCTCGACCTTTTCCACAACAGGCTTGACGGGCACGGCGACCTCCTCCATGGGAGCCTCGTCGGGGCCGTAGGTCACGCGGACGCGGGCAGGCTTGGCGCCCATACCCAGAAAGCCGTTCTTGGCACGCTCCAGGATCTCCACGGACACATCGTCACGATCCATGCCTAGCTGGGCAAGAGCCTTGCTGATGGCCTCTTCCTCGGTCTTGCCTGTTACATCGATATAACTCATAGACAAAACTCCTTATTCGTCGTAATGCTTCTCGCTGTACGCGCGGCCGCGAGCGTAGGGACGGTTGCCCACACGGCCCGCCTCGGTGGTGGCGGCGCGCTTTTCCTTATGCTCTTCCTTGGGCTGGGACTTTTTCTTGCTGCCTTGCTGGGGCTTTTTGGCGGCGTTGGCCTGCTCCAGCTGCTTGTTGTAATTCTCGCGAGCGGCCTGCATCTTGGCGGCGCGCTTTTCCCGCTTCTCCCGCTCCTTATCGGTCTCCTCTTCCTCCAGCTTCTTGCTGAAGTACTTGTTGAGGATCATCTCCTGAATGGCGGAGAAGGCGGCGTTGGCGATCCAGTACACGCACAGAGCGGCGGGGAACATGAAGCCCATCCACACCGTCATCAGGGGGAACAGGTACATCATCATCTTGCTCTGGCTGTTCATGGTGTTGGAGCTGGCCTTCATGGAGACCATGCTCATCACCAGCTGCAAGGCGGCGGCGATAAAGGGCATGATCAGCAATCCCCACACCGGCCATCCGCCGCCGGGGAACTGGCTCATCACCTGAGAGGGCTGGCTGGCCAGATCCACACCCAGGAAGCTGTAGTCCAGATCGATCAGACCGTCGAACTTACCGGCAAAATCCGCCCAGTGATCATGGATAAAGTCGGTCAGATAGATCTGCTCATAGGCGTTGTTGCTGGCGGGCGCGGTATAGCCCAGAGAGGTGGCCAGCGTGGTGATCTCATCGATCACCTCGTTGGACAGGTTCATGAAGAACCGCAGGGGGGTACGGATGATATAGTACAGGGCGATCAGGATGGGGAAAGGCAGGAAGGACCACAGGCAGCCGGACATGGGGTTGACGCCTTCCTTGGCGTACAGGTCGGCCATTTCCTGCTGCTGCCGCTCCTTGTTGTTGGCGAAGCGGGTCTGGATATCCTTGATCTTGCCCTGCATCCGGTTCATGCGCAGCATGCTCTTCTTGCTCTTCATCTGGAAGGGCAGGATCACCAGCTTCACCACCAGGGTGAACAGGATCAGCGCCACGCCGTAGGAACCGGTCAGGCTGTAGAACATTCTCGTCAGCCAGGCGAAAGGCACACAGATATAATATCCGATTTGTGCAAACATTGTTTTTCCTCCGTAGGTCGTTTACTTGTGTCGCGGATATGGAAAATTGTGGGAAAACACCTCAAACATTCTGCTTCATGGCACGGGGTCGTACCACCCGCCCTTGTGGAACGGATGGCACTTGAGAAACCGACGGAACGCCAGCCAGCCGCCCTTCAGCGCGCCGTACTTCTCCACCGCTTCCAGCGCGTACTGGGAGCAGGTGGGGATAAACCGGCACCGGGGCGGAAACAGGGGCGACACCGCCGTCTGGTAAAAGCGGATGATCTTCAGAAGCGCCCGCTTCATGCCTTCGGCTCCAGCAGACCCAGCGCCTCCAGCGCCCGGCCATACTGCTTGTCCAGCTTGCTGTAGGGCGTGTGAACGGCCTTTACCCGGCCCACCAGGATCACGTCGTAGCCCTTTTTCATGGCGGGCAGGTGCAGGCGGTACATCTCACGCAGCTGGCGGCGGACGCGGTTGCGCACCACGGCCTTCCCCAGCTTGGTGCTGACGGTAACGCCCAGGCGGGTCTTCCCCTGCCTGTTTTTCTGGCAGTAGACCACCACAGCGGGCTGCACGCTGGATTGTCCCTTTCGGTAAATGCGCCGGAACACATGATTCTCTTTTACGGTCACGGCAGCTTTCATGGTTTCTCCTTTGCGGGGGACGCTTCGTAGGGGCCGGCGTCCTCGACGGCCCGTCGGTTTACCGAAGCGTTTTCGTAAGGGGAGCGAGGCGTCGAGGACGCCGCCCCCTACAACATATCATGTGACCCGCTTGTTTATCCCGAAAAATGCAAATACCAACAGGGACGGCAGTTTTCCCTTCCACCGTCCCTGGCTTATTTAAGCTTGTTTGGGGTGCACTTTCCGCCGTCCTCAGTGGGTCAGGCGGGCACGGCCCTTGGCGCGGCGGCGGGCGAGAACCTTGCGGCCATTGCTGGTAGCCATTCTCTTACGGAAGCCGTGCACCTTGGAGCGCTGGCGCTTCTTGGGCTGATAGGTACGGAACATTGCATGACACCTCCATCTTAAAAATATCGCCTCCGCGCATGGATTCATGGCGGCGCGTACTCGACAGCGGACGAAAGGTCCGCCGCAGTCGACTTGAAAAGTGCGCAAACGCGCAACTGATATTATACAGAAAAACACCAACGTTTGTCAACAACTAAATATTGTGTCTTTGTCGAAGAGTGGGAACAAGGGAGGGATACAGATACATTTATCTTTGCGGCGGCCTGAGGGCAGGCCGCCCTACGCATGCCACCGATAGAACCCCGCCCACCGTTTGCCGGAAATACCCTCGTAAGTTGGGCGCACGGTTTACCGTACCCATCTGTAGGGGCGGACGACCCTGTCCGCCCTAACGACGATCGTATCATTTTCGACAGGGCAGACAGAGTCGTCGGCCCCTACGGAATTTCTATTGATGGCATTACCATACACCAAACGATCCGTCGAGGTCGCTACGAAAACAAAAGGCAAATGTCAATAGGAAAGTGTAACAAAACGAAAAAATATTTTTAGACGGTCTGCAAATAGCCCTCAAACAGCTGCCCGGCAGAGGCCCAGCCCAGCAGTTGGCGGGGGTATCTGTTCAGCCAGCTTTCCACCGCCTCCACGTCTTTTTGGGTGACCTTATCAAAGTTTGTTCCCTTGGGGAACTTCCGCCGGATCATCTGGTTTTGTTTTTCGTTGCTTCCTCGCTCACTACTGCAGTATGGGTGACAGTAATATGTCCGGGTGCGCTTGCTCTCACAGCGTTTATATACGGACCGTTCGATCCCGATATAGTCCGCAAACTCGCTTCCGTTGTCCATGGTAATAGATTGGAATACCTGCGGGAAGCGGGCACCCCATTTCCGTTCCATGGTGTCCAGCGCACGGACGACGCTGGCCGCGGATTTATCGCGGATCAGGCGGATCACCTCCATGCGGGTGACGCGCTCGGTCAGCACCAGGAGGCACTTATGCCCGCCCTTGCAGGAAACCACCAGATCCATTTCCCAGTGGCCGAACTCCTGGCGCCCGTCGATCTCCGGCGGGCGCTTTTCTATGCTCTCACCCTTGGGCTGCTGTTTCGCCCGCTGGACGTGCTTGGTTTTCTTCTTCCGCCGGGAACCCTTGAACGGCAGCGCCTTATTGGTCAGGCGGAGAAAAACGCCCTTGTCGATATAGGCATAAAGGGTTTGGCGGCAGATCCGCGTTTCAAAGCAGCCGTATTTTTCCGGGTGGGCCTCAATCTCGTGCAGGGCCGCCTCCGGGCTGTAATTGTCGTCAGCAATCAGCGCCTCCAGGGTTTCGGCGTACCGGCGATCACTTCCAATTTTCAGGGGGCCGCCCTTGGCCGCCATGTTGGCCCGGTAGCGGGCTTGTGACCGCTCCGGTATGTACTCGGTCACTTCGATATAATCCGCGTTCATGTAGGTGTATGTCCCGCGTTTGATCTCGCGGCAGACGGTGGCGGCGCTGACGTGCAGGGCCGCGCCGATCTCGCGCATGGTGGCGCCCTCTTTTCTCATTCTGGCGATCTTGTTTCGGTCAAACTCCGTCAGGTGCTTATATCCTTTCATGCCCGTGCCCTCACTTTCAAAAAAATATGGACGGCGCGGTGCATACAGCACTCCACGCCGTCCTATTCTTTGCCCAGCAGCCAGTCCACGGAAACCTCCAGAACGTCCGCGATCACCACCACCTCAAAGTCAGCCACAAACCTGCCGCCGTTTTCGATCCTGCTTATCACGTCCCGCTCCACAATGACACCAGCCAGTTGCAGACGCCGGCAGAGATCAGACTGTGACAGCCGCGCCCGCAGGCGGGCCTCCCGGATCCGGTCACCGCATATATTTCTTTTCCCGTGGAAATCATACGCTTTCATGGGCAGCCCTCCAGGCGCGTGGTAATGTTCAGCAGTTTTCTTGATATTAACACATAGGTTTCCACGAACCCGTGTTAATAATCAGCACCGAAAAATATTGAACACTCTGGAGGGCAAACGCCGAAACGCCCCCGGCGCTGTGTGCGTCGGGGGCTTATGCTTTTTATTCTCCCAGGATCTCCGCCGCCAGGCTGTCCATAGCCTTTTCCATGAACTCGTTAAGACTGTACCCTGCAGCTTTCGCAGCTTCCTTGTATCTGTCTTTTTTTCCTCTCTTTACATACGGGGAAAGTCGATCATAGTTCTTTTCATTGAAATCTCGCTTGTAGTCGGTGGCGCTCATGCCGCCCTCTTTCTTCGGTCTGCCCATGCTTATCACCTCGCCATTATAATACCACCGCCGCCCGTTTTTATCTACTGTTAGATTATATAAATATCTCACGTTAGATTTGTGCATATTGCGGATTGCTTTTTATCTCACGTTAGATTATAATATAGACAGTTCAAGAGGAAAGGGGTGGTTAAAATGAGCAAGAAAAAACGCCGACGGCATAAGCCGACGGCGCAGCCCAACAGGTTGCAGGTCTTGGCGGACACAATCCTGGCGGGCACAATCTCCGGTCTGATTACAGCGGCAATCCTCAAATGGATCGGCTGGTAACAGACAGAGGGGCGGGGGGCAACCCCCGCACCCTCAATATAAACGAAACCCGCTAAAATGTCAATAGGAGGGCAGCGCATGAAATACCTGCTTTTTGTGGCCATATTCGTGGCGGTTTATGTCCCGGTTCGCTACGGGATCCGGCTGCTTCGTAAACTATTCAACGGGAGGAAATGAGAATGGAAAAGCAAGCGAAAGTTTCCCCGGCGGTTACGCTGGAGGCGGTCACGGTCCCGCTGGCTGACGGGCGGCGCGGTGTGGTGTTAGTCCTCACCGATGAATACAGCAGAAAAACAGTCATGCGGGCCATGCCTGCCAGCAGGTGACCCGCAGAAGAACCCCGACGCCAGGGCGGCGCCGGGGTTCCTTTTTTATTCTGCTGCGGTGGCCTCCGCCGCGTCCGCCGGTTCCTCCAATGCGGGCGGCGTGGTTCCGCCGGTCTGCTCCGGCGTCCCGCTCGTTTTGCTCAAAACCAGCTTGTACAGCTTGGAAAAAACGTCTTTCGCATACAGCACATAGGCCGTCACCATGGCCAGGTTGGCGGCTGTTGCCACGTTGACCGTTTCGCCGTCAATGTCGATTGCCACAATATCGGGGTTCAGGCGGCCCGCCACATAGAAAGCGACAAAGCAGGCCGCAATAATGATCCCCTTAATGACACCGTTCCGGCATTTGATACGGTCGAAAGTCCCGTCAAAAAGGGCGTTCAGGCTGCCCAGCACGACGTTGACAGCCACCAGGAGAACCAGGCCAATGGCCAGGCGGATAATAGTCTGTTCCATTTTTACCTCTCATTCCTGCCCGGTGCTGTCCTGGCCATTTTCGTGGCACCGCGGAAATGGGCAGCTTTCGCATTGGCTCCGATCACAGGGGATCGAACCGTCCCAGCGTACCAGGGCCACCAGCCAGGTGACCACAGCGGCCAGGGAAAGCACCCAGGCCAGCGCCTTGATAATAACCATTCCAGCACCTCCGGCAAAATTATTTGTTGATGGTGATAACCTGGCCCACATGGATCAGGTTCGGATTTTTGATCCCGTTGTCTGCTGCCAGCTTGGCCACGGTGGTGCCGTACTTCGCGGCGATACGGGAAAGTGTGTCCCCGGCCACAACGGTGTACTTGACGGCTCCGCCGGGCAGGCGGAGGACCTGGCCCACGCGGATCAGGTTCGGGTTTTTAATGCCGTTGATCTCCACCAGTTTGGCCACGGTGGTGCCGTGGGCCGCCGCAATACGGGAAAGGGTATCGCCGCTTTTTACGGTGTATGTACCCGCCGCCGTGGGCGTCGGTTTCGCTGGCTTGTCCGCCGTCCCGCCGGACGTACCGCCCAGCTTCCGGGCAATCATGTCAAAGTCCGGGGTAATAAACCCGCGGATATACCGCCCATTCACTTTCACGGTGCGCTTGCCCACCTTGCCGCCGTTCATGTTTCCCTCTGTGACCACAAAGGTGCCGCCGCCCACCTTGGTGACAATGCCAATGTGATCCGGTGCGCCGGTGCTGTCGGTGGTGGCGTAGTTGGCCCCGTCCTGCCAGTCGTACACGCAGGCGTCACCCACCTTGGGGGTGTATGCGTCGTTCTCCGTCCAGATCCCTTTTTTCTTGGCGATCTCGACGTACTTTCCCACGCCGCACTCCGTCCCGGTGTACTCCGCGATCCCGGCCTTGATGTACGCCGCGGAGGTCGTGGTGGCACAATGGGCGTCACCCACCTGTACGCGGTAGCCTCTGGCCAGGGGCTTGTGGTTGTTGTAGATGTTCAGGATCTCCAGGTGCTTGGCGCTTCCTCTGGTTGCTCCGTTCCATGCGTTGATAATGTCCGCAACCTTTTGGCGCAGTTCGTTTCCGGTCATATTGTTTATACCTCCTCACAGGCCCGCGTCCGGTGGTTCGCCGGTGCCCGCGGGCGGTTCCTCCGGGGCAGGCTGCGGCCCGCTCCCGCTCGTTCTGGCGGCCTCCGCCGCCGTGTCCTTGTTCGTCTTAATCCAGCCCATGACGCCGTTTTCCAGGCCGCACACGCCGAACACGCAGCCGGTCAGCGTGGCAGGCTCGGATCCGGTGTGCCAGAAAACCACCAGATCGGCCACCGTGTACGCCACCAGGAAAACCGCTTCCAGAACCAGGATCCTGTCCATGGTGCCCATTTTCTTTTTAGGCGGCTTCCGTTCCTGCCGCAGCGTCCGCAGACGCTTCCGCAGGTGCTTATACGCCAGCCGGGCCACGAAATAACCCAGGAGGGCACCGGCAGCCCACGCCGCCGCGGCCACAATGAATATTTTCACGGGTTGCCTCCATTACAGAAAATCGTCTTTTTCCACGCACACGCGGTAAACGTCCAGGATCCGCTCCGTGGTCACTCTGGTTTTGTTGTTCTTGAAATCCTTGTGATCCTTGCAATAGATTTCGTAGGCGTCAATATCGGCCAGGATCTGCTCAAAATGTTCCTGACTGTGCCGGGTGCCGTGTTTTACTTCGTCCCCGAACCGTAGGATCCGGTAACGGCAGTTTATGGCCTCCTGCTCTCCGTCCGCTTTCCTCATGGCCTGCACCTCGGTTTCCAGCCTGTCCACCTTGGCGATCACTTCGCTGTTGATCTTCCGCCCCAGCCAGGCCAGAAACTTGGAAACCGGGTTGATCTTCACCGGGGTAATTTCGATAAACACGGACACCAGCGCCACCACGGTGACGCCGCCAGTCAGCGCCTGGCCTACGCTCACGGTGGACAGCGTTTCAATTAGTTTTTGCACGGATCCACCTCCCCCATGGCGGTATCGTAGTCCCGCCGAACCGCTGCCATTTCCTCCTCATACCGGAGGGCGTCGCGCTGGCCCAGCTGCACCACCATGGCCTTTGTGATTTCGTTCTGGCGGTCAATGATTTGGCAGAGGTCCGCCACCAGCTTCATATAATCCATGGCAGCGTCACCTCCTCGCACCGATCAGCCCGGCGACGTGTTCCAGGTCTGCCATGTCCGCCTCAAAAAAGGCATGGCCCCACAGCCAGAAATCCGCATGATCCGGGTGGCGTAATTTCTGCGCCTCCGGGTCGCTCCACAGGAGATCCCAGCGCATTTGATGGCCGGCGTCTTTCCGCTCCAGCTTGGCCATTATGGCACCGATCAGGGCGCCGCGGGCTTTCCCGTTTCCGTCGTCGTTTCGTGCAAAATAGCGGTGTGCGCTCTCGCTGGTGACCGCGCACAGTGGGCGTCCTTTATGTACCAGAAAACCGTCCACAGCGTCCACAGGGGTGCCATACGGGAGGTTTACGGGGCCGTTGATACTCTCAAACCGCGCCCGTTTTCTTACGATGTAGGCAGCGCCCACGGCTTACACCCCCGTTTCCTCCGTCGCCTCTGTCCAGCCATACACGCCAGGTTCCCACACGTTGCTGTCCACATTACTGATCCAATGCTTGCCGTTGTGTGACACCTTGGCGTCCTTGCTGTATGCGTCATGTGCGCCAACCGGCTGGGACCATTCCGGCCATTCCTCCGCCGGATCGGAAACCGGCGTCCAAAGGCTTGCGGTTTTGTCCGGGGTCCAGTCCGCTTGTGACGTATGGGCCTGAACGCATTTATACAGCTTCCCGTCCGTATATCTGCGGATCTGGCCCACGGTATAGGCCACCGGCACCGCCCACGGCGCGAAAAGGTCCGCGTGTTCCGCCGCCGTCGTTGCGTCCACGCTTCCAGCCTCCGCCATGGTGACGAACACGATCCCCGTTGCGTCCGTCGCTTTGGAGATCTCCGCGCCTGCGTCGGTTTCCTCCAGAATAACCGTGCTTTCCGCGCCCTCCATATCAGCGCGGCCCAGGAGGTGGTAAACGGTGCCGTTGTGTGCGATCCCCGTGGCCTCCGCCTCCGGGCACAGCACGAAACAGCCGTTTTCCGCCTGCTTGATGTAGTTGGGGGCCTCTGTCATGGCCAGGGTTGCCCCGTCTTTTGTGATTTTGAACATGGGTTACACCTCCGTTTTGAAAATCGCATAAAATAGCCGCCGCAATTTCAGCACCCTGCCGTGATCGTTGAAGTTCTCATAATAGGAAATCGGCGTTTGCAGCCATTGGGCCACCTGCTCCACCGTCATTTCACCGCTGGCCACACGCGCCCGGAAAAGCCGCAGTTTCCGCCGTGCCCGCTTCATTCCGTCCCGGCAGCCGTGGATCTTCACGGCGCCGGTGTCCGTCACCTGAAACTTTGCTTTGCAGAACCGGAACGGTCTGGAGAACGGAACCACTTTTGACTTTCCGGCGTTGACCTGCAGGCCCATGGCCTCCGCGTGGCCGATCACGTCCGCCGCGGTCACCTCCGCCGCCTGCTTCGACGGCAGAATGGTGTAATAGTCGTCCATGTAATGGGCAGCGCCATGGATTGAAAGCTGGGCTTTGATCCGGTTGTCCAGGGAGGACGGCAGCGCCACCATTTCCTGCTGGCTTGGCTCCACGCCCAGCGGCATACCCACGCCGCCCGGCACGGCTGCCACCACCAGATCGGCCAACTGCCGCAGGTCCGGGTTTAGGATCATGCCCCGGTGCCGCTCATACAGCAGCGCGTGGGGCGCGTCCGGGAAAAAGTGGTGAAAATCCATCAGGAACAGGGCACCCTCCAGGCCATGCTTGCGGTAATGATCCCGCAGGTGCTTGGCCAGGCGTCTGTAATGGAAATGCAGGCCGCCGCCTTTCTGGCTGGCTTTGTTGTCGTAGATCATACTGGGCACATACAGCGGCACCAGCACCTTTTTGGTCAGAACCTTATAAACCTGCCGATCCTCAATGTGCGGCGCGTCTATTGGCCGAACCTTGCCCCGTTCTTTCAGGGTGAAATGGGCGGTTTTTCCCGGCTTCCACGTTCCATTCAGGATCTTGCGCCGGCGCTTGGCGGTGCCGGAAAACAGGTGCATTTCAAACCGCTGTGTGCTGGCTTTCCACCTCACGCCGTTGCAGCATTTCCGGCCATAGAAAAACATGGCGCGGTAACTGAAAACTTCCTCAATCGGCCCCAGGGCGTCGCTGCGGGCCTTTCGCTTTGCCTGCCGCCTTGTCTGGCGGCGTCTGTAACGCGCCTCGCGGCGCTGTTCGCTTGTCATAGAAAAGTATTCGCCCTCCGTACAGTTGTGGTGTTGGTGTGCGTCTAAACTGCTTCGATCCAGCGCATGAAACGGGGTTAGCACAATACCCCCGCCATGCAAGCAGCGTCCGCGCGGGATCATCAGCGGGCAGTTTCAGGCTTTCGCCAGGGAAGTATCTTTCCTTTTACATGGGTCCGGTTCACGTTCGTTACTGCATTTGACCCAGTTATGCAAAATCAGGGGGCCAGCGCCCAGGAATTGTTGGCGTTGTTATTGTTGGCGCTGCCGTCGGAGTTGACAAGGCAGAAATTGTTGCTGTTGCTCGAATTGACGGAACGGCACCACGCATTGGCCGCCGTCAGAGGGAAAAGCCGCCCTGCCTCCCGGCGCGTTTTCAAAGATACACCCATAAAAATGACTTATTTCCGTTTCCTGTCGCTCTCCAGGATATTCCGCAGCAGGGTGTCCTCCCGGTCTATCAGTTCGCCCAGGCTCTGCGCCATGCGGTCCAGCTTGTCCATGGCCTCCTTGGGTGGGACCGTCTTTCCGCTGGGTGCCGTAAAGCAGCCCTGCGGGTTCTGGTACATAACCAGATAGGCGTGGGTCAGGCGCACGTCCAGCGCAGAGAGGGAGGCCAGCGCCTCCAGCAAATGCGCCTTGCGCTGGGCTTTGCGCTGTTCGTCCGACGGGTATATTTTGTTGGCCTTTTCGGTGTGGTCCATGACCTCACCGGCCAGCTGCGCGGTGCCCTCTGCAATCAGCCGGGAATAACGGGCGGAAAGCCGCGTCAAAAAGCCCACCGTTTCCACATAGATCTGGTTCGCGGTGTTCACATACTCCGCTTTGCTCACGGTCCGCTTTTCTTTCAGAACTGACATTCTTTCACCTCACGGGTTTTCTTTCTCTGTCCGGGTTTCCCGCCCACTTCCGTGGGCGGGATTTTGCCGGATATGCTGCGGCGATTAGACAAAAAAGCAGGGGGCCAGCGCCCAGGAATTGGTGGCGCTGCCATTGCCGGCGCTGCCGTCGGAGTAGACACGGCAGAAATAGTAGCTGTAGCCCGAACGGACGGACCGGCACCACGCAACGGCCGCCGTGCCGGTGGCGTTGTGCCTATAATGCACCTTGCTGTTTCCGGCCCGGTAATAGTCATATTGGGCCTGGTAATTCTTCTCCGCGCTGTTGGCGTAGGACCTGGCCCCGTGGTATTCAAACTCCGAAAGCAGCGGCAGCAGATCCGTGGTGCTGGTGACATAGCTGGCGGTGTCACTTCCGCCGCCGGTGTTGTCGCTGTACTTGGTGGCCGGCTTCATAACCGCCCGGAGATCCGCCGGCAGGGCTGCCAGCAGGGTGTTGGCCGCGGGGCTTGTGGCGCTGGCGCTGTTGCTGCCCAGCACGGTCTTTCTCATGTGGCTGTTATTCCACCCGCCGCTGTTCGTGTATGACGTGTTCATGGTAAAGGCGCCGGTGGTGCTGGTGGAGCTGCCGTAATTGCCGTCTACCAGGCCCACCAGGGTGCCGTTGATCTTGCCGATCTGAAAATGGATCCGGTTGTTTCCCTCGCGGCTTGCGTTGTGGTTGAAACCCAGGATAAACACGGAAATGGCCAGATTGGAGATCGTCGTGGCGCCCACCTTGCCGTTGATCGTGATCCCCTTGGCGTCGCCCACGCTCCAGTAATTGGACCCCTTTCCGGCGTCAGACACGGCGCGGATCGTTGCCCAGCTGTTGGAGGCCAGCGTGTTAGAAATGCTGGTGACCGTTACCGGGGTTGTGGTCGTCTTGGCCACGCCGCCCTCGGAATAGCTGACAGTGACCGCCGTGGTGTTGGCTGCCATGGTGGTGGGGCTGCAGGTGTAGCCGGTGACGGTCTTTTTACTGCCGTCTGCCATGGTAGCGGTGACCACCATTCCCGCGCTGTTGAACGTTTCGCCGGTGAAATAGGAGGTTTTCGTGGGCGCGTGGGTCACCGCGATACTGGAAAGGTAGTTGCTCACGGTAATGGCCTGGGTGCAGGTCTTACTCACGCCGCCCTCTGCGTAGGTAATCGTGATCGTGGTATTTGCCAGCCCCAGGGCACCGGTGGGCGAATAGGTCCAGCCGCTCACCACGCGGGTGGCGTTGTCCGAATATTTGGCGGTAATCACCATTCCGGCGCTGCTGAACTTCTCCCCGTACTTGTAGGCGGTTTTCGCGGGTGCCGTCGTCACGGAAATGCTGGACAGGGTGCGGATCGTGATCGCCTGGGTGCAGGTCTTTGTGACGCCGTTTTCCGTGTAGGAGATTGTCACCGCCGTGTCCGTCTTGGAAAGGGCGCCGCTGGGGGTGTACGTCCAGCCCGTCACGGTCTTTTTGGTGCCGTTGGACATGGTGGCCTCAATCACCATTCCGGTGGCGTCGAAACTCTCACCGATGTAATACGCGGTTTTGTTGGGTGCGGTTTTCACGGAAATGCTGGACATTTCCAGGACCGTGACCGCCTGGGTGGTCGTGACCGTTACGCCCGCCCGCTGGTATTTGATCGTCACCGCCGTGGTGCTGGCTGCCATAACGGTGGGGCTGAACGTGCAGCCGTCGGTTACGTCCTCCGTGGTGCCGTCGGCATAGGTGGCGGTGACCACCAGTCCGGTGGGGTCGAATGTTTCCCCCACGTTGTAGGTGGTTTTCGTGGCTGCGTGGGTGACTGCCACGCTGGAGGTAATCACCAGATCCACGTTGTACTGCATGGCGCCGGTGACCTCCACCACGGCGCTGGCCGTGTGGCCGTTCAGGGTGGCGGTTACCTCCCAGGTGCCGGTGTTCTCCGGCAGGGAGAACTTGGTGGAACCCACGCCGTTCAGGGTGGTTTCTCCGTCCGTGCAAACCACCGCCGCGCCGGCGCAGGTCGTCACGTTGATACTGGCAGACTGGACGCCCAGGGCCTCCTTTAGCTTTTTCAGCGTGACCTTACGATTTTGCCCGTCAGCACCGGAGAAAAACGGAACCGTGTCCGTCAGGGCCATGGCGTTGCTTTCCGTCAGCACCTGGGTGGGCTGCTGGTAGTCCACGCCCGGCGTGGCCTTGGTCACGGTGGGGTTTCCCTTTGCGTCCTGGTCGCCTTTCAAAATGCCCTTGGCGGTGATCGTGTCCTGTTTCTTTTCCAGTTCTTTGTTGATCTTCTCAAACAGGGCATTATGGGCGTTCGCGTCCTTGTCGTGCGCCTCCATGTCCGCCTCCGACACCAGCACCTGCGAACTGGACAGGGTGCAGGACACCGTGGAGGCGTCGCCCACGATAATGGGCACGGTAATGTTTTTTTCCACCGTTTCCACCGACGCCACGGGGATAAAGTCCGCCGTGTCATAGGCGTTTTGGTAGCAGTAAAGAATGTCGTGGCTGCGGTCATTGGGGTAATCGGGATCCGCCGCAAACACGCCGATCTCGTGCCAGTAAAAACCCTCCTCCAGTTCTGCGTTGGAGAAATGGCCGGACACGTCGGCGTACTGCTCCGCGTTGTTTTTCACCGCGGCGTCAATGGTCACCACGGCGCTGACAAGGGCCGTCATAGCGGAGATCGGGCCGCTGATTGTGCCGTTGCCCAGCTGAATGGTTGTGAATTTGATCCCCTCACCGGCCATATTCCTGTAATACAGGTTTTTGCCGGCGTCTGTCAGTTTCGGGGCCTGAAACATGGCTGATAACCTCCTGTTACATAGTCGCCCTTTGCAGGGTGATGAAGTCGCCCGTGTGGATCCAATGGCCCACGAATACCTCCGCCGGAGGTGTGGACAGATCCAACACGATTTCGTCCAGCCAGGCGGAAAGGCGCTTTACGGTGCCCAGCACCCGCTTGAACTCCTCCACGTCGTCCGACGTAATAGCCGGGTTCGTGGTGTATGCCTTGAAGTGATAGGGTTTCCCGCCGTATTCCCACCACTCGCTGATATGGCCGGCCTGGAAAATGGTTTCAATGATCCGGTTCACCGCCGCCGGGGTGCCCATCTGCGCGTAAAACAGCAGGCTTTCCGCGATCAGGGTTCGCTTGACCTTAATGGAAAAGTTTTCGTCATAGGACGGGGTACGCAGTTCCACGGCCAGCAGATCCAGCACCTTTTCCGGCACAGCATAGATCGCCGCATAGGTGCGGGCGCCGTCAGCATAGGCCAGCAGCTTTTCCACCTGCCTGCCCACGGCGTAGGCAAGCGCCTGGACCTCCGTCTGCTCTGCCAGGTTCTCCGGCATAATGTCTGTGAAGCGGCTGCCGGAAAGTTTAATCATCTTCCAGCCCTCCATACGTCACGGTGGCCGATCCGGTCAATGCTGCCACCTTTGTGGCGGCCACCGCCGCGAACGTCGGCGCGGTCACGGTGACACGCTTGGCGCCTGCCTCCATGACCATGGCGGCCAGCTGCGACGGGTTCACGTCGCGGCCTATGGTGCGCTGCCAGGTTTTATATTCCTCCACGGCCTGGGCCACCGCCGCCTGGATTGCCACCGCTCTGGCGCTGTCGCTGCGGTTGATGTAATACGTCAGGTTAATGCTGTATGTGACCTCCTCCGGGGCTTTCACGGTCAGCTTGTCCGTCATGGGGCGGATCGTCTTGCCGGAGAGGTACGCCTGCAGGCCGGAGATCATGGCCGCGCCCGGCTTGGAACCGTCGGCCATGATGAAAACAATATCCACCCGGCCCGCTTCGTGGTCGCTGGTGGCCACCACGTCACCAATGGCGGCGTTGTACTTCTTGGCGTGGTACAGGTATCCGTCCTCCGGGCCTGCCGTAGAATAGGCGCCAGGGGCCAGGTAAACCCGCTCCGCCAGGCTTTCGTCGTTCTCCACGTCTGCGCCGCCCTCCGTGGTGTTCTGGTTCACGGCGCTGGTAATGTAGGGAACGGGATCCACGATGGTGGACACCTCGCCAGGCGCCAGTCCGTTGCCCGCGTTGCCTGTTGCGGTACACTCCGCCAGCACGTCCACCGTCAGGCTGCCCGCCGGGATCTCTGCGTACTCCATCGTGCTGAAATAAATGGAACCGCTGGAGGAAACCCTGGTGCCCGCCGGGATCGGTGTGGCCAGCGTCCTGGTGGCCGACGCGGTAAAGCGGATCGTGGTCGTGGCCGCCTTGGCCGGTTCTCTGGTAACGCCTTTCAGCAGCGCCAGATTGTCCAGGAACTCCGAATAGGAGTATTTCAAAAGGCTTTGCTTGCCCGCTCGGTCAACGTACTGCATGGCTTGGTAAATCTGCGCCGCCGCCGAATACAGGATCATGCGGTGGACAGAGGCGCGGCCCAGGGACACCTTGCTGCCCGTCGCCTGGAGCATGAACGCCTCAAAGTCTGCCACCATATCCCCGCGCACGTCGTCAATGGTCTTGTTGTCGATGAAAGACACGTCCGGGGTGTTCTGAATTGCGGAAATATCAGGCACTTGTTATCACCACCTTGGGAAAAAGTTTTCCGGTGTTGCCGCCGGTCCAGGTCACTTCCTGCACCCGCACCTCCGGTATGAATTTGGACACCTTTTCGGTGACCTCCGCCGTGTAAAGGCTCTTTGCGGCCTCTGGCGGCATATCCACAAAATCCATGTTCAGGCCGAAAGCCCGATCCAACGGCATGGTGCCCTCCCGTGTGGACAGCAGGAGGGCCAGCTGCCGATCCAGTTCTGCCAGCCAGTCCGCCGTGAACGTATATTCCAGTTGGAAATTGAAAAGGTCGTTTTCGTTCATGCGTATTCCTCCAGTGAAATGGTCAGGGTAGCCTTGGCCAATTCTCCGCGGCTGTAAACCTTGTCCCAGGCTTCACTCGATCCTGTAACGCGGAACGGACGGCGGCCCACCAGTCTGCCGCCGATCACCAGGTACTCCGCCGAACCTCTTTCCACCATGCGCTCCACCATGTCCAGGATCCGCCGCGGCTTCACGCCCAGGGCAGCGGACAGGTGAATGGTCAGGCTTATGGTCTGGAGGCCAGGCCCTAAAAACTCCGCTTTCGGCTTCACGCCTAAAACTTCGTGTTCGGTCCAGCGCCCGGAAACCTCGCGGCTCATGCTCTCAAAGGTCAAAACCCTGTTGTCGCTCACCTCAAAAATGATTTTGCGCCCCAGCGTTCCGATCATGTGTAAATCGCCTCCTTACGATGGCCCGGAGGTTCCGCCGCCCATGCTGTCCGTGTGGGTGTGGTTGTCCAGGGAAACCCCGCCGGCGGTCACGTCGCCGCTGACGGTCACGGTTCCGTCAATCACCAGCTTGGCGGCCTTGATGGTCATGGTGCCGTCCTTATAGCGGATCATGGCCTCACCCGGCGAACGGGCCAGGTCTTTGCGGTAAAGCCCTTTGGAACCCTCCGGGGGCTTGTTCTTCTCGCTCCACGGTCGGCCCAGGACCACGCCCGCCTCCGTGCCGTTGGAGAGGTGAAGCACCATAACCATGTCGTCCACCTCCGGCATGAAATACTCCGATGAAATCAGGGGAATGGGGGCGGTCACGGCGTCGTCCTTTTCGTGGTACACCACGCGGACCGTTCCCGCGGCGTAATCAATGGCTGAAATCTTACCCAGCCGGATATTGTTTTCCATGCGTTCCTCCTCGCGTCATTCCTCCACCAGCGACATTTCCAGGTCCATGGTGTAGCCGCCGGATCCGCTGACGTTGTGGGTAATGGTGTCAATGTAATACTTGCCGGACAGTTTCCCCAGGCCCACCACCTGGACGCATTGGGAGGCCACCAGAGAGGCGTTTCCCACAATGGTGGCGGAAAGTTTTGTCTTGCCGTGGTTTGCCTTGGCCACCGCCGCCTTGATCTTCCGTTCCGCATCGGCCTTGCTGTCGGCCTTGCCGCTCTGCTTTAGGATCCGGCTGCCCTTGCCCACGGTCACCTTGATTTCCTTTTCCGTGGCCGGGCTGGTGTATGTGAACTCTCCGCCGGTATAGGTGCCGGCCTGATCCTGCTGCCATGACCAGGATTTCATATTGGACGGGGACAGCACCGCCGCCGCGCCCTTTTTCTTGTATGCCTCCCGGTCATACACCACGATCTTTTGGGCGTAGACTTTCATGGCCAGCCCGTAGGTGTTGCACAGGTTCATGTAAAATTCACAGTCGGTTTGTTCCGATTGCTCCACGCTTTTGATCGTGAACGGGTCGCCCTCCACGTCCCAGGCCAGCGCAATCCCGGCGCGGCCTGCGATCTCGGTTCCAATCTCTTTTATGGTCACGTTTTCCCAGGTCTTTGTCCGCTGGGTGGTGGTGAAACTGCTGTCCAGCGGCGTGGAGATCGCGGAAATGCTCCCGGAAACCGGCCAGCCGGAAAAGCTGAAACTGTCCACGATAAAGAAACCGCACGGCAGGATCCGGTTGTCCCCGGAATACTGGCAGTTCAGCGCCCGGATCGTCGCGGCCAGGGTGTCACCGGCGACGGGGACCCACGCCCCCGTCCACCGGCGATCCCGGTCTTGCAGCGTAATGTCCAGGCTGTCCGCCTCTCCGCTGGCCGGATCCGTGTATGAAATATCCGTCACGAAACCGGAAATTTCCGCCGTGGCTGCGGTTCCGTTGTAAATCAGGTCTACATACGCCCGCCGTGTATTCATACCTTGCTCCTCCAGATCGGCAGGTCATTGGCCGCGGTCTGCTCCGGCGGTGCCGGGGTCTGGAGGACCACCCCGGCGTCAAACACGAACGTGTCCAGCAGCGGGAAATTGTTTTCCATCAGCCAGCCGGTGTATTCTTCGTCGCCGTACACCTCATAGGCGATTTTGTCCCATACGTCCCCCTGCTTGGTGGTGTAGGTGCTTTCCATGGTGTGGTCCTCCTCTTATGCCAGGCTGAATTGCTTGCGCTTCTCCTCGGCTTTCATCTGCCTATACAGCTTCTTGAACTCCGCGAAACTGATCCGCCCGGCCTCCTCGGCCTCCTCGCGGCTCGGCGTCCCGCCGTAGAAATTGAATACCGGGGAGAAAACGACGGTTTCACCGCCGCCGCCCGTTCCGCCGCCCGGTGTCGGCTTCGGCTTCGTCCATTCGTCCAGGAGGGCCGCCAGCTTGGACAGCGGCAGCACCGCCTCCGGCTCTCCGCCCTCACCGATTTGCGCCAGCGTGGGCGCCGTGGCAATACCACCGGCAGCCAGGGCGGGGATCGTCGGAATGTTAAAGCCCAGGGTTTTCCCGCCGACGCCCGGAACCCAGTCCGGGATCGTCACGGAAATGCTGTTGATCTTCTCCAGCACCCAGTTGATTGCGGAAATAACCCCGTTTATGGGGGCTTTCGCCAGGTTCACGATCATGCCAAACACGTTTCCGAAAATGGCCACGATATTGTCCCAGGCGGCGCTCCAGTTGCCTGCAAATACGTTCTGCACAAAGTCAATGATATTGGCAAAAATGGCCTTGACGTTTTCCCAGGCCGCCGAAACACTTTCCCACCACCCGCTCAAATAAGCGGACAGCAGGGGGAAATTAGACTGGAACGCAGAAACCAGGTTCGCCACGGCCTCGGAAACGCCGGTCTTGATGTTTCCCCATACCTCGGAGATCTTCGCGCCCAGTTCCACGGCCTTGGCCTTGATCTTGTCCCAGTTCTTATAAATCAGGATCCCCGCCGCCACAGCCAGGCCGATGGCGGCCACAACTGCCAGCACGGGAAGATTTAGCGCCGTCATGGCGCCCGCCAGGGTAAAGGTGCCCGTGGCGCTTGCCGCGGTGACCACTTTATACACGGCCATAACTGCGTTGTAGGCGGTGATCGCCACTTTATACGCCTTGTAGGCCGCCACAGCGGTGGCAATACCCGCCGCCAGCGCCAGGATCAGGGTGCGGTGTTCCGAAATCCATTTCACCGCGGTTTCCGCCGCCGGAATGATGGTTCCGGTCATGTAGCTGCCGATCTTCTCCAGCGCCTCCGAAACCACCGGCAGGGCCGCCTCCGCGAACTCCCGCACATACGGCAGAATGTTGGTGCCCAGCTGCGTCAAGAAATTGGCGCCCAGGTTTTTAATCATCTTAATGTCGTATTTCAGGGTGTTGGTCTGCCGCTCAAAGGCGGTATTTGCCGCGCCGGTGGCTTCGTACATTTCCGCCGTCTTGCTGGTCAGGTTTTCGGCCTGGCTGCCTGCCATAGCCAGCACCGCGGTTTGTGCCTCCACAGAGGAGAACAGGCCAGCAAACGCCAGTTCGTTGCCTCCCACAGCGTCCTTTAGGGCGTCCAGAGATCCCTGCAGGCCCTTGCTTTCAAGCAGCGCCTGGCCGCTTTCATAGCCCATGTTTTTAAGGGCGGCCTGCATATTCTTGGACGGGGAGAGGAACGCCTGCATTGTGGCTTTCATCTGCGTAACCACTTCCGCCGTGGAACCTGTAACGCCGGTCAGCGTGGCCATGGCGCCCCATAGCTGTTCTTGCTCCAGCCCCAGGGTGCTGGCCAGGGGAATGACCTTGCCCATGCCTGCGGCCAGTTCCGGGAAAGAGGTCTGGCCCAGTCTTACGGTGGCAAATGCCAGATCCGCCGCCTGCTGCACCGCCTCCGCGGAGGTATCGCCGTAACCCTTGGTTACGGCAGAAAGTAGGTTGATACTGTCCGTCGTGGTCGCGTTTCCCGCCGCCGCGGATTTTGCCGCGGTTTCCAGAATGGCCGCGGCGTCTGCGCTGTCACCGAAAGCAGAAACCACCTGATACATTCCGTCCGTCAGGTCAGCCGTGGCCACGCCCGTGCGGTTGGAGATTTCCAGAACCTGATCCCCGATTTCCGCCGTTCGTGCGGCCACCTCTGCCTCCGTGCCGGTCAGCAACGTGGAAACGTTGGCCAGCTGGGCCTCATACTCCGCCGCGGATTTCACCGCAGCGGTTCCCAGGGTCGCCACAGCGGTGGCGGCTGCTACCATGGCACCGGCAGCGATCTTTCCCGCGGTCTTTGCCGTTTTCCCCAGCGCAGCCAGGTTCTTGTCTGCGGTGCTGCAGGCGGTTTTCAGGGAACCGTCCACCTTGCCGCCGATTTTCAGCATTAACTCATACGTTTTATTTTTGCCGGCCATGCTTTGCCACCTCCTCCGCATACTGCGTCACCGTGTCCGCCAGTTCGTTCAAGTCCGAAACGGACAGGGCCAGAAGATAATCCAGCCCTGTCCGCAGTTGTATGGACAACCCGACGCAGGCCCTGTTTATGACGGCGGGCGTTAGTTGTCCCCAGCCCCGCCGTAAAGAAAACCCACGACAATGCCTTTCAGCTTGATTGCCTCCTTTGCGGGGAGGCGCTCGAAAAACTCCAGCGGCAGGTGGGCGACGCGGGCCGCCATGAACTGGGCGTATTCCAGCGTCATTTCCACGGTTGCGGGGTTCGCCGCCGGGTTCTTCTTCGTCACGAAACGGCCCACGGCCTGCAGGTCTGCCGCCGTGGTGTCCTCCAGGCCGGACAGGTCCACCTCTGTGTACGTCTGTCCCTCAAAGGTGAAAGGCTTGTCCAGCTTCATAACCAGGGCGTTTTCCTCCGCCGCGGTGTTTTCATCGTTCTCCGCCAGCAGGGCGGTGTCCATTCTCTTTTCGTCGCTCATGTCAGCACATCTCCTTGATCTTGGCCAGAACGTCCACGCCGTTGACCTTGTAAACCTCGTTCAGCTTGTCCAGTTCCACCACGGTCTTGCCGTCCACCTCAATGAGAATGTAAAGAATGGTCAGCGTGATCGCGGTGTCCATGGGGCTGCCTGCCTTGACCTTGCCGGTGGTCAGCTTTCCGCCGCGGCCACGAACCACCACGCGCATGGGTCTGAACTCAATATCGCCCTCGGTGTTGGTGGTCTGCTGTGCGCCTCGGATCTCCAGCTGCACGGCCTTGGTCATGTCCATCATGTCGGCGGTTTCCTTGTCCAGCAGTCGGAACGGGATTTCCAGTTCCTGATTGCCGAAATAGCCCACGGTGGGGTCGTCGATCTCACCCAGGATCCCGGCGCCGGTCACGGTTTCGCTGGACGGCTCAAAGTCCGGCAGCGTCATTTCCTCACCGACGCCCAGCAGGCGGTTTCCCTTGTTGTAGACGTTGTAACGGTTGATCTTAGTGGGGATCGTGTTCATCTTTATTCACCTCCGATTGCGCTTTCCAGGGCGTCCACGTCATACTCGCGGATATTTTCGATATATTCCGCGGGAATGTACGGGGCCAGGTAGGTGTGTACGGTCAGGTGGCCGGCCAGCAGGTTGGTAACGGGGTTTTCGTCGCTGCGGAACTCCACGCGGTAACCGGCGCAGTAGTCGCGGGCAACGTAGCCGTTGCCGATAATGTTCTGGCTGTCCACAATAGACTGGATCAGGCGCTTATTGCCCGGCTTGTCAACTTTCTGGAAATAAGTCTGAATGAAATTATTTCCGTCCCAGTCAAAGAAACGGCGCACGGCCCACCAGCGATCTTTCGGATCCGTGGTGGAGGGATAGGCCGCGGTGTTGTTGCCCCAGGATTTGAACCCGTTGGCGTTGATCGCGGTAATGACGCCGTTGGCGTTCAGCACGTCGTTGGCCTGCTGCTGATCCAGCGCCACCGTGGTGCCGTCTTTCAGAACCGTGGCGGTGATCCGCAGGTCCTTATTGGACGGGCTTTCATAGGGCACGTCTGCGTTGTTGGCGTCCGTGTAGGCCGTCAGGGCGGCAAACATGGCGGAGAAATAATATTTCTTCTCGCCCACGGCCACCATGGGCCACAGGGCCGCCGCATGGGCGGAACTGGCACCCAGGGCTTCCTTGGCGCCCTTTACGCTGGTGTAAACCACCGCGCCGTCGTTGTCCGCGGAAATGTCCAAAAGGCAGCTGCAATTAAAATTGCCGTTGATGTTCTCGGTCTTTGCCTGGAGGGCCGCCGCCACGGTGGGGGTGTGGCTCCAGCCGGGTGCCAGGATCAGGCCGGGCACCATGCCCAGGGTGGGGTAAATCTGGCGGATCAGTTCCAGTCCGGTTTCCTTTCCCGTGGCAGCGTCCACGCCGCCCACAATGTCGGCAGCGGTCACGCCGGAGGGTTTCAGGCTGGTGCTGCTCACGGTCAGGCTGCTGGCCTCCTTTGCTGCGGTGGACAGCAGCGTAATGGCCACGCTGCCGTTGTCCTCATGTGCCGCCTCGTAGTCGCTGCCAGCCACCAGGGTGGTGCTGCCGTTCTTCACGGCCAGGGTGTTCAGCAGCACATATTTCTTGTCATACAGCACCACGCCGTCCACAACGTCGCAGCTTTCCGCCTGGTTCTGCGTGACGTGGGCCGCCTTATTGGGATCCAGCACGTTCACCAGGATAATGGGCGCAACGTTGAAAACCTGGAAACAGGCGCTAATGCTCTGGCAAAGGGTGAAGTTCTCGAAATCGTCCGAATAGCCGACGGCCTCCACAGCCTCCTTGTAGCTGTAAACCAGCTTGGGGGTGTTGACCGCCGCTGCGGGGTCTTTTGCCAGGTGAATGGGCGCCGTGCCGAAAATGACCTGCAGGCCAGCGCTGCCCTGAATGGGTACGGTCAGGCTGGTGGCCTGCTCGGTGTTATATACACCGTGTTTGTATGCCATGTTGTTCTACCTCCTGTTTAGTGTTTGACCTGTACCAGACGATACAGGCGGGAAATATGCCCTGTGCCGCTCCGCAGGTTCTTCATGGCCTCCGGTAACTGCTCCAGGGGCACCACCAGGCCCTCCATGGCCGGCTGCTTCACGATAGCCTCCGCCAGCGCGGTGGTGATCCCGTTGGTGTATGCGGTGTACTGCTTCGCCACGCCCGGAATGGACGGGCCGCAGTAAACCACGGTGGTGGCCTGTTCGGCCTTTTTGGGTTTCGCCATTATGTTTCTGGCACCTCCTTGAAAATCGCCGGTGCGTAGAACGGAAGCCCCACGGCGGCGAAATAATACGGGTGTGTGTCCTCCTCCTGGGTCGCCCACCGGATCGGGTGCTGTGCTTCATAGCGGTTTGCCACGATCCCGTCACGTTCGTAATGCCTCACGATCTCGTTGACAATGTGGAGGGCGTCGCGGTAGCCCTGGCGGTTCGGATCCGGGTCGCACACGCAAATGACCATGACCACGTTTACGGTCTGCTGTGCGTCCTGCGCCGTCACCTCTCCGTCCGAAAGTTTCACGGCCACATAAGGCTCCGGCGGCGCTTCCGCGTCGGTTTCTTCGTCGTCACCCTCACGAATGGGGAGGCCCTGCGGGACGATTTTCACCGCCCGCTCGACGCCCAGGGAATTGGTCAGGGTATAGTGGGAAAAAAGCTGTTTCAGGTCCTCCACAATGGCGTCCTGCAAAAACTCTTGTGTCACGCGGTTGTGCCTCCTTGACTTGTTTCCGTTTGTCACTTATAATTGCGGTGTGGTAATAATCAGCATATTGTGGCAATCATCAGCAGAAAGCCGCGCAATGCTTCCACAGAAAGGGGATCCGGCATGAAAGGAAAAGGTTTGTTTATTGCTTGCGGCGTCGTCTGTGTCATGGCGTTGGCCTGCCTCATTGGCGGTGATTATAGCGCCTTTGGTGGGGCTTTGATTGTGGCCGCCGTCTTACTCGCTGCCGCACTCTTGAAGCGCAGGAGGGCACCGCATACGCCCGCGCAGGCGCCTGTTGCGGTGCCGTGTGAAACCGCCGCCGCGGAACCTGCTCCGTCTACTCCTGAACCCGTCGCCGATGGCATAAGGGTTATAACAGGAAAGTGTGGGCGAATGACTGTTCAGGAAACTGTGTCGCACGTCCTGTTTGTCCCAGTCAAGAACAGAAAGATATTGTCCATCGAAAGCGATCAATGCCCGTGCGGCCACAGCTTCGGTTCTTGGAATGAAAAAGTTCACCGCGGTGCCGCGCAGTCTGATCGTTTTGAAAAGGCTGTCCATGAACCTATTGCCTTACTCGACTTTGACGTTGATCGAGGGCTTGCCAAAATCAGCGGTTCCAGCGGCACAGAATATTCAACCGATCTTGATTGGTGTTCCTGTCCTGACTTCGACAAACGGAGTAAACCGTGCAAGCACATATATTTCCTTGCCCTGCAAATGGGATATACAAGCGACGATTTTTATTCCTGCTGATCTCCAGCGGCTCCTATATGGGGCCGCTTTTTCATGCCCTTGCACCTGTCAGCTGCTCGATCCGCTTTCCGATTTCACGCTGCAGGGTTTCGTATGCCAGGGCCTCCGCCTCTGCTCTTACTTCCTCGTTTCCCATCATGTGGGGAACGGCAGGCGAAAGCAGCTTTTTGACGGGGAGGCGTTCCGCGCCGCGCCGCTGCACAATGGCGGTGTGCCCGGATCGGAACGTGGTAATAAACGCTTTCAGGCCGCCCGCCTCCAGCGGTTTCATGGCCCCGCTGTTCAGGACCTTTGCCGCCGCCGCGGCTGTGTCCGTGTTCGGCTGCGTCATAAAGTCCATAATGTCCCGCATGGGACCTTTGGCCAGCACGGCGGCCTCCAGGGTGGAGGCGCTGGCGGAAAGGATTTTGCTTTCTGATTGCAGCGCCTTTTTCTCTTTCAGCGCATACCGGCCTTTGCTGTCCTTTATGATTTGCTGTCGGATCTTTCTGGCGGTGCTGTTCAGGGCATTTTTCAGCACGTTGGGCGCCCCCAGCTGCTGGGGCAGCGTTTTCAGCTGCCGCATGACCCTGGCCAGTTCTTCGTCGGTGTCGATCTGCAAAATGCTTTGATCGCTCACGATCTCACCGCCTCCAGTTCAATGGCCAGCACTCCGGCCTCCTCGGTGCAGGTTTTCACCTTGTACGCCTTGCCGTCCAGCGTCAACACGACGCCCTGGGCGGGGCGTGGGCCAAAATCAGCCTTTGCCACATAAACCAGGCGCCGGGCCTTGTATGTGCCCTCCGTCTGTGTGGCCATGATCTTGGCCTTGTCCCGCTCCAGCAGTTCGTTGTCGTCCACCACCGCGGCCATTTCCTTACCGTTGACCGTGTGGGTGCCCGCGAACTCCAGGCAGTTCAGGAATGTGGTGGAAATGTCCGCCGCGATCTGTTCCTTGAACGTAGGGGCGCCCATTACTGGGCACCCCCGCCGTTATCTGCAGCAGTCGGCACAATGGCCGCCGCAGGGGTCTGGACGATAGCCGCCGCCAGGCGTTCCACGATCAGCGCCTTTGCAGCGCCGCGCGGGAGATCCACGCCCATGTCCTTGGCCAGCTTTTTCAGGTCGTCCTTGTTCATTTCTTCCAGCCGCGCGGGTTCCAGGTGGCCCTCCACCATGTCGGTGCTTTCACCGCTATGGTTGCCGTCGTGGTTCTCCTGGCTCTCCTGGGTGCCCTCTGTGACGTCTGTGACCTCCTGGGTGCCCTGGGTGGTGTCGGCGTTCTCGGTGCCGTCCTGGCCGCCGTCAGCGTCCTGCGGGGGCATTGTGGCCTCCTCCGCCGCGTCGTCGGTCATTTTGGCGCTTTCAGCAGAAAGCCACGCCTGCACCATGCGCTTGTCATAGGCGGGGAGGGTGTCACCCGCCTGATACATACGCCCGCCGTACAGGATCGGGCGCTGTGCTGTCAGTCGCTTCATGTTCCTTTCCTCCCGGCTTTTAGCCCAGCAGCTTCACCAGTACGGTTTCGTCTGCGCTGGCCGCAGGGGCGGCAGCGTAACCCGCCGGCACATTCCCGGAGGCCGTGGTGGTAATCTTCTTGTCCGTTGCGCTGTAATAAAGCGCGGCGCCCATGGTAACGTCGCCGGTGGCCTTTTCCATCTCAAAGACGCCCACCACATGGAGGTGGCCGGTTTCGCCGGCGGCAATATCTTCACCAGCCACGCCGATCCTGGTTCCCAGGCTCACCACTTCGCCGTTTTTAACTGCGGCGCTGGCCTTGTAGTCCAGCACCTCGCCTTTCTGCCAGTATTTTGCGGTCATGTTCTCTTACCTCCTGTTAAATAGTCGTGCCGGGGTTCTTGGCGATACCGTGGAAGTCAACCGCAGTAATGCCCCAGTCCAGCCAAATGTCCCACACAAAGCCCAGGCGGCCCGGAACCTCGCTGCGGCGAATGGTGGGGGTTTCCTGGCCGTTCAGGTAATCAACCTGCAGGCTCTTGGCGTAACGCTGATCGCCGGCGACAAACCAGGGGATCGCGTTGCCGTCACCGGCCAGGACGTTCAGGGCGCCCTCCTCAATAACCTGCAGCTTGTTGCGGTACTGGTACAGGGCGTTTGCGGTGTGGCTGCCGATCCCGGTCACGTCGATCATGGCGGTTTCCAGGATCTGCGACAGCTTAAAGCCGTAGCCCACGGGGACGATCACATACTTGGGTTCCACCATGATGGAGTCACCGAACGGATCTTTCTGGTGCAGCAGTTTCAGCATGGCGGCCTGCAGGGTGTCAATGGACGGCGCGGCGCCGCTGGCAATCAGGTTGTTGTGGGCGTTGTCGAACAGGGAAACGCCGTCGAAAATGGCGGGGTTGTCGATCAGGATCTTGTAAACCTGCTTGTTGATCGTGCGCTTTGCGCTTGTAGCGTACAGGCCGGGAACCTCGGTAATGAAACTCACGTCGTCGTTGATAAACGCCTGGCGGGTCATGCTGAACTGGCGGCCAAAGGTGTCGATCTGGCGCTGGGGAAGCAGTTCCGACTTGGGGGTGTCGGCTTTCAGTTCGCCGTTTTCACCGACGCGCAGGAACTCACCGGCGCCGCCGGCCAGATAGCTGTGATCCTTTGTGGGCTTAAAGTCGGGCACGCTGCCCTTGGCGGTCCACAGCTGGAACGTGGTGGGGATCTCCTGATACTTCTGGACAATATTCTTTTTGATCGCATTGTCCAGGATCGCGGGAAACGCCGCGGTGGGGTTGAAGAACTGGCGGCAAGCCTCGTTCCACAGGTCGTCCTTGCTCATACGCAGCAGGGAGGTGGTGGTGCCCATGCCGTCGCGGGCCATGCACTCAATAACCATATCGCGCAGGGAGTAGCCGCGCATTTCCTCCGCACCGCGGGCGGGGTTCTGGACGTCTACGCCGGCCCGCAGCAGCATGGCGTCCACAGCTGCCTGGCGGAAGCTGTCGCCTTCGTCGCTGCCCATGCGGCTGGAAACAGGGGCGCCGTGTTTCAGCAGGTAGTCCACCGCCGCCTGTCTTACGGTGTCCATGTTGGAACCATTGTTGATATACTCCGCGGGATCCATGCCCGCCTGACGGCACAGGGCGGTAATATCGCTCACGCGCTGACGCTCCGCAATAACCGCCTGGCGGGCTGCCTCGGTGGGGTCTGTGCCCTGCTGGCCGTTATCGTTGCCCATACCGCGGGCGCCGCCGGTGGGATCCTCGCCGCCCTGGCCCTCCGCACCCTGGGCGGGGTTGTTGCCCGCCGCGTCGATCTGGCGCTGCAGGCCGTCAAACTCTGCTCTTTCCTCTGCCGTCAGGTCACGGCCAGCGGCGCGGGCGCCGCTCACAATAGCCTGCTGACGGGCGATCATTTCCTGAATGGTCATGGTTGTTTTGCCTCCTCAATGATAAAGATTTTTGTTGATCTGGATCTGCTTTTCATAAACAGAAAGGTCCTTGGCCGTCGCCTGCTCCGGGTCGTCGGCTCTGCCCACGCCCACGGTGGCGTCCGCCGGCACGGAAACAATGGACACCTCCAGCGGCGTCCATTTGCGGGCGATCTGGCAGGGGCCTGTAAAACGTCCGTCCGCGGAGGCCCTACCGGCCACCACTTCCTCCCAGCTGTCCACTCTGTAACGCACGGACGTGGTTTTTAGGGTGCCGGATTTGACTTTGCCGAAAATCTTTTCGGCGTCGTCGTCCGTGTCGAACTCCACTTCGGCCATGCCGCGGTGGTTCTCCACCCATGCGCGGATCACTTTTCCCACCACCTTGTCGGTGTCGTGGTTGAAAAGCAAAACGCCCACGTCGTTCAGGCGGGAGAGATCCAGCGCGTTCTCCGCGTGATCCAGGATTTCCATACCAAACCAACGGCGGTATGGCTCCTCGCTGGAAAAGCTGATCGTGCGCCTGCGGCTGTCCTCCTGGCCCTCTGCGCGGCTGTTGGCCTCAATGTGGCCCATGCTTCGCTGCCCGCTGTTTTTGTCCCTCTTGGGGTCATTTGCCTGCGGTGTTCTGCTGTGCTGCTGTCGTTCCATTTCCAAAAATTACACCTCCTAACTCGACGCCGACGGATCGGCCATATTCCAGGACCTCGGCCATTTCATTGACGGCCTCTTTCCAGTCCTTGCCCTGTTCCGCGCAAACGTCCTGAAACGTCTTTTGCCCGGATTGCAGGGCGGTTTTTCCGGCGGTGCTTTCCTTTGCCGGGTCGATCCACTTCTTGGGGGCTTTCGTCCAGGTGTGGGAAAGGTATTCCGCCTTTTTATCCCAAAAGCCGGGCATATCAACCAGCCCGGAGAGATAACAGGAGATAACAAAGGTTTCGTACACCTCCGACATGAAATCTGTTAGCAGTTCCACGTCCTCGGTGTATGTGTTTTCGTCCTCAATAGCATTTTGCCGTGCGGAGGAATAGGTGGCCCCGCTCATGTCGCGGCTGACGGCCTCATAACTCAAGCCCTGGCCTGCGGCAATTAGCCCCTGCTGGGTTTTCAGGAACCCGGCTGCGTCGCTGCCGGAACCTTTCGGATCCACCACCTGGATTTCGTCACCGGCGCCCAGGCTCTGGATCATGCCGGGGGCCAGTTTCTTGCCCTCATAGTCCATTCCGCCGTCCGGCGTTCTGGTGCCGCCGCGGCCAAAACCGCCCGCCGGGATTGCCCGCTTGATGAACACAGCCAGGCAGGCCGCGATCCGCTCCTTGACGGAAACGGCGGTTATAAACTCGTTCGTGTCGCGCACTCTGGTGATCGTGGGGGCCATGTCGGACATTTCGCGCAGCTGGCTGGGCCGCTTCTTGGATTTGTAAAAATATACGTCCTTGGCCTCGACGTAAACGGGGTCGTTCAGGCTCCAGCCCTCAATGTCGTATTGATTGATCCAGTAGCCCACCGGCCTGCGCCATTGGTTGTATTCGATCCCGCCCACAACACGGTTTCCCTGGTGCTTCGGCTTGCTGGCGGTCACGTCCAGTTCGTCCACCTCAATGGCCTGCAGCTGGAACGGGACCAGCCCCTGTTTGGTGTAGCGGTATAGGAACAGCAGGCCGCCGTCCACCTTTTTACGGTCTACCGCCATACGCAGCATTTGGTTGAAACTCTGTTCGCCGGTCACGTCGCAGTTTCTGGCCTTGCACCATTGGCGCCATGCCTTTTCCAGCTTTTCGTCCAGTTCGTCGTTGCCGGTTTTAGCCTGGAGGGTGTAGCCCTTGCCCACCACGTTGCGCTTGTATGCGTGGAGGATAGACTGGGCAATATCACTGTTGCGCTCCAGGTCACGGGCGCGGGCGCGTACCACGTCGCGGCTGAAACGGTCCGTAACCTCCGCGCTTTCGTTGTGTACCCGCCACCCGGCATTTAGGCGTCCATACCCTGCGGCGTCATATCCGCGCAGGATCTCCAGCTGCTGCCGCCATGCCTCGCGCTCACAGGCGCGGCGCGGGGAAACAGCGGCCACAATTTTGTCAAAGGCTCCCATGGTTACCTCCCGTCAAAGAACGCCACAAAGGTGCGATCCAGCAGGCAGTTGTCCGTCCCGCTGTCGATCTGCGCCTCCAGGTCGTCACGAATGGCTTTCAGCTGGGCCAGGTCCGCCCGCGTCAGGGATCGGCTGCCGATCTTGTATGACTGGCCGCCGGCCAGAACGGCGGAAATGGCGCTGTTTACCTGTTCCAGCATTTCAGCCGCTTTTGTGTTTGTACTCATTTGGTGGCCTCCTGTCAGATCCATGTGTCATTTTGGTTGATCCAGTTTTCTTCCTGGCTTTGTCGCGGTTCCTGCTTGGCCGGTTTCCGCGGCTCCGGTGCCGCCGCCTGTCCCTCCACGCTTTTCAGGTACAGGGACCGGACGCCCATAACGTCCGCCGCCGCGGCTGCGTACACCTCGCAGTCCAGGTAATGGTTGTCAGCGTGGGAGGATTTCAGCACCCATTTCTGGACCTCTTTCCCGCCGGATCGCTCGGTTACCTTGTGTTCCGCCGTTACCTGTTCGGCGTATTCCATGTCGCAGTCCTTGTAAACCTGCCAGGAACCTGTCCCGTTCGGCTTCCGCATACGGGCTGCGATCTGGTCTTTATACTTGCCGCCGTCCACCAGTACCAGGGTCATGCCGTGGGCCTTGCTGCCGGCCTTATTGACCACGGAAAGGCGGTAATGGGACAGCATGGTGCTGGTGCCCTTGCATGGCAGCACCCAGTCCGAATTGATGGCGCAGAACTCGTAAACTTCGTCGGTCTGGTCGCCGCTGTCCATCAGGGCCAGGTTGACCATGGCCGTGTCGCCGTTCGGCAGGGAAAACTCCACGTTCATGGCCTTTTCCACCTCTGCCATGGAAAGCGCCTGCCCGTGGGCCACGTTCTGGCTGGTCATGTAGTCGCCCCATGCGCGGATCGTCCAGTACAGGCAATTTTCCTGTACGTCGATCCCGCCGGTAATTAGCTTCGTCCATGGCGGCAGCGTCCACTCCGGCGTTTCCGTCTGCCGCTCCATGACCAACTCCGCGTTGGTTTTCAGCTTCGTGTCCTCCCACGGCTCCGCCAGCCAGCTGTTGGTGAAGTTGTGCAGCAGTTCCGGGTCGTCTTTGCTCCGCATGAACTCCCGCGCAATATCGGAAAAACGGGTGAACGGGGAATACAGGGTGTTCAGCCAAAAGGCCACGCTTTTGGGGTTCTTCGTCCGTTGTTTCACAGCCTGCCAGCGGCCAGCCCGCAGCATTTTCCCCTTGTCCTGATCCGTAATCACGGCCCCGCAGGCTTGGCACACATACACGGCCATTTCTGCCCGGTCGGTGTTCTCCGGTACGTCGTCCTTGCTGGGCCATTTCAGGCAGCCGAATTTCAGTTCTATGTACTGCCCACAATGCGGGCACGGGACAAAATAATGCTTGATCGCCTCCGCCCGCTCCATGGCCCGCCAGATATGCCCGCTTTTTAACGTCGGGGTGCTGGCCATGAAAATTTTTCGGTTGAAATAGGTTTTTGTGCGTTCTCGCGCCAGGGAAACGGGATCCGCCTCTTTTTTGCTTGCCGCCGGGAATTTGTCCACTTCGTCCATGAAAAGGTTGCGTATATTCGTACTGGCCAGATCCGCCGGGCTGTTCGCACCTGTCAGGTACACGATCATGTCGGAAAACTTTAGCGCCAGTTTCTTGCTGTCGTTCTTCCGCCACTTATCGGCCAGAACCTTGCAGCTTCTCACCATTGGCTCCAGCTTGCTTTCCGTGGTGCGCTCCGCCAGGTCGTCCGACGGGTAAACCACCATGGTTGGGGCCGGGTCCTGGGCGATCAGGCTGCCCAGCATATTCTCCATGGCAGACGTGCCGCCCACCTGGGTGGGCTTCACGAACACGATTTCCTCCACCGTATCGTCGGAAAAGGCGTCCATGATCTCCACCAGGTACGGGGTCACGCTGTTGCTCCAGGGGCCTGGGATCGCGTTGCCGTCCGGCAGTATGCGGTATTTCGCCGCCCACTCCGAAACCGTCAGGCGCTCCGCCGGGCGCAGCACCTGAATGGCGTTATAGATCCACGGCGGCACGGTATAGGGTTCCTGCTTGTATTTCCTCATGGCGCCGCGTCCTCCCGCTCCTCCATGATCGCGCCGTCAGAGAACGCGGCCAGCAGGCTTTCCAACTCTTTCCGCATGGCCTTTTCCATGGCACGGATCGCCACTGTGTCAGCATAGCCGGACATGGTTCCAGCCATGCGCGGGGGAATATTCATGGCGAATTTCTTAAAGCTGGCCATGAACTCGGTTAGTTCCTCGGTGGCGTGATCCGCCGCCAGGTAACGCCCCTCTGCAATCGCCGTTTTCAGGCGGTGCAGCTGGCCTTGGCTTTCTTTCAGTTCAACCTCCGCCTCCAGCTTTTTCAGCGTCAACTCCGCCGCCCGGCTGTTTTCGCCGGTTTCCTGGGCTTTCGCCTCGACGTATGCCACATAACGCTGGACCGTGGCGCAGGTGCGATATTTGCGGGCACCGCCGCCGGGCGGGATCTCCGTTTCCAGGACACCCTCCTGGGTCAACTGTTGCACACGGCGGACCGTTTTCCCCAGCAGCTGGGAGATCACCGTTGTGCTGGACCACTCCGGCACCGTGCCGGACAGCACCGCCGGCTTTTCGCTCTTTGCCCGCTTTCCGGTGCCGCCGGTCTGCTTCTTTTCCGCCACCGGCGCCACCTCCTTTTTGCTCCGGCAGGGTGCCCCGCCGGTTTCGCTTTTCCGGTTTTGGTCGATTTCGTTTTTTTCGCCGCTCCTTTTTCGGCTTATACCCCCGTAGGGGGGTATAACTTTCCCGGCATTTCAAAAAACCGTAACGTAACCGCCGGATTTTTTTCTGTTTTCACAGGGTAAAACGTCGGGCTTTCCTTGCCCCGCACGGCTTTTCCTGCTGGGGAGTACCTACACAGGGGGGTGCGCGGTCCTTAACGGGTGCCCTGGGTGCCCCTCGGCAAAGGCACCCAGGGCGGGAGGGTTAGGCCGGGCCGCCGCGTATGCACACGCCGCAGCGGCGCAGGGTGAAAGGAGGAAAGCCCCCGCGGTACACTCCCCGGCCATGGTGTGGAAAGCAAAGAACCACCGGCCTTTCGGCTGGTGGTTCTCGGTATTCGTTTCAGGGCTTCACCCCTGCGCTGCTTTCCATGCTATCAGTATAGCACGGTCAATAGTCCAAAAGCGTCCAAACTTTTCAGGGTCGATTATTCCGCCCGTGCGGCCCCGCCCGCCGCTGCTTCCTGGCCATGTATTCCTCCAGCAGTTTCCGGTTGCGCTTGTTCTCCAGGATTTTATCCAGGGCGGCGTTGTAGTAGTTGAACACGTTGGACCGGCTCATGTAAAGGGCCTCCGCGATCTTATCCCAGCCCCGACAATCTATGTGCCGCATTTCCACCACGGTGCGCTCGGTGGAGTTGGCGGGTAATACGTCGATCAAATCCATAACGTTCAGGACGGCCTTGGCCATTTCCTCCCGCTGCTCCTCGATCCTGTCCTCCACTTCGGAGATCCGAAAGACAACGGACACGGATCCGTCCGTCTTTGTCGGCTTGGTCGGCGGCGTCAACCTGAACGCGGACCCCGTACTGGGCGCCCGCAGTTCGCTGGAAAGGACGCGGTGGCGCTCCTCCAGGATCCGCTTTTTCCCCACAGCCGTGTGGTACTGCTGCAGGTATTCCTTGACAGCCTCACGGCCCAGGGTTTCGTCCGTTGTCTTTTTGCTCATTCTCACACCTCGGTAATGTCGTACCCAAAACGGTCCTTTAGCATTTTCTTTTTCATGGCATACTTGGCCGTTCTGGTGGCCTTGCTCTTTACGTCCTCCACGACGAACTCCCAGGGCACCCCGCTTTGTTCTGCGTAGTATGGCGCATGACTTCCGTATAGCTGCCTGTTTGGCGGCTGGTAGTATGTAAAATCCGCCTTGTAGCGGATAGCCCGCACCCGCTTTCCCTCCGTGTCGGTAAACGCTTCCTGCAGGGTGAAATCCACCTGGAGGCGCAGATCGCGGATCTGCCCCCTTGCCTGGCGGGCAACCAGAACGTCGAACCTGCGGGCTTCTTTCTGGCTGTCGAAATGCAGGACGGCCCCGGAGGCTGTCACCCGCTCGGTGGGGGTGTTGTGGTATTTCGTACCCTTTGCCGGATCCTGCGGCGGCGCGGCGGGAGGTGCTGGCCCCCGCCGCTGTTGCTGCTCCATGTACTTTTTCATGGCCTGCGCCTGGTATTTCGGCGGCAGGTCGGAAACGTTTATGGCCATGTTATTTCTTGGCCTCCTTATGCGGGCAAACAATTTTTCCCTCCGCCGTTCTGCAAAAGAACGGGAGTTCTTTTAACATTTCATTCAGCGCATAGCGCAGATTAAAGCGGGCGCAGGACACAGCGCCATATTTCCAGAGTGGGCAGTCCGTACATTGTGGGCTTGCCGGTGGCTTTTCTGCTTTCACTTCTCCGCTCCGTTCTCGATCATGCGTTCCCGCTTTTTCCCCCGGCTTTCAAACTTTCGGAAGCGGTCTTTTATGCAATCGACGCAGGGGGTGCAGGCAGCTATGAAAGCCGCGCTTGTTCGTGCCGTGAAAAACCCGCTTTTTGTATTCCCGGCAAATATGCGGTGGTTTCCCCATGGCCTTTTCCTGCTCCGCCTCCGTGCAACTCACGTTCCGGCAGTCGTTACAGTTCACAGGCGGCCATGGGCTTATTTCGTCCATGATAACAAACATTTTCTATTCCTCCGCCGCGTCCGGGATCTCCACATACTGCCACGACATGGGCGGACGGTCCAGGCCGAACTCTGCCAGATGGCTGGGCGCGTCGAACTTCTCCGGTGACTGGACGATCCAGCCGGAAAGTCGCCTGCCTTTTGCGTATTTCAGCAGATCCTCACGCGAAACACATGACATTTCTTCCAGGTCTTGCATGGTTCGGTATGATACTTCCCCAGGGCAAAGGAATTGACCTTGCACCGCTCCGGTGCCGCTGACGTACACCAGAACGGTCACGGGCCATTCAAGCCTTTCATTTTGCGGGTGTGTCTTTCGGATTTCCAACTTTTTTTCGCCATCCAGGATCTTCTCCCACCACTCCGATTTCATGCTCATAAGCACAGCCAGCATATTAACCTCCGTTCTTGCCGGGCAGCGGAATGATCCGGCATTTGTCCGTTGCGAACTCCGCCACATGGTAAAGCGCCATGCAGGCCAGCATGATGTCCGCCATAATGTCGTCCGCGTCCTCTTTCCCGCGCCCGTCCTTGTTCTGTTTCAGAAATCCAGCGGCCAGCACGTTCCCCAGTTCCTCCAGGTTCTTGGCTGCTTCCTGCCAGCGTTCTTTCGGCACGGTGTAACCGATCTCCACTTTCTCGGTGTTTTCCACGGCTCACACCTCCCAGGGGAAAGCAGAGGCAGGGAGATCCGGGAAATACTTCCGCAGATTGTCCTTGAAGAACACAGGGATCTCGTTCTCCTCGCAAAATGCCACGATGTTGTCCACCCACTCGCGGGCGGGCGTCACCTTGTCCGGTCGGTTGCCGGTTTCGGCGCCCAGGATCACCCACTCCGGTAAACCCTCCGCCGCGGCCATGTCCACCGGCCCCAGCAGCGGCTCCATGCTCCAAAAGCTGTTGATGTTCACACCCTGCATGACGTACATTCCCACCGCGTCCATGTTCGCCACGGTGCTGCCATACCAGAAATTGCTTTCGTGGGGCAGGAGGGCCAGGTGGTCCAACTCCAGATACCGGGCCGGGTTCTTTGTCAGGAACAAATAGCGGTGCTGGGGTGCCTTGCGGCAGGCGTCCAGCACCTCCACGATCCAGGAGGTTGGCACCCAGCGCCCAAACAGATCCGCCATGCTGCAAACAAACACGGTCTGCGGTTCCTTTGTGTTCTGCGGCTGGCCCAGGCGGTAGCGGTGCAGGGTAGGCTCGAAACCATACGGGTATGGCGTCGCCTTGATCTTCTCCGGCAGCACATGGAGGCCGCCAGCCAGCGGGGCCGGATCCTCCAGCCCTGCGTTGAAGCGTGTGGCCGTCCGCCTGGCGTAGCAGTACGGGCAGCCATGGCGGCAGCCGGTTACAGGGTTCCAGGACATTGTGGCCCAGTCAATTTTCGTCTTGTTCATTCTTCGTCGCTCCTTTCACTTTTCCACTCGTTCACTATGCACTCGTTACAGCCAAAACTCTGGCAGTACACGCAAATGTCCATACCGTCGGCCATGGCCGCGCGGACGATTGCCGGGAAATCCGGCAGGTTCACCTTGCGGCGCGGTTTCAGTTCCGCCAGAACGTCGCCCAGGTATTCCGACGCCTGCCAGTCTCCATAGATACGCGCCGGGGCTTCCTGTTCCTCGGTTTCCGGGTTCATAGTCCAGAGGGCAACACACCCGCCGTCCGGGTCATGCTCCCACCGCGCCGGTGTCTGGCTTATGATCTGCCCATCTGCGCCCCGCGTCGTCAGGCCTATGGTGGCCGTTCCCTTGGCTATGCAAATAATACTCATGCGCTTATACCTCCCGTTCAAACCTGATTTTCATTTGCGCCGGGTACAGGTCAACCTCTGGCCTGCGCTTTCCGGTCCACCGGAGGCCGCCAGCTTGTCCCACGCACTTCCAGCCAGCTGCCCGGAGGCTGGCCCCGTTTTCACTCTCCAGAATGTAGGTCACCAGGCGTTTATACCCCATGGCGCGGGTAGCTCTCCACGCGGCGGCGTAAAGCATGGAACAGGCGTTGCGGGTTCCGTCTGTGCAGAGGCGGTTTACCTCCAGCGTCCACCCGTCGTCTAAATGCCGCGCCACAGGTCTGCCCACAATAGCCACGCCCACGATTTTCTCCCCGTCGGAACAGCCTATTGAAAACTTGTGCCCCACCACAGGCCCGTGGTGCCGGTGGTTTTGCTCAACGTATGCGTTGGCCTCTTTCAGCGTCATGGGTGTTATTTCAAGCATTGTCACCACCTCCAAACACCGCCAGGTCATAACAGGTCTGTTTTCCGACGTACTGGCACCACGCCCATTCCAGCATGGCGCCGCGGCTGTCCTGGTAGTCCTGCATGAACAGAACCACGTCCGCCGCCTCCATCATGGCAAAACACAGGCGCATATAATCCACGGGGCGCAGCCCCTCCGGTTGCGTGGCCGGGTTCAGAACGATATGGCCCGCCGCCGTCAGCTTCTTTTCCGCCTCGCAGAACTTCGCTTTATAATGCCTGTCCCCGGTGATCTTGCCGGATATGTAGATTTTCACAGAAAGCCCTCCTATTCGTTGAATATCTCGAAATACTCTTGGTATGGGTAACCGCTGATCTCATGCCACCCGCTCCTGCAGGTGGATCCGTCGTCGAACTTATACAGCACAGCACCTTTTCTGGCTTTTGGGTCTTTTCTCCAGCTGGAGGAGGAAACCACCGTGTAGGTCACCACAGGCTCCGCCATGTTCTGGCTGGCGCTGAAACGCTTTCCCTTTATGCCCAGTTCCTTGAACCGCTCCATTGTGGATCGGCTTTCTTTCATCAGGTAACTGGCCAGCTTGTAGTGGTTCCCGCGGCGATCCATCGGCTGAAAGCTGACATTCCCGCCGCCCTCCGCCACGCCCTCCCAGGCTTCCAGAATGATCTCCGGATCCATTTTGGAGATTATGACGTGGTGGTGTGGGTTTGTCATGCGCTTGGTTTCTGTCACCACAATGTACTTGAACGTGATCCCACGCCGCTGGCAGATCCGGCGCAGGCGTTTCAGAAACAGCTTTCGATCCTCTATGCACTGTTCAAAGGTTCTCCCCTTGTCGTAGTAGTGCAGGACAGCATGGAGATCCCGGTGGCCGAAATTGGCGTTGATCTTCCAGCGCAGTCTTTCCTCCGCCGCTTTCTCGTTGATCCGTTCCTGCTTTGCAGTGGTGTGGCCGATATTGGGGCCGCGCTTCACTCCTTTGGTGTGAACCCGGAAAGATTGCATTTTCTTGTGTTCGACACACGGACCAGCTTTCACCACCCTATGAACGTAGGCCATGGGTGCCTCCTTTTCTGCTGCTGGTCACTCTGCTAATTGCTCTTACCGGTGCTATACGGGGCCGTGGCCCCGTTGATTTTTCCGGCTTGTATTCCGTCCGGGAACCTGATATAATATAGGTATATCGGACGGTTTTCCGTCGTCTATATTGCCACCTGCGCCGTGTTGACAGCACCGGGCGCAGGTGGCTTTTCTTTTTATGCCAGGTAATCCTTGGCCATTTCCAGCAATTCCGCCGCGTGTTCTTGGTCGATGATCTTGACCTTGCCGGGCTTCTTCGGATCTGCGTCGATGGCCCAGCACGTTTTCTTTGCCAGTATTTCCCGCTTGTTCAGTTCCTTGTCCAGTTCCTTTTCGTAGTAGTCCTGTTCTTTCTGCCAGGCCACAAACTGTTGGAACTCCTCAACCGTCATTTTTACAGTTATTTCCACATTGTCCTCCTTGCGGCGTGTCGAATATTCTTTCGGTTGCCATTTGTGCATAGTCGGGGTTGATCTCGCAGCCTATGAAATTGCGCCACAGGCGTTTGGCCACCACTCCGGTGGTGCCGCTCCCGGCGAACGGATCCAGGACCGTGCCGCCCAATGGGCTGCCTGCTAAAATACAGGGTTCAATCAGTTTTTCAGGAAACACGGCAAAATGGGCGCCGCGAAAGCCGTTTGTGCTTACGGTCCACACGTCCCGCTTGTTCCGGCGGCCTGTCTGGTTTTCTCGGTTCCCGTGGCTCTCGCGCTCCACTTGGGCGCTGTTGTCATGTGACCGCCCGCCGGTGTAGGCACCGCCACCGCGGAACGTCCTGGCGTTTCCCTTGGTTGATGTAACGGGTTCGCTGATTGCCGCCGCGTCGAAATAATAGCGTTCCGATTTGGAAAGCAGGAAAATATATTCGTGGCTCTTGGTGCAGCGATCCCGGACGCTCTCCGGCATACAGTTGGTTTTGTTCCATATAATATCCTGGCGCAAATACCACCCGTCTGCCCGGAGGGCAAAAGCCAGCTGCCAGGGAACGCCGATCAGGTCTTTGTATTTGTACCCCCGCGGCGTATGCTTCGCTGTGTGTCCGCAGGAATTACGGGTATTCGTCGGCGGCTGGCTTCCTGATCTGGTGGCGTAACTGTCGCCCATGTTCACCCACAGGGTTCCGTCTGCCCGCAGAACCCGCCGGACCTCACGGAAAACGGAAACCAGCGATTGCAGGTATTCCTCCACGCTGGCCTCGTTTCCAATTTGACCCGCCGCGCCATAATCTCGCAAATTATAGTAGGGCGGGGAGGTGACGCAGGTATGGACGCTTTCGGGCGGTAAATACCGCAGTTGCTCCAGCGCGTCGCCTGGCAGGATTATTTCAGCCATTGGCAGCCGCCTCCATTCCCACAGGTTCCGGCAGGTGCCAGTCCTCCGCACGGACCTGGAAAGCGTCGCCCAGTTGCATGGTGTCCGGGTAATTGTGCTGTGTGGTCTGTACGGCGTATTTGTCAATCTCGGTTGCATAGTAGGTGGTGATCTCCGCGCCCAGCTTGTCCAGCGCGATATGGCCGCAGCTCATACCGTCGTACATGGATAGCACTTCCACCGGCTCCTCCGTCAGTCCGGTAAAATGGCTCATAATGTGGGCAATCACGTCCACGGTCCAGCCGTTGCCCAGCATTTTATACGCTTGTGTGTCGCTGACGGGAAAGGCGTATGTGTCCGGCACGGTCTGGAGGCGTTTACATTCCGTCACGGTCAACTTGCGAATGATGTAAAATCCGTCCGCCAGCTTAATGGGGAACCATTTTTCTACCCGTTTCGTCTCCCCCTTTTGATTTACCATGACGCAGATTTTCCCGTCTCGCACCTCGTAAACTGGGATTTCTTTTCCGCCTGCCGCCTTAATTACAAACTGCCCTTTCCCGTCCGGGATAACGGGCACGGCATACAGGCCGGTGGCCGCACCGTCGGCCCCGCCGCCGTTCGGCCTTGCCTGCAGGGAAACGCTCTTGCCGTCCGTGCTGTAAATGCGGCGGCTTTGGCTGGTGCCCAGTCCGCCGTCCTTGTTCGGCATGGCGCCGACGCGGACGGGGACGGCGATCATATTGTCTTTTTCCACGGTTGACAGGCAATTTGTTTTGCTCGGATCCTCGTTTACCTCGAAACGCTGGATCCGCTCGATCTCCTCGTTGTAATCGTCGCGGTGGCCTTGCTCGTTGATCCTGCGTCCCACGACGCGCCCAGCCACAGGCACGGCATAAAGCCCGGTTTTTGCGCCCAGGCCGCCGCCATTCCCGCAGAGGGTTACGCTTTTTGCGTCCGGGCTGTAAACACGGTATTGCTGGCTGTCAAAAGTCTGGTTCTTTGCGTCGTTCTCAATGGTTCCGATCCTCACTGGCTCCACCAGAACGTTATACGGGACGCCCTTGTGGGTGTTCGCCGTCACGCAGGCACTTTTTTCCTGCGTTGCGTCGTGGAAATAATCGAAATCAAAATGGTTCCGCCCGTCCTTTGTTTCGCGCACCATATAATCCATTTCTTTTTCAGTCAGCGGCTTAATGGCAACAGGTTCCGCCGCACCATTCCGCTGGTGTCTGGAAACCATGTCGTCCGCCGTGGTTCCGCCAGTTGTGGACAGCAGGGCATACCCTTTTTCTTTCCAGCAGACACCACTTTCCAGAATGTCGCGCAGGAGGATCCCACGGTCCACCGGCTGCTCCACCGCCACCTGGCTGTATGTGCCGTCCTGGTTCCGTTTGCCCGCCCAATACAGGCGCTGGCGGTTTTGTGCGCTCACCAGGGCGCTGTTAATCAGGATAGGCTCCACGCCTAATTCCGCCGTGATCTGCGCCCGGATAGCGGGCGACATACTTTTATTGTTTTCGTACAGGAAAAAATCCGGCTGGTACTTATCCCGTGCAATACGGTAATTCAAGAACAGTTCCCAGCCTATGCCGCTGGCCTCCGTTTCACGGTTCTTTGTCTGTGCGATACTCCAATGTGTGCAGGGGCTTCCTCCGATCAGTATTTTCATTCTTTCGCCTCCAATTTCGCCGCCAGTGCCTCAATGGTGGCCGCCGCTTCTTCCAGTTCCGTGGCCAGGAGGTTCCGGCCAAAACGGTCCCGCTGGTGCATGGCTTCCAGGCGGAGGTCTGCGGCCTGCCGCTTATATGGGTTCGTGCTGTCGGTCTTAACTGTGCCGTTGCCGGTGTATGCCCGTTTCAGCCACCAGGTAGGGCTATTCCGTTCAGCTTGGTGGGCGCAGTTTTCAGCGTCGCAGTTCTCCGCGTCGCAACTGTCACAAAATACCCGGTGGAAATCGTCGTCCCACGGGCCGGACAGGATAGGGAGGGCGCCCAGGAAATCCCCCAGGGCCTCCGGGGAGGCCGTGATCCTTTCAAAGTTATTCACCGCCCGGCCTCCTCTTTGTGGAGGTCCACACCCTCCAGGGCGTTCCACACGGCCCGCTCCCATTCCTTTGCCCAGCCGGAACAGGCTTTCCGTACTGCGTTAATCACCACGGCCTCGCCGTCGGCCTCCCACAGCAGGCGATCCTTGTCGATCACGTCCGCGCCGATATGCTCCGCCGGATCCCGCTCGATCATGTCCACCAGGTACAGGGGAACGCCCCAGCAGGCACCGCCGCCAGGCGGCTGGTAAATCTGGAACCCCTGCATAATCACCGGCACCATGGTGACCTCCTCGCCGCGGTCACCGCCGCGCCAGTGATCCATATCGTCCGCCGCCGTTTCTCTCAAAACCAGCTGCGGCTCCGTGTCCTTAATGATCGACGTGGGCATATCTCGCTCCGGGATCATGCCCATGTGTTCCACGATGGTGGCCAGCACCTTGCGCGGCAGCAGGGCGCGGTTGGCCATGGCAAACCAGTGATCCGTGTAAATGGCCACGTCGTTGCCGGTGTTCAGGACGGTGTACCCGCCCGCTTTGTAGGCTCTTTTGATGGCGCGGATCAGCCCGCCCTCGTTAATCAGCATTTGAAACCCTCCTTTTATATAAGGTGCGGCATAGGCACCGGCCTTTCCTCCTTGTCGGCCCTCCACACCTCTGCGTCCCGTATTTCTGTCCAGTCGCAGCCCCAAACCTCCGCCGCGTTCAGCAGGGCGGCAAAATTGGAACCATGCGGCACCACGACGGTGCCATATTTCCGGCTTACCACTCTGGCGCAGCCGCTGGCCTGCCAGCGTTCCCGCCGTGCCCGCTCCGTCACAGACGTTTCATACTTGCGGGCGGCCTCGCGGGTTACACCCCGCCCCAGGCGTTCACCGTACATTCCCATGTTTCCATGGCCTCCTTGACTGCCTTGGAGTAGTCGGTGGAGGTGATCCCGCTGTCCCATGCGCTTCTCGCTCCGCCCTCGCCCATGTTGTAGGCCATGGCGGCCTTTTCGACGTTTCCATACTTGGCCAGATACAGGCCCAACTTGTAGCAGCCGCCCGCGATATTCCCGGAGGCGGTGGTGGGGTCCAGCCCCGTGGCCGCCTGGATCTCCGCATGGTAGGAACCGCCGGGGCCTGGGTTTAACTGCATGATCCCCACCTCACCAGAGGCGCCCACGGCGTCCATGTCGAAATTGCTTTCCGTCTGTGCCACCGCCAGGGCCAGAGGATAGGGGCAGCCGTATTCCTCGCAGTACGTCCTCATGTAGTCCTGCCATTCGTAGGGCATAGGAACCGCCAGGGAGAAATAACCCTGCGCCAGCAGCGCCTCCTCGATCTTTTCCGTTTCCTGCGGGTCCTCCATGTATTCCTCCTCCGCCGCCGCGTTGAACAGCAATTCCGTGGGCAGGATTGCCGCCGGTGCCGCCGACGCTTCCGGCGCGGCAGGTTCCGCCGCCGGTTCCTCGCTGTACGCCTTGGCCACCATGACCACGCAGACGGCAACGAACAGCGCCAGGGCGATAAAGGCCAGAACCTTATTGCGCCGGCGGGCTTTGCGCTCCCGCTCCGCCGCGCGGGCGGTTCTGCGCTCCTTGGCCGCCTTGATCTCCGCCGCGGCCTGTTTCAACTCACGGGCGGACACCGCCGCCCGGTAAACGGCCAGATCGTCCTCCACGGCAGAGATCCGCACCCCCTGGGTGGTCTGCTCGGTGGTGATGGCCGCCACGTCCTGCTCCAGCTTGTCCACGCGCCGCTCCATGCGGCGGGCGTATTTTTCGCCTTTCTGGCTCATTTCTTCGTTACCTCCTTTTTTCTGGTGGCCCGCCCGGTCACCTCATAGGTGATACCGAACCGGCGGCGTCCGCACTCCGAACAGGTGATTTTCTCACACCTCTGCGCGACGGGTTTTACAGTCTTACCCCTGGCCGCCAGATCGACGGCGCAGGGCTTACATAACAGCTTTGTCATTCGTCCGTGCCCCTTTCGTCAATATGGGCGGCGCACATATCAGCCTCATGCAGCCGCCACACCCATGGCGTTGCGTCCATGGCTGCGGACAGGTCCCGCAGGTCTGTGTGTGCCGCCGCGTCATAGGCTCCCATGTGCCAGCGGATTGCCAGGGCTTCGTGATCCTCCAGGCGGATAAAGCGGGCGATCTGGTACAGGCTCTTTTCTCCGTGCCCCAGCGGGAGGGGGTCCCGGAACGTATAGCCCAGGTAGTCCTCCCACACACCCGTTTCCGGGTTCCTGCGGCGCTTGGTTTCGGCGTGGTACACGCCAGCCTTACACACGTCATGCAGCAGCCCCAGGATCGCCACGGTTTCCTCCTCCCGCTCGGAGATGGGGGCAGGCCCCAGCGCGTCCCTGGGCGTCAGGTCGCGGATCGTGATTTCCCGCAGACGACGGTAAACGTTCAGGCTGTGAATAACCAGGCCGCCGGGGAAAGCACCGTGGTGCTTGGCTCCCGCCGGGGCCTCGAAAAAGTCCGTTTCATTCTCCAGGCGCTCCAGCAGTTCCTCCGCACCGTCGCGGTGGACGCTGGCCAGAAACAGATCCTTGAAATGTTGGGCCACGGTTTGCAGCCCGTTTCTCTCTAAAAAATCAGACATTTGCCGTTCCTCCTATGCTTCCGGGGCTTCGTTGCCCCAGGCGTCCCAGCCGTCAGCTCTCTGGCGGGCGAACATTTCCAGCCTGGGCACGTCGCCCAGCAGTTCCACGATCCGCTGGCGGGTTTCGTCCGGCTTCTTGCTGTGCCCCTCGAACGGGGCTTCTATAATCTGGTGGACATTGTGGGCGCGGATCTGCGTCTTGGCCTTAAAGCCCGGCGTGACGCCCAGCAGGCAAACCTCCGCGTTTGCGCGGGTGTAGGCACCCAGCCCCATGAAATTGCCGCCCTGCTTGCGGTTCTTTTTGACCCACACGAAAGCCGCGGTTTTGTATGTAAAGCCCCACGCCTCCATGACCTTTATGGCCTCCGTGATATTAGGGAACGTTGCCCACATAAAGCAGGCCGCCCCCCCTCGGACGATTTCGCGGACCGGCAGGGCGCATATTTCCGCGGTGGTCATGGTGGGGTAATGCTTCACGGCGGTGCCGCGGGCCTTTGCGGTGGCTCCGGCCTGCTGGTATGCCCACGGCGGATCCGCATAGATCACGCTGTACTGCTTGTCGGGGAGGGGGATATGGTCAGGCATGGCCGTTCACCTCCCGCTTTCCGCTGGCGGCTTGATCTGCCACGAAATAAAGGGCCTCCACGTTTGAAAATGTCGTAGCCCGTGCCAGCCCCTCCGCCTCCGCAATCATCAGATCCGCGTCAAGCCCTAATATTTCAGCCGCAGCCCTGACGGCCTTTTCCGCCTCCAGGTATTCGTTGATTGCGGCCAGCTGCGGGGAGGTGTAGGCCGTCACCAGGGCCGCGGTCATGTCGTTACGCTCTGCCATGTGCCTGCCGCCTCCTCTCCATGGCGGTGGTGACTTCCTCCACCATGCCGCGCTCCCGCAGTCCCTCAACGGAAAGGCGGTGCGCCTCACGGTACAGCTGCCCGCCCGCCGCGTCGTGCGTCGTGATCGTCAGGATTGGGCACCCCAGGGAGGAGGAAAGAAACGCTTTCGTGTGGCCGTCGTCCGTCGTCCATTCCAGCCAGTAGTCCGGGCGTCCATTCGCTTTCTGGAAATCCACGCGGCGCATACCCGGCAGGGGCTTGTATGTCGCCACCAGATTGTAAAGGCTGGTTTTGTTGGCTTTCAGCCTCAACACGGGGCCACCTCCGTTCTGTACCACTCCAGGATCCGTTTGGCGTACTTCTTGCGGATCCGCTTCTTTTTGGTGTGGCGGTAGCGGTTATAAAGCGGGCGGTTGTCAACCGACGCCCAGCGCAGCGCCGTTTCCATTTCGTGCTGTGCCTCCACCTCCGCCGCCACCTTGCGGATCCATCTGCAGAAAGCGGGTGCCATGGCCTCAATGGTCATAGCGATTTGTGCCCAGGCTTCGCCTATTTTCCGGCAGGCTTCCGTTGCCTGCTCTGCGCTTACGCCCAGTTCCTGCAATTCCGACTTGCTATCGTGCAGAACCTCCGCCGCGGTCACGGTCTGTTCACCCATTTGGAAAGCCCTCCCCATTCTCCCAGCCCAGCAGTATATGGTGGGCCAGGTCGTTCATATCGCGCCGCGCTTCCTCCAGCGCCAGCAATTTGTGGTAGGAGATCCCGACGCCCTCCAGCTTGTCCCGGAAAGCCTTGGCCACTTTGACCGCCGCCGCGATCTCCGCCCTGTCGTCCGCCACCTCCGCCGCGGAAATGGCTGTGCTTCTGTCGTCCATGGCGTTCTCCTCTCGCGTCCGTATCAGGTGCCCGCCTGCTGGGGCTTGCCTCTGCGTCGGAGGTTAGCCTGGAAACGGCGCTGCGCCAGTTCCGGGTCATAGACAGGGCGCTGGTTCCGGTCCAGCTTTTCACCGTCCTGGCCTCTCCGTAATTCTGCGTAGATCGTTTTTCTGGATTTCCCCAGGTGCGTGGCGATCTCCGCCACACTCGCGTAATTGCGCCACGCCTTGGCGATATACTCCCGTTCGGCGGGGCTAATGTATTTTTCGCTCATGGCTTTTTCACCTCCGATTGCGACAAAAAAATAAGAGTAACAAGGGATTTCCCTTTGTTACTCTTATTGATAGCATTTTCGCTACGAAAACAAAATACATGATATCTTGCATTTCTCCCTTCCCCGTAGTATCATTATTATTTACTGAGCATTTCACGGAACAGAAAGGAACCTCTCCCATGGCAGAGAACAAGCTGGGCGTCATGCCCGTTTCCAAACTCATCTGGAACATGTCCCTCCCCATTATCGCCTCCATGCTGGTGCAGGCGCTGTACAACATCGTGGACAGCGTATTCGTCAGCTGGGTCAGCGAGGCGTCGCTGACGGCGGTATCGCTGGCCTTCCCCGCCCAGAACCTGATGATCTCGCTGGCGGCAGGCACGGCGGTAGGCGTCAACGCGCTGCTGGGCCGTGCGTTAGGCGCGGGAGAGCGGCAGCGGGCCGACCGTGTGGCGGTGAACGGCCTGTTTCTGGCGTTCGTGGGCTTTGCCGTCAGCTGCGTGCTGGGTCTGACCTGCGCCGGGGCGTTCCTCCGCTCACAAACCCAGGTGGAGGAGATCATAGTGATGGGCGAGCAGTACCTGCACATCGTCATGGGCTGCTCTTTCGCTCTGTTCGGCCAAATCATGCTGGAGCGGCTGCTGCAAGGCACCGGCCGTTCCTTGCTGAGCATGTACACCCAGGGTCTGGGCGCTATCGTCAACATCATCCTGGACCCGGTGTTCATTTTCGTGTTCGACATGGGCGTAGCCGGCGCCGCTATCGCCACCGTCATCGGCCAGATCTGCGGTATGCTGCTGGCGGCCTACTTCAACGTGAAGAAGAACACCGATATTACCCTCCGGGTCAAGGGCTTCCGGCCCGACTGGCGGCTGATCGGCAGCATTTACGCCATCGGTTTGCCCAGCGTTATTATGATGGCCATCGGCTCCGTCATGACCTTCCTGATGAACAAGATCCTCATCACCTACCACTCCGCCCACGAGACGGCGGCTACCGCCTTCGGCATTTACTTCAAGCTGAATTCCTTCATCTTCATGCCGGTGTTCGGCCTGAATAACGGCGTGGTGCCCATCATCGCCTATAACTACGGCGCACAGAACCGTTCCCGTATGGTGGAGGCCATTAAGCGCAGCGCCATTTACGCGTCCATTATCATGCTGCTGGGTATCGCGCTGTTTCAGGCCATCCCCGGCACGCTGCTGAAGATTTTCGACGCCACCGACACCATGCTGACCGTGGGCATCCCCGCCCTGCGGATCATCTCCCTCAGCTTCTGGATCGCCGGCGCCTGCATCGCACTGGGCGGCTCGTTCCAGGCGCTGGGCAAGTCCATGTACTCCATGGTGGTGTCCATCATCCGCCAGCTGGTATTTCTGATCCCCATCGCCTACGTGCTGGCCCGGTACGGCCAGAGCATCGACAACGACGATCTGGTGTGGTGGTGTTTCCCTCTGGCGGAGGTGGCGTCGCTGTTCGTGACGCTGGCGTTCTTCCGGCGGCTGTACCGGACGCTGATCTCCAAGATCCCCGAGCATGGCACCAAGGACGGCGGCGAGGAAAGCCTGCTGGGGTAAAATTTGATAGATTGATAGGAAAAGAGCGGACACATGTCCGCTCTTTTTTTGGTGTTTCGCGCTCCGGCGCGAGGTACTTTTGGCCGTTGTCCCAAAAGTACCCAAAAGGACAACTTAAACCTGCGGTTTAAGAATCCGCCCGCGCTATACCCCTTTACAAATTTGCAGCCTTATACCACGCGTTTGTAGAACACGGTGGTTATCGTTACGTATGACGCATCGACTTTCTTCTTGCGCCGCTGCCGCTCATACACTCGACGATAGAACCGAAAGCGCTGTTCGGCGTAGGCATCAGCGGCAGCGGCGCAGGAGCAGAGACGATCCTTTTATCCAAACGCAGAAGAAAACCTTGCGTGAACGTGTGGTATGCAATCACAAGTCCGCACAGAATATAGCGCGCCCGGAAGTGAAGGAACCGGAGGTTCCTTCTGGCGCTTTTGCCTACTTTTGCCGCTATTGGCAAAAGTAGGTCGTCCCCGAAGGGACGAAACTCTTTCCCTCCCGCGTTTTATTAGAATAAGTATTACTTTACTTTTCCACAGCTTTCTGTTATACTTAGTATTAGAGAAATAGGCCCACGGGAAACGGGAAGGGAGTGCAGGGATGAATTCACTGTCCGACGTATGGAAAACAGTACTTGACCGACTGAAAAAACAACTCTCCGACACCACCATCAACACCTGGTTTGACGAGGTTACGGTGGTGACCATGGAGGATTCCGCACTGGTGCTGCACTGCGGCAACGTGTTTAAGAAAAGTACCATCGAAAAACGCTTTGTACCCCAGATCAAGGAGGCGCTGCGGGATATCTTCTCCTCCGATCTGGAGGTGAAGCTGCTGGACGACGAGCAGCTGGCCGCCTATCACGGCGTGCGGCCCGACCACCCCGACACGCTGGCCGACAGCGAGGCCTTCACCTTTGAGACCTACGTGGTGGGCCCGCAGAACAAGATGGCCTACGCCGCCGCCCGCAGTGTGGCGGAAAAGCCTGCCGGTTCCTTCAACCCCCTGTTCATCTACGGCGACAGCGGACTGGGCAAGACCCACCTGCTCCACGCCATCGCCCGACAGACCCGGCGTCTCCGCCCGGAGAGCAGCATCGTGCTGGTGAAGGGCGTGGACTTCACCAATGAACTGATCGAGGCCATCCGGGGCGGCACTACCTCTGAATTCCGGGATAAATACCAGAAGGAATCCCTCCTGCTGGTGGACGATATCCAATTCATCGCCGGCAAGCAGCAGACCCAGGAGGAGTTCTTCCATACCTTCAACGCGCTGTACGAGTCCGGCAAGCAGATCGTCCTGACCTCCGACCGTCCGCCCAAGGAAATGACCCAGCTGGAGGATCGTCTCCGCACCCGGTTCGAGTGGGGCCTGATGGTGGACGTGGAGCCGCCAGACTATGAAACGAGACTGGCCATCATCCGCAACAAGGCGGCGCTGCTGGGCATCAATCTGCCGGATCGCATCTCCAGCATGATCGCCGAGAATATCACCGCCAACGTCCGCCAGATCGAGGGCGTGCTGAATAAGATCCTGGCCTACAGCGACCTGATGGGCGTTATGGACGAGGAAGCCATCATGAAGGCGCTGGAGGACGTGGTGAAAAACAGCAACGAGTACATCCCAACACCGGAGTCCATTATCGAGTATATCTCCAAGTATTTCGGCATCGAGCCGGACGTTCTGCAGGGACAGAGCCGGAGCCGCGACATTACCAACGCCCGCCAGATCGCCATGTACCTGATCCGCCGCATGACCAACCTGTCCCTGAAGGACATCGGCAAGGCCCTTGGCAACCGCGACCACAGTACCGTCATGCACAGTCTGGAAAAGGTGGAGGCCCAGATGCGCTCCGACCCCGCCTTTGCCGAAACGGTGAAGGAGATCACCACCAACATCAACGCGAAACAGTGAGAAAAATTTAAAGCCTCCCTTGTGTAAAGGGAGGTGTCAAAAATCTTGATTTTTGACGGAAGGATTGTCGTAGAGACAGCTATTGTGGCCACCAACTGGTAGTCTAGCCTACATCAGACAACCCCTCAGTCAGTCTTGCGGCTGACAGCTTCCCTTACACAGGGGAGCCATTACTGTGATGCCCCAACCATTTTTCCCCATTTCCCGTGGAATCCACATGGAAAATATGTGGATAACCCTTTCTTCCCCGACAGGTGTGGAAACCGTTCGCCTTTTCCCACCATGTCCCGTGGAGAAAAAACACCGGGAAATACAGGGCTTGTCCCACTTTTCCACATTTTTTTCTACTACTGCTGATACTACGAAATAAATAGATTAGTTTATGTTGTGTTTCCAAAAAATATGCCTGCGATTTTTTGGAAGGCCACGACAGGAAAGGATCACCTATGCTGAAATTCTCCTGCGAAAAAGCGCTGCTGCAAGCGGCGGCGGCCACCGCCAGCCGCGCCGTTGCCGCGAAAAGCTCCATCCCGGCGCTGGAGGGCCTGCTGCTGGAGGGCGGCGACAGCCTTACCCTGTCGGGCTACAACACACAGACCGGTATCCGCACACGGCTGGAGGCCGACGTGCGGGAGGAGGGCCACATCGTACTGAATGCCCGCCTGTTTGGCGACATTATTCGCCGTATGCCGGATGATATGATTGTATTCTCGGCGGACGAAAAGCTGATGGTGCACCTCAGCTGCGGCGACGCCAGCTTTGACATTCTGGGCCTGTCCGCCGACGATTACCCCGAGCTGCCGGAGGTGGACGACCAGTACGGCGTCGCCATACAGCAGAAAACGCTGAAGGCCATGATCGGCCAGACGGCCTTCGCCGTCTCCACTAACGAGAGCCGCCCCGTCCATACCGGCTCCCTGTTTGAGATCGACGACAGCGGCCTTACCATGGTGTCGGTAGATGGCTTCCGCCTTGCCCTGCGGCACGAGCCGCTGGAGAAGATCGAGGGCGGCGCGTTCCGCTTCGTGGCGCCGGGCAGCGCTCTGAAAGAGGTAGAGAACATCTGCGGCGACAGCGATGATATGGTCAATATTACCTGCGGCAAGCGCCACCTGCTGTTCTCCGTGGGCGAGACCCAGCTGATCTGCCGCCGTCTCGAGGGCGAATTCCTGGATTACAAGAACGCCATTCCCCGCAATAACCCCATTCTGGTGGACGTGGAGAACAGCGCCCTGCTGCAAAGCCTTGACCGTGTGTCGGTGGTCATCAGCGAGAAGCTGAAAAGCCCCGTCCGCTGCGTGTTCGACCTTGACCGGGTGTATCTCAGCGCCCGCACCGGCAACGGCGAGGCCAAGGATATCTGCCCCACCAAGGGCGACGGCGCGGGCCTTGAGATCGGCTTCAATAACCGCTATCTCATGGAGGCGCTGCGGTACGCTCCGGCGGACACGGTGCGCTTCGCCCTGAACACCAATATTTCCCCCTGCGTTATCACCCCCACCGACGGCAGCGACAGCTTTTTGTATATGGTTCTGCCGGTGAGATTGAAGGCGCAGTAAGGATGTTTACCGAACCCGTCCGTTTCACATGCGGCGGGGTGAGGGCACCCCGCCCTACAACCGACTGCCGATAGAACTTCGTAGGGCGCGATGCCCACATCGCGCCGCCGTATAACGCTTTGTGTTCTGCCGTTGATAATGTGAGCGGCAGCGGCGCAAGAAGAAAGTCAATGCGTCATACCGCAACGATAATAACCGTGTTCTGCGAACGCGAGGTATAGGGTATCAAAGCAAAAACACGGTATAGCGTGGGCGGATTCTTAAACCGCAGGTTTAAGCGGCTCTTTTGGACACTTTTGGAGCCGAGGCCAAAAGTGTCCCGTGCCCGAAGGCACGGAATACTCCTTTTACTTTTCGATCAAAAAAGGACAACATTATGGAAACCATTACCATCACCACAGAATTTATCAAGCTACAGGATCTTCTCAAGCTCTCCGGTTTGGTCTACACCGGCGGCGAGGCCAAGGTGCTGATCCAGGAGGGCGCTGTCACTGTCAACGGCGAGGTCTGCACCCAGCGGGGCAAGAAGCTCCGCCCCGGCGACACTGTGGACTTCGGCGGCAAGAAGCTGACCGTTCAGTATGCGGATCAATGAATTATCCCTGTCGGGCTTTCGCAACTACCGTCGCCAGAGCCTGACCTTCGACCCCGACTGCAACGTGATCTACGGCGAAAACGCACAGGGGAAGACCAACCTTCTGGAAGCGGTGGTCTATCTCTCCTGCGGCAAGTCGCCCCGCACCCACGCGGACAGGGAGCTGATCGGCTTCGACGCGCCCGGCGCGGTGCTGGAGGGCCGCATCCTGTCCCGTGACCGGGACTTTGTGACCCGTATCGAGCTGAACCGGGGCAAAAAGCGGAAGATGACCGTTAACGGCGTGGCCGCAAAAAACGCCGCCGCTCTCTCTGACGTGCTGCACACGGTGTTTTTCGCGCCGGAGGATCTGTTTCTCATCCGGGACGGCGCGGCGGCAAGGCGAAAGTTCATGGATCTGTCCCTGTGCCAGCTGCGGCCCCGGTACGCCGAGGCGCTGGCGGAGTACAGCCGCCTGTACGAGCACAAGACCCGTATCCTCCGGGACAGCGAGGACTTTCCCGGCTTGCTGGACACCCTGCCGGAGTTCAACCACCGGCTCATTCAGGTGGGCGCGGTGCTGATCCGCTACCGGGCGTCCTTCTGCGAAAAGCTGCGGCAGTACGCCGCCCAGGCTCACGCCGAATGCAGCGGCGGCCGCGAGGAGCTGTCCTTGCAGTATAAGACCGTCAAAACCGTCACCGATCCGCTGGTGGATGCTTCGGTGGTGGCGCAGCAGCTGGCGGAGCATCAGCAGAGCCACTACGCCGCCGAGATCGCGTCGCGCCTGTGTCTCAGCGGCCCCCACAAGGACGATATCGAGGTGTCCGTCAACGGCCACAGCGCCCGGCAGTTCTGCTCACAGGGGCAGGTGCGGACGGCGGCGCTGGCCCTGAAGCTGGCGGAACGGGAGATCCACAAGGACACCTTCGGGGAATACCCCGTCATGCTGCTGGACGATGTGCTCTCCGAGCTTGACCCTCTGCGGCAGGAGTACGTCCTCAACCGCATCGCCGGAGGACAGGTGTTCATCACCTGCTGTGAAAACGACCGTCTGGACACGCTGCTGAACGGCAAAGTGTTTCACGTGAAAAACGGGGAGGTGCTGTGATGCCGTACCTGCACATCGGACAAAGCGTCACCGTGGAGGAAAAGCGGATCATCGGGATATTCGATCTGGACAACACCACCTATTCCAAGCACACCCGGAATTTTCTGGACGGCGCGGAGGCGGAGGGACAGGTCATCTCCGTGTGCGAGGATATTCCCCGCTCCTTCCTGCTGTGCGACCACCCCTATCATAAGCAGATCATCTATCTCTCCCAGCTGAACACCGCCACGCTGCAAAAGCGCGCCGAAAGCTGGAAAGAGGAGTTGAAATAAGGTACCACATTCGTAGAGGAATGATAAGAGTCTGTCATTCCGAGACAGTGACCGACGTCACTGTCGTGGGAATCCGCACCCCTTGCCTCCCTCTGTGAGGGAGGTGGCGCGAAGCGCCGGAGGGAGAGAATAAAAGACTTAAATTCTCTCCCCCAGTCTC
>OLVS01000130.1_pt1 | contig 54875 bp, 47 predicted proteins | sample 1644121 | NCBI WGS metagenome assembly OLVS01 (sample SAMEA103958121, study PRJEB25191) | human gut metagenome
TCGTCGGGGCGGCTGTTATCGCAAGATTTCTGTTTTTTCCGGCTCTTGACCGTCAAACATAGATTAGCTCAAACTTGGCGATTTCCTCCGCTTGCGCCCTGCAAGCGTTCATCAGTCCCACCCATTTCATGGGGTCGGTAGCTTTGAGTGCTTCGGTAGCTCCCGCGCTCCTTGCAAGCTGCGGCATGATACGATCGTTTTGTAGGTCATAGCATCCGCCCCATTTCCGTATAGATATGGTTATGATAGCAAGCCTGTGTAAATTCAGCGATCGTTTTTGTGTGAAATCTCCGTAAAAATCTGCCGCAGCAAAGAAAATGCCCGGAAGCGTTGTGCTTCCGGGCAGATTCTGCGTTTCGAAATTACGGCGTATAGCTTCTGGCCAGGACGGTCAGCTCGCCATGCTCGATGGTCGCCAGCGTGTTGTTGGCGGTGAAGCCGGGTTCGGACGCAGCCAGCTTTGCAAGGTCAGACGCGGCATAGGTCTCATCCGGATGCTCCGGGTCTGCATTGTCTGTCAGGACAAAGCCTTCCGCGACCGGCACGGTGATTCTGCCAAGCTCGTGATACGACTTCGCATCGTCCAAGCCAACAGCGTAGTAGACGCCCGAGTCATCACTCGTCAGATCGACACCGCCCTGCTCGAGTCCTCCATTGATGGTAACAAAGCCATCCTTGTCCTCGCGGGATGCAACGACCATGTCCTTGCCGTCCACGACGATGGTATCGCCGACGGCAAGCTGCGAAATGTCCACCATATCGTAGACATCGTAATCATAAACCGTCAGGGTGATCTCCGTCTTACCGTCTTTTTCGGAAATGTCCTCCGCGCCGAAGCTTGCTGCGACGGTCGCGTCGGTCAGTGCGTTCAGATCAAGACTTTCTGCCAGCGGCTCGATGCGCTTTGCTTCCTGCGCGGGCTGCTGTGTTTCTGCGGTCTGCGCAGAATCCGGCTGCTGCTCCGTTTCCGCTGTGTTGGAGTCCTTCTGTGTATCCGAATTAGCCTGCTTGGCTGCGCAGGCGCTCAAGGCCAGCACCGAAAGGGCCAGCAGAATTGCCAATACTTTTTTCATAGGTCAAACTTCCTTTCATCAAGGGTGTTCCGTTCTTTCGAACTGGCGTTATTGTGACAGGAAGTTGTGACAAAATCTTGTTAGAAGCATGACCGAATTATGAATTATCAAGCGGCGTTTTGGGCAGGAAGAAATCCGGCCCCTTCGCTTCAAACAGCAGAAGCGACACGCTCAGCAGCAGGTCTGCGTGCTTGAGCGGCTCGTCCAGCGGGATGGCAAATTCCTCCTGCATTCTTCGGATGCGGTAGAGCACGGTGTTTCGATGGGTAAAAAGCGCTTCGCAGGTCTTTTGCAGCGACCGGCAGCAGATCAGATAATAATAGAGCGTTTCGCAGTACTGCGTGCCCTTTTCCCGGTCGTGCGCGGCAAGGGTGCGCACCTCCTGCGCGATCAAATCTTCCCGCCCTTCCAGATTTTTCAGCAGCAGCGGCGTGCGCAGCTGCGCAACAGTGTAGACGCGACCGCCGTGGAACCGTTCATCCGTCATCAGGCTCAGCGCCTCGCGCGCCGTGCGATAGAGCGCAGGAAGCGCAAACAGGTCGTCAATTTTCTCCGACACGATGACCTTGAGCTGAAATTCCTCCGCCAGCGCGGAAAACCGCTCCATATCCTCCCGCCGGTGCAGAAAAAGCATAACATTTCCTTTGTATAAAAAAGAATGGGAGTCCAGGAAAATCGCCGTTACTTCCTCCTTCAAATGGCGCTGCCCGAGATATCCGCTATGATAGACAGTCAGATCGATGAGCGCGAAGGCAAGCGGATGGAAGTCCACCAGATATGTTCCCGAAATTTGCAGCCTGAAATACGGTGCGGACGGAAAGCCGCCGTCCAGCAAATGCCGGAGAATATCCTCCGCCGTTTCAAACGGCTTATCCTGCCGGCTGGCCTCGACGAAAAGCTGCTTGGACAGAATTTGCTCCACGGTATTCCATGTCTGCGCCGGGATTTTTTCCAGATGCCCGTCCGTGTCGACGCAGATCAGATACCCCAGCCGCACGCCCGCACTGACGAGCGGGGCAAAGCGGCGGCGATACGGGCTGTCTGCAAGCTTGATGCAGTCCGCCGCTCCTGCGGACAGGGCTGGACTTCGGCTGATGATCGCGCCTGCCTCATAGGTGATCTCGCCGCTGCGCACCGACGTCTGAAACACCGCATCGGAAAACCCCAGTGGTAGATGGTGCGCGGCAACATGAAACGTATCGTCCAGCACCAGAAGCGGACAGCCCAGCAGCGCGCCCGCGCCTTCTGCGAGGCGACTTAGATCGTCCTGCGCAAAAAATTCCCGCAGCAGCGCATCGGCGCTGCACGTTTCCCACTGTGTTGCAGCCATATGGCGATATCCTTTCGCTTGTGCGCTTTGCACAAGTCTCTTTTTCTTTATTGTACTGCCAGCTTCTTGTTTTTACAAGATAAACCGACTATAATTATATTATAAAGCAGAAAAGGAGCATGTACGATGAACGAGGAGCCGCTGGAACATTTCAAAGAGCTTTGCGCCGTGTGGATCGATCATCTGAATCAGATTATTTCTTTTCATCCGGCGGACGGATTTGAACAGCTTCCGTTTGCGACCCACGAGGCGCAGATGCACTTTGCGCTGGAAAAATGCAAAGATGGATACAAGATCCAATAAATATGGAGGCATTTGTATGAAACGCACCATTCGGGTTTTCAGTTTGCTGCTGGCAGCCGTGATGCTGCTGAGCGCACAGGCACTTGCCACAGAACCGGCACAGGCGGTTACGGACGTGGAACATTCTGGGCAATATTTATGTGGACTGCCGCGCGTAGAACCGGCACAGGCATTCACGGACGTAACGAAACAGGATTATTTTTATGACGCTGTCAACTGGACGGTCGAGAAAGAAATCACATCCGGTGTCAGCAGGGACGTATTTGCACCGAATCAGGACTGCACCCGCGCCGACTTTGTGACCTTCCTCTGGCGCGCCGCCGGGAAGCCGGTCGTGAATTACGCGATGAGCTTTTCTGATGTGAAAGAGAGTTCCTATTACGCAGAAGCTGTCCGCTGGGCAGCTAGTCTCGGCATTGTGACAGGTCTCAGTAAGAATACCTTCGGCGCAGCGAATGCCGTGACCCGGGAACAGGCGGTCACGATGCTCTGGTGCTTTGCAAAGCAGCAGGGCTTCGACACCACGCAGGGTGGCCTGGCGATCCGCGAGTACAACGACTATGACAGCCTTTCCGAGTATGCCCGCGAGGCGATGGCATGGGCAGTCAACACCGAAATCCTCAAGGGCTCCAATAACCGCCTGCTGCCGGATGCCGCCTGCACCCGCGCCCAGCTTGTAACGCTGCTGTACCGGCTGGAGTCCCAGGCCACTGACATGGTCAATTACAGCGGTGACGTGACCGACTGGATGTATGCGCCCGAAAGCAAAGATACGGCGGTCAATTTGCTTGTGAGCATCGATACTGTCGCGCACGGCAGCGCAGGCGGCAGCCTGCAGCAGGCAAACGCTGCAGTTTCTCTGATGAAGCTCGCTATGAACGAGAGCGGAAAGGTCGAAGAAGCAGCGAAAACTTATCTGGCCGGAATGAATGCAACGCAGAAGGACTTCTTCTCCTTCCAGTGGCAGCAGGCGCTTCGTCAGGCAAACGCCTTGCTGGACGGCAGCGAGGATCCCGCGATTCTGGACGACGCCGGCGATGCCGGTTTTGACCTGAAGGCAGTCAGCAGCGCCAAGGTCGATGCCTTGGATAAAACCGTGACAGAGCTGCTACGCGATGCTGGCGTCACGGACGAATGGAAAAATCACACAGACCTGGAGCCGTTCAACGCCGCCTGAGCTGTCAATTCTTCTTTTGTCGAATCTGATAAATTTATGGAGGTTTCCGGATTTCGGAAGCCTCCATGTTTTTTGTACGGCAATCTTCAACTGAGTTTCAGCCGCCGCTGCGGAACCGGACGGCAGATATTTTTCTGCTGCTCACCTGAATGTAAATTGGGGTACTGCCTTACATAACTGTTTTCATAAATATCATGGAATTTTGCGACAAAGAGAGCCTGCTGCTGTTCTCGCTCAGTTCCAGCCGTTGTTTGTGAGCCATAGACCTTATAGTCACCACAATTATCTGCCGACAATGATTCCAACTCAAATGATTTCTGGCAATGATATGACCGTGACTACTATTTGACTACTATCATCCGAAATCCTCAAAAAGCCGGTTTGCCCAGTGTTTTCAATGGTTTTCAAGAAATTCAGCGAAACAGGATGTTTTCGGTAAAAACCGTACAACCCTTGAAAACACAGCATTTTATCCGTTAATGCCTGAAAACTCCGACCGTCGACATTGCTCCTGTCAAGCTCTATCCTTATGTAAAAAAGCAAGACGCAAACTCAAATGCATGAGCTTGCGTCTTGCTTTTGCCCGTACCAGCTGTACCCCCATGACACATTGTGTACCTATGGGGTGAAACAGTTGAAACTTCTGGGCTTTTCGCGCTGATATCTTTTTTGGTTCAGCTTGATGGTGGACAGTACAGGACTCGAACCTGTGACCCCATGCACGTCAAGAGCCATCCGTTCGTATTTTTCTGTATTTTAATTATAATATGCACATATTTTAGATGAAGAAATTCTGTATTTATGGGAATTTATCTATTGCGTCCATCGCGTTTTTGCCCAGTCTGGGTCACGGTTTGGGTCAGGTGAAAATCACCCCACGTCCAGCATAGCGAATGCCCTCCTTCAGCACGTTCTGATAGAACGGCAGGAAGTCTGCATACCGCTGGAACTGTGCCAGCGGCACAACGTGGACAGAAACCGTGATATCGTGGTCAAGGCTGAGTGCGCTTGCTACTCCAGAAACTGCGCGCTGCTGCGACACAATCTGTTCCTGCGTCAAATCTGCGGTCAGGAGAATGTCAATATCCGACTCCGCGGTAAAATCGCCGCGGGCATAGGATCCGTACAAAATTGCATCGTGGATGCTGTGCCCTAGAATTGGATCACAGGCGTGATAGATGCTTTTCAAAATCTCAAACGCCTGATTGGGCGTACACATATTGACACCTCCCCTTCTGAACTTCTTATTTGCAGTATACCCCAAAGTGCGCTGGAATGCAAATCTGCTACAAGGCCCGGCTTGCTGGTTTGATTTTATATATTGCCCATTGAATTTTCAATAATCGAATTATTTATTCGATTTTATTGTTTTGTATTGCTATTTTCTGAAAAGGTGGTTATACTGAGTACTGAGGTGGTATCTGTGAATGAAGCTCCTGTTATCCGAATCCAACGGGCAAGCATTAGGAATTTTAGAAATGTTGAATCCGGCGAAATCCGCTTTCCCTGCAATTATAGCGAGGATATTTTTGCGCCGAAAGCTGATGTCCTCGGCATTTATGGTCAGAACGGCTCCGGCAAAACAACGTTTATTGATGCACTGGAAATCCTGAAAACGTTGCTGTCCGGGCAAAAGGTCGGAGCAGAACTGTCAGACTGCATTTCCTACGGACAAGAGAAAGCCGAACTGCAATTTGAGTTCAGCATCCTCAAGCTGAATGAGGACAATGTAGTATATAAGCGGCGTCTCATCTATTCTGCTGTTTTAAGTAAAGATGCCATTGATGAAACCGTCAAGTGCGCCACAACCAGAACTGATTCAGCAAAAACAGCTTGGATGAAACCAATCTTCGAGTGTACGCACCAGTCAGAGGACGCTGTGTTCTCACCACAAGTTCGGCTGGAATCGTTATTCGGTTCGAAGCAAAATGCAAAAGTGAACGAGCTTCGTGTTATAAAATTACTGTGCCAAAAGGAGCATCGGTCCTTTCTTTTCTCCCCAGAGTTCCTGAAAATGCTTCATGATGTAGCGCAGGAACATGACGATAAAGCTGAACCGCTGTTCGAACTGTCCAACTTTGCAAACACATCATTCTTTGTCATCTTGAACCGAAATAACGGGCTGATCTCGCTGGATGCAGCAATTCCTGTTAATTTCAGGGCAGAAACGGCTGGCGGTACGTTTGCACTGCCGATTGATCAGCCAGTTACAATCCCAAACCGCTTTTTGGAAATCATACAACAGGTCATAGCAACTATCAGCACTGTTCTCTGTGAAATTGTTCCCGGTGCACAACTGTCACTTGTGGAGCTCGGTACGGAGTTGATGGAAAATGGCGAACAAGGCACAAAAATCCAGTTGGCAAGGGAGCTTTCCTGCGCCAATGGTGAACTGCATCTCCTACCTTTAAAATATGAATCTGAGGGCATTAAAAAGATCATCTCTGTTCTGCATTTGTTGATTGCTGCATATAATAGCCCGTCCATCACACTCGCGATTGACGAGCTGGACTCCGGTATCTACGAGTATCTGCTGGGAGAATTGCTGCGAATCATGCAAAAATCCGGCAAGGGGCAGTTGATTTTCACCTCGCATAATCTCTATCCGCTGGAAACATTGGAAAGCGATTCTATCGTCTTTACAACGACGAACCCAAGCGCTCGATATACTCGCATCAAAAGCGTACGGGCAACAAATAATCTGCGCTCCATGTATCTGCGTGAAGTCATCCTTGGAAGCGATGATGACGCAACTCTCTACGAAGAAACCAATGTGTCCGAGATCGCTCACGCAATGAGAATTGTCGGCAAGCGTATGGAGAGCCTTTCTTTGTCTGGGGACGCATCCTCGGAGGTGTCCAATGGCTAAAAAGAAGGTTATGCTCTTTATCGTAGAGGGGCCGACAGATGAAACTAGCCTTTCTACGGTTTTGAACCGTATCTTTTCTTCCGCGACGGTAAAATTTCAGGTCATTCATGGAGATATTCTGACCCGCGATTTCACTTCTTCGGATAAGATCGTGGTCGCCGTTTGGGCGCAGGTCAAGGAGTTTATGGGCAGTATCTACAGAAAGAGCGATATTTGCCGAATCGTTCATCTTACCGATATGGACGGTGTATTCATCCCTGATGATGCTGTTGTCGAAAATGATACGGTGGAAACTGATACTCCACCATACTATACAGAAACGCAAATTCAAACGCCAAATCGCGCCGGGATTCTTGACCGCAACCAGCGCAAACGGAACAATATCGACCGACTTTCTGCCTGCCCCAAAGTCGCGGGCATTCCATATAGCATGTACTATTTCTCTTTGAATTTGGAGCATATTCTTCATGGGAGAACAAACCTTTCCGACTGGGAAAAGATTCGGTGTGCCGAGGAGTTTGACTTGAAGTACGGCGATGACCCGGACGGATTTACGCTGTTTATGAAAGAATCTTCGTTCTCCGTATGCGATGATTATCGCAGTTCGTGGGCATTTATCAAAACAGAATTGCATTCTTTGGAGCGGTACAGCAATTTCGGCATCGAACTGCCGCCCTTAAAAACCGCAACGCTCCAACCCAATCAATGATTTTTATAGCAAATACCGCACATTTGAAATGCACTGCTCGAATCCCGTATTACCTGTGTCATAAGCACAATGATTTCCGGGATCTGCGCAGTGCATCTTCTCTTCATGGGATTGCTGTCAGAACAAAGAAGCAAGGATTCAATGTCCGATTGTCGCCCCAAGCGGAGCAGAAATGCAAGCCGGCGTGAACCCACTAAATTCCAAAATATTTTTCAAAAAACTGCGCAAGCCGCTGGATGATCGTTTTCTTCTTTTCCGTGCGGTTGCCGCCGCCAAAGCGGGAGACGGGCGGCAGGATCTGGTCAATATCCGTGCCGGTCGTTTTGAGCGCGCCGTCGCGGAACGCATTGGCAACAAAGCGCTGCGCTTCTGCGGGCTTCAGCTTTTCTTCCGCGATGATTTGTTCCAGCTCCGCCTGCTTTTGCTGCTGCACATAGCTCTGCCAGTCGCGGTCAACGTCCGTTGCGGCGTTGACCATACTAATAAAGCCGTGGATCAGATCTTTTTTGCTGCGCAGCTGAATACTTGAATCAATCGCCCGGTCGATGGTTCCCAGGATGCTTTTGTCCTTGCAGTTCGATTCATGGTACTTCATGACAAGCATCAAAATGTAGTCAATGTTGATCTCCACCTGCCGGATGAGCTCGATCTCGAAGGTAATATCATCGTTGATATTCTCTTTGTCTCCGTCCGTTTTTGGGCGGTACGCCTGATAGAGATCGAGATACACGCTCTGATAATCCTGAAAATCCCGCTCCGGGAGAAGCTCATGCCCGGCAAACTGGTCAAATGCGCTTAAGATATTTTTGAGCCGCAGGATATTGCCGTAGAGCTTGATAAAATCCTTCTGCTTCTGTTCGCCGGTGATTGGCTGCCCGAGCGGAAACTCGCCTGATAGCTCGTCGATCAAATCGCGGTAACCGGGAACAGCCTTGCCATTTTCCTCATAGCCGTCATAGTACGCATCATAGCCCTTGAGCAGCACAACGCCGCTGGCCTCGCGGTCGCCAAAAAGCGCGATCGCGTCGTCGGTGGCTTTTTGCAGAAGATGCTTCCCTTATTTTTGTAAGCGATGATTTTGATGATCTAGCTTCTGATAACAGTTTCCTTCCTGATCGAATTCAAAGAGATTATCAGCTCCCGTCAGAATTTCAGACGAAGCAGCTACGACAACCAACACGCTTGTTCCACGGTTTGCAAGATCGTCGATTAGTGTTTGGAATATTCTCGATTCAACACCTGTCGGATTGATATTAGGGAGATGAATAACTAATAGTCGCCAATTATACAACGCATATCGGTTGACCGCTGCAACGATTCTATTTTCATAGTTTATTTTATAAAATGGATGCTTAGGATCTTCTTTGTATGAGAATGGCTGTTTAGTCAGCAAATAGTTTTGAAATGCTGAGCGGACAACAGTTCCCAAATAAGAAATCCTGCGAAGCGAGAAAATTGTAGTGTTTTCAAAGTAATTTAGATCAGGAAATATCAGTCTGCTAACATCCTGTGGGAAATAACCAATTCCGGCATAGAATAAAGTGCTTATTTTTGCATTAATGAAATCTTTATTACCTAAATTTATCCGGAAACGAGGAACTTCTCCGAAAATCGCATTCAAAAAATCGTATTCATACAAGCCTTTCCCAACTAAATATGTAATTTCCCCTGGCTGTAAGTTCATGGAGAGAGAATGAATATGATTCGTGTGAATATCGCTAATAGTTATTGATGAAAAGTCAATCGAGAGGGGTACATTTTTTTGAGGATAAACACTAGCATATGCGCTTGAATCATATGAACGATAACTGTCGTATATGTACTGATCCTCCCGCCCATTAAGCAGTCTAACAAACATACCACCTTCAAATCGAAGAATACGACAAGCATCAGAACATATAAAAAGGGGATTTTGATAGCTATCGGTCAACAAAATTGAAATCTGATGTTCCAGAAGGGTTCGCACAAGATCGCGAAGTAGGCTAAAATCGGCATCATAATGTAACCGTACAACATCAGATAGAATAAGGTATTCCGCGCCAAGATAAACTGCCTTCACAATACGTAGAATATATTGTTGTAATTTTGTTAAACTGTACACCGGTTTATTAACATCCCAGAATATGCCGTATTTTTCGAGGATCAAACGCGCATTTAGTGAGTTCCTTTTCTGAGAGAAAAAAAACCGATTAGACGAAGGATATGTTAACGATAGGTTTTCTGCAATACTCAAATGTTTATATAGCAGGTGATCTTCATAGGAAATAAGAGAATGAGCTCCCCCTTTTGCATTCCAGCTTATTTTTCCGCTTGTTGGTTCGATTTGCCGAGTTAACAAAAGAACGAGTGCATCTTTAGCTGATGTTGTGTCACTGGAAATTGCAATAAGTTCCCCGCGGCCAAACATAAAACTGAAGTTTCGCAGGTAAAATCGCGACGTTTCACAACTTACATTGATAAAACGAAAGAGTTCCTCCATAGAATTACTCCTTGCTTAAAGGCAACATAATTTGAACCTGAGTGCCTTTTCCAACACTACTTGCGACGCTTACTCCATAATCTTCGCCATATAGCAGCCGAATACGTGAATTGATATTAAACAACGCAAGGCCCATCCCACGAACAGAGTCGGCGGCGCAATTACTTTCATTTTTACTAAGCTGAGTATTGATACTATCAAGTTTATCTGCAGGAATCCCTACGCCGTCGTCGTCAACCCGAATACACACAGTTCTTTCTGTATGGGTAATATCAATAAAAATCCTACCCGGTCCGATTTTTGCCTCTAAGCCATGATTAATCGAGTTTTCTACTATCGGTTGTAAAATCATTTTTGGAACTTGCATTCCCAAAATTTCATCTGTCTCATCATCAAACCGCTTATATAAAACAAATTTGTTAGGAAAACGAAATTGCATTATTCGTATATATTTTTCGGTATTGTCAATCTCTGCTTCAAGCGAGATGAGTGGCTCCTTCTGGCTGATACTATAACGAAATAATTCAGACAATGTCTCAACCATTTGTGCCAAATTAGGCATATCGCACATATATAATTCGCCACGTAGGGAGTCAAGGGTATTATAAAGAAAGTGTGGGTTAATCTGACTTTGTAGCGCTTTCAAATTTGTAATATTTCCAAACTGACTTTTGATAATCTCATCGGTCTGCGCCACAACTTGTTCTTCCACCCGCTGCAGAAAAGGATTGTCACTAAGTCTTTTTTTTGAATCGGGAGATATTGAATAATGCCATATTTCATAAAGTGGTTGGATAAATGCAGTGGTTATATGGATTATAAATACGATAAAGAGGCTAAATATCAATAAATTTAAAACCACTATTGCCAGTAAAAGCAAATTCGCTTTGGGTGATTGAAAGAACACAAAAAGAATCATAGCAAACTGAGCTAAACCTAAAGAAAAGAGAAGACCAGGTAAAATAATTAACAAAGAATTATTGGTTTCACGTATAAAACGAAAGACAGCACGTAATTTCAATGAAAATTACCCCCATTTATTAAGATAACGGAAATCGGAGGGACGAATACCTAAGTGCTTACGAAAAACCCGACTGAAATATTTTGCGTCAGCGTATCCGACAGCATCAGCCACTTCAGTTACGTTCATCATTGTTGTTAAAAGTAGGTGTTGTGCCATTTCAATTCGTGTTCGCTGAATATAGTTACTGATAGTTTCCCCGGTTTCATTTTTAAAGAGTTCACTTAAATAAGGAGGACTCAGATTAACTTCTTTCGCAAGATCATCAAGTGAAATTGTATTCGCAAAGTTTTTGCTAATAAGTTGTTTAACTGTTCGAACCGGCATGGAATTGGTTGAGTCTACTTCTTTTTGCAAACGAACTAAAATGGAATCTATAAGCTGACAACAGTTTTTCTCTAGATCATGCAAACTAGAAGAACAGGAAACTAAGTATTTCTGCATTATTAACAACGCATCCGGAGTTAACCATGTGTGGTTGGATGCAATAACCCAAATGGCATCAAAGAGCTGACGTAAAAAACTGTTTATTAGTCTAGGATCTGTTAAAAACAAAGTGCTGTGCGTTTCAATTAAATCATGAATCACACAAAAAATTTGTTTTGTCTCTCTTGTTTCAGCTGCTCTTCTGCATTCGGATTTTAATGAGAGTTTTGGTAAAGTAAGTGGTGGGAGAGGAAAGTCATTCCACAAAAAGGGGCCTTCACCAGAAAGCGCACATTTGCAAGGTATAAGCATACGGGCTTCCTGAAAAGCTGTTGGAAAGAAAGTATAATTGGAATAAAAATTACTAGCTGTAAGAAGAAAACGATATCGAAAAACATCAATATGTTCTTTTAAAATATCCTTTATGCGCTTCAATGAACGGATAAAAGATTCCCTCGAATTAGGGTCAAGATTGACAATACAGTAAAGGGTGTCATCGATGAACTCAGCTTCAATATCTATCACTTTTGAAATCAAACCTGCAACAAGCAAATCACGTAATTTATCTCCGATGCCAACTGGAAACGCAGGTTGGCTTTGAACTGCACTTGTAGAATAACGAGAAAAATGTCCGTCAAGCGATGAATTAGGCTCGTATAATTGAAGTATAATTGCTACGAAATCACCATTCTGGAATTCCATTCCAGTAGTTTTGTTAAATGTTTCAAGTGGCACATCGCGTAAGCTAGAATTATATAAAAAGGAATGAATGCACTGCCGACGTAAAGAAGTACGAAACTGTTGAACTTCCAATTGAATTGTTGATGTATTAGGAGAGGAGACTGAGCGCTTTTGAACAATCTTTGAAATCGCATTATTTATCTCAGTTTTTTTAATAGGCTTGAGGAGAAAATCGACAACATCCATACGTAATGCGTCGTATGCATAGTCAAATTGTTTATAGCCGCTAATGATTATAACAGAGCATTGATTACAATGATCATTAACCCATTTTGTAAGGTCTAATCCGTTGACACCTGGCATTCGGATGTCAGTAATCAAGATATCTACTTTTTCCTGTTGTAATAACGTAAGAGCTTGAACACCATCGTGTGCTTCACCTACTAAACGTAAATGTAATCCATCCCAATCAATAAGAGCTTTGATCAAGCTGCAAATACGTTTTTCATCCTCTGCAATTACTACATTGAATTCTTCGTTCATAATTAATAATCCCTCTTAAAATTACAAATAAACACGCCAAAAATTAACATTAATTTACATGCTTCAAGAGTTTAATACGACTATAACAAAAACATATTCCTTTTGCAAGTTTTTTTGTATACTGTGTTCTAATGCTATTTTGAATGTGTTTACAAAAGAATTGGAAGAACACTCATGAGGCAGGATGTTCCATAAGGGAAAGCTTATGAATAGGGAAGCAGTCGAAAAAATCATTGGCCTATATTTGTTTTGACGAACAAAATAGTTGGGATCTTAAAAATGTCCACCTATTCCTAATACATTCTAACGACAAATCATCAATAAATCTGGTAGTTTATAGTCAAAGTTAACAAATGTGTATCCATCGCTTTGATGCACCCGTTGTAAAGAAGGAGGGCGAGTCTTACTAGTGTTTGGTGAAACAGAAACAGTAAAATTTCTTGGCATTGTTTGATATTAAACTTTTTGGTCCTTTAAGTTTTATAGATTGTCTGAGATATTTCGAAATTATTGGATGGGGTGATGTTGAAAGATATGGACAACTTATTAAGAATGGAGAAAATCTCCAAAAGCTTCCCGGGTGTCAAAGCTCTTGACTCGGTACATTTCGAACTAAAAAGGGGAGAAGTGCACGCTATTGCCGGAGAAAATGGTGCTGGAAAATCCACTTTTATGAAAGTTTTAACCGGCATTTACAAGCAAGATGAAGGTGAAATTTACTATAAAGGTAATTTGTTCCTTCCTGAAAACCCCAAACACACACAGGAAATGGGAATCAGTATTATACATCAGGAACTCAATCTTTTGCCCGATCTTTCTGTTGCAAATAATATCTATATAAGTCGTGAACCACGCAAGGTTCGTGGAATAATTGACGACAAAGAAATGAACGAAAAAGCACAGGCTTTGTTGGACAGCATGGGATTATCCATTAATGCACGGACCGAAGTAAAAGATTTAAGCATTGCTTCTCGACAGATGGTTGAAATTGCGAAAGCACTTAGCGTGCATTCTGATGTGCTTGTCCTCGATGAACCAACATCGTCGCTTTCACTCTCTGAAACTGAAACACTCTTCAATATTATCCGGAAACTTCGCGATGAAGGAGTCGGCATTATCTATATTTCTCATCGCCTGGAAGAATTCGATGATATTGTTGATCGGGTTACTGTATTACGAGACGGCAAATACATAACCACACAACCTTGGAGCAAAGAATACAACATTCCCCAGCTAATACGTGATATGGTTGGGCGCGAGATGAATGAAGAGTTTCCGAAGCGGAACAGTACCATTGGAGATGTAATATTCGAAGTTAAAAACCTAACTCGTGTAGTTAATGAAAAGAAGATTTTTGACAATGTTTCTTTTTCGGTACGCAGCGGGGAAGTACTTGGTATTGCAGGATTGGTGGGAGCAGGACGCACTGAAATTGCACGTGCAATTATTGGAGCGGATAGAGCAACAAGTGGTGAGGTTTGGCTCAAGGGAGAAAAATGTTCCATTAAAGCGCCGATTGATGCAATTCGCCATGGAATTACCTATCTCCCAGAGGACCGCAAAGATACTGGATTGTTTCTCGATCAGAGTGTGACATTTAACATGGTTGCCGCCACCTTTTCTGATTGGGCAAAACAGGGCATAGTCAACGACAGAATTATCAAAAAAGTTGTTGATGAAAAAGTAGATCAGCTACGAATTAAAACTCCAAACAATGAGCAAATTCTGCAATATCTCAGTGGAGGTAACCAACAAAAAGTTTTGATCGGCCGGTGGCTTTGTAGGAATTTTGATGTTGTAATTTTTGATGAACCCACTCGTGGTATTGACGTGGGCGCAAAATACGAAGTTTTCGCACTTATTAACAAGATTGCAGAGCGAGGAGCGGCAGTTATTGTTATTTCCTCTGAAATGAACGAGGTAATGGGGTTAAGCGACCGAATCCTTGTTGTGAGTGAGGGACGGGTATCAGGGGAAATCGATGCCGCGGATGCAACACAAGAACAAATTATGATACTCGCATCCAAAACAAAAAACTATGAAGAATGTGAGGACAAGGTGTAATGAAGATCCACGTGAAAAATGCTGACAGCAATCCCAAAAAGAGGCTAATTGTAAGCAAAGATACCAGTCAGACCATTTCTTGCCTAATTGCTCTACTGATACTTATTGTTTTGTTTTCGGTTATGTCTCCGTATTTTTTATCTAGTGATAATCTGGCTAATGTTTTGACGCAAATCATTACAACTGCACTTTTAGGCTTTGGTATGACCTATGTCATTATTTCAGGTGAAATAGATCTCTCCATTGCACCGACACTTGCTATGAGCAGTGTAATTGTGGCAACTTTGCTCTCGAAAGGTTATCCGATGATCATTTGCTGCTTGGGTGGTGTGAGTTTTGGTATCCTTCTTGGTCTGGTCAATGGATTACTTATTACCAAGCTGTCATTGCCTTCCTTTGTTGCAACAATTGGAACACAAATGGCCATTCGTGGTTTAGCGCTCGTTTTTACAGATTCTAGAGCTGTTTATTTCAGCAATCGCCCGGAATTTAAGCAGCTGGCGCAAGGACGGTTCCTTGGAATTCAGTATCCTGTTTATATAATGCTATTTGTTGCGCTTATTGCTACTTTCATTTTACGAAAAACTGTAATAGGAAGACATATTTATGCAATTGGTAGTAACGCAGAAGCTGCCCGCTTATCTGGTATTTCGGTACACAAAGTTCGAATCTTTGCTTTCATGTTTAGTGCTGCGATGGCTTCGATTGCAGGAGTTTTAACAACAGCACGTGTTAATTCTGGTCAACCGAGCATTGCAGTAGGACACGAAGCATATGCGGTAGCTGCATCGGTTATTGGCGGTGTATCAATGTCAGGTGGACACGGAAAAATTTTTGGCACATTACTAGGCGCAGTTATTATCGGCGTTCTTAATAACGGACTCAACCTTATTGGTGTATCAACTCAATGGCAACAGGTAGCTACGGGTGCAACGTTGGTACTATCAGTCTATATTGACATCGTGCGCCAGAGAAAGCGTATGGGTGTCTAATACCAGTGAATATTGTGGGAATATACCCTGCGATATTAAATATTTTTTGGAGGTATTTTATGAAAAGAGTCTTAGCCATTGTCTTGTCATTGCTTCTAGCTTTTAGCATGATTGGGTGCAGTGATCAGAGCAACACTGCACAAAACGCAGACGCCCAGGGTAACTCCAATGCAACAGCAGTCTCAAGTGACGATACTGCTGGTAACGCTGATCCTTGGAATGTCGCAGTATTCACCATGTCTGGTTCCGGCGAATTTTGGGCAAGCGTAATGGCAGGCGCAGAGAGAGCCTGCGAGGAATTCGGCCTTGTCTACACAATTGATGGTCCTGCTACTGAGACCTCTTATGAGCAGCAGATTGCAATGGTGGAAGATGCCATTACGAAGGGCGCTGATGCCATCTGCATCGCGGTATGCGACTCCGAGGCTTTGGTGCCAACTCTCGAGGCTGCAGCCGCAAAGGGAATTAAAATTATCCTGTTCAACACTACTTGTAATTATGACGGTTTAACCTTTATTGCTACAGATAACTACGAGGCCGGCCGGCTTGGCGGAAAGGCTCTGGGCGAGGCTCTCGGCGGTGAAGGCAAGGTCTGCCTGCTCGGCTCACAGGAAACAGTTCCTTCTAATGTAGCTCGCTGCGAAGGCGCAAGAGATTACATCGAAGAAAACTTCCCCAATATGGAGGTTGTCGACATCCAGTACTGCGACGGCGATATGGAGAAGGCTTTGACAATTTCCAACGACTGGATCACTGCAATCCCTGATCTTGCGGGCATTTTCTCCAACAATGACTTTTCTACCATTGCTGCTGCAAATATCATTGAGGAGCGCGGTAGAGTGGGAGAAATCGTGCATGTAGGTTTTGATGCAACTGAGACTAACGTAGTTTATCTCGAGTCTGGCACTACAACTGCTATTGTTACTCAGGATCCCAGTGATATCGGATATCAGAGTGTTGTGAGTGCTGTAAAGGCACTTGAAGGCGAGAGTTTGCCTGAAAACATTGGTACTAACATCGTGGTTGTGACAAAGGATAATCTTAACGATGCGGATATTCGTGCAATTCTCGGCTTCTAAATGTAAGCGGATAAAATAAGAAAATATAATTTGCCTGTGAGGAAAAGGAATCTCGACAAAGCCTGTGTATGGAACAAGAGGTGAGTTCATTTTCCTCACGAGCTATAAGAAGAAATGTTCGAGGAGTAAACAATCTATGAAACTGCAAATAGCACTTGACGATATTACCCGCGAAGCGGCTAAAGTTTTATTAGAAAAAATTCAAGAAGATGTCGATATTATTGAAATCGGCACACCATTCGCATATTATAACGACATTTCAGTTATTCAAGAATTCAAAAACTTATATCCTAAAGCAAAGATTTTGGCGGATTACAAGATTCTGGACGGTGGAGAGTTTATGAGCGCTCTTGCATTCCGTGCCGGTGCTGACATTGTTACAGTTTCTGTAAGCGCTAACAACGAGACCATTGCAGGGGCAATTAAAACTGCACGAGCATATGAGCGCGAGGTGTTGGTGGATACCATGGGAGTACCTCTTGAACGTATACCTGAGCGAGCTGCAGTTGCACAGGCACTTGGTGCGGATTATATCTGTGTACATACAAGTCTTGACGTTCCTGATGCGCCGGATCCGCTGGAGAGCATGCGGCTTGCACGGCAAGGAGCACCTGAACTTAAGTTAGCTGTCGCTGGAGGAATCAATTTGCAAACTCTACCGCGCATTATTGCAGCCAAGCCAGACCTAATTATAGTGGGTGGAGCAATCTGCAAAGCAGTTGATCCTATCGAAGCGGCAAAAACCATGAAAAAAATGATTCTCGAGGAGGCAATACAGTGAAAACTCGTGCTATCGCTCTTGCAAGTCTAAACGAACTGCAGGAGATTGTTGAAACTGTTGAAGAGACCGAACTCGAGCAAATGCAAGAACTGATTCTCAATTCAAATCGTATTTTTGTTGGGGCTGCAGGACGGTCCCTGCTAGCAATGAAGTTTCTGGCAATGCGCCTCATGCAAATCGGTTTAAAGGTATATCTTGTCGGTGAAGTTTGCACGCCAAGTATCCGTGAAGGGGATCTATTGTTGGTCGGCTCGGGTTCAGGAGAAACGGCTGGGATGATTGCAATCTGTAAAAAAGCGAAAGCCGCTGGAGCAGAAGTTGCAGCATTCACCAAAAATAGAAATTCAACAATTGCATCGATTGCCAAAGTTGCTGTTCAATTAAACACTGCAAAGCCAATTCAAGAAGGGGCCGCTGGTCCTGATGGATGGATAGAAGGAAATTATTTTTCAATTCGCCCGTCTGGTAACCCGTTTGAACAGTCAATCGTTATAGTCGGGGATGCAATGGTCTGCGAATTGATGCAAAAAACTAACTGTGGCACTGCAAAAATTGCATATAATCACGCTAATTTGGAATAAAGAGGAACTTAGTTATGATTAAACGAGGAATATTGAATGCTGATTTGCGTTCTCTTACTGCCCGTATCGGCCATAGAGATCGTTTTGCGATTGTGGATGCAGGTTACAATATACCGTTAGGTATTGAAACTGTTGACTTGGCCTTTTTGCCGAATATTCCTTCAATGGTCCAGGTTGTCGAAGGAATTTTAAATGAAATGGCAATTGAAGAGGTCATTCTTGCGTGTGAAATTAAAGAAATGGCGCCTGATCTCGATAAGGAATATGCGAAACATTGGCCTGAAAAAGCAAAACTATCCTATATCCCACACATTGAATTTGACGAAGAAATTAAGAAGGTAAAAGCTGTAATACGTACTGGTGGTTACTGGCTGCACGCTCCAAACGTAATTTTACAGGCAGGATGTACCTATGATGAGTAAAATTGTTCTAGATGTGCTAACACTTGGCGATTTAATGGTGGATTTTACCCCCGCAGGAATTTCACCAAAAGGGAATTTGCTTTATGAACGCAATCCTGGTGGGGCGCCGGCCAATGTGGCAGTAACAGTTTCCCGTTTGGGTGGCAAATCAGGATTTCTTGGTACGGTCAGTGATGATATATTCGGGCACTTTTTAGCTGATGCGATGACCAAATTTGGAGTTAACATTCAAGGCTTACGATTTACCAGGAAAGCGCCCACAAAAATGGCTTTTATCACTCTAGACGAGAACAACAATCGTAGCTTTGATTTTACTCCAGGAGAAATTGCTGAAACCTACTATTCACCCGAAGATATTGACGAACAACTGATTGATGCCTGCCGAGTGTTTTTGCTTTCGACCGTTTCACAATACAAAGAACCTTGCAGATTTGCCGCGGCAAAGATTGTGGAAATGGTAAAAGAACGTGGGAAATTGCTTGTTTATGATCCAAACTGGAACATCGCATTTTCAAATGATAAGGAATTTGAGCGCACTGTAATGCTCGACACAATGCATAAAGCAGATATTGTGAAAATATCGGTTGAGGAAGCAGAATTTCTTTTCGGCAAGGATATTACTTACGAAGCTGTTGCGCATAAAATACGTAGCTTCGGCGCGAAATTCGTAACGATTACCTTAGGCCCTCGCGGTTGTTATTACAGCTATAAAGGTGGAGAAGGGCATTTGCCAACCTATGATGTAAAGGTGGCTGATACAACTGGTTCCGGAGATGCTTTTATAGGGGGGTTTATCTACCAATTAACCCGTTTGAACATGCCAGTGATCGAGCAAATTCCCCAACCAGACATAGAAAGAATGCTCAGGTTTGCGCATGCGTGTGGTGCGCTTTGTGCATCTCGTAAGGGAGCAATGCCTTCAGTAGAAAATGAAGCAGAAGTGGAACGTTGTATGCAGGAGGTTCCTATCCTGTTATTTGATTAAATGGCTTCGGGCAGTTCTGTCACAGACAAGTCAAGGCTGCCTGCCCAGACCTCATTGTAAAGCGTGTGGGTGCAGACCATCTCCTCTGCTGAAAACAGCCCGTGCAGACGAGCATATCAGGCGCAGGCATCCAAAGACCACTTGTGTTCTTTGACCTGTTCCATTATCCAGCGAATGAAGCGAGTGCAGTGACAGATTCGGTGTGGTTTCCGAGAACGCTTTCTGTTCGCCTTGTAGACCGCTTCTCCACGCCTTGCCGAGTATCCGGGCTTCCTGCCCTTGCTGCTCTTTCGGGGTGGTGTGCCGCGCTTTAGCTCGTTTCCAACGGTGGTTGGTGAACATCCGATTGCTCTGGCAATGACGCTGTTCGTGTAGCCTGCGTTCTTGAGATGCTGGATTGCCCCTCGTTCCTCTCGCTGTAAGTGCTGTCCCTTCTTGCGGTCTACCGATTCTGCGATATAATCTTGGCAGTCCATAGTGATTGCCCTCCCTTGGAAGAAGTTGTGTGCAAACTTCATTCTACCATGTGGGGAAAATCACTATGGATTTTTTCTTAGGTGTCCAACTTCATTTTACAATCGACCAATAAAATACAACGAAAGAACTTGTGCAGAAAGGAAATAATATGATAAATATGGAGAAGTTTTCTTTTGCGGCAGATAGCATTGATCAAGACAGAATTCCCCAGTTCCTCTTGAGTGATGGCAACAAAATGCCTTGTATCGGTTATGGAACCTTTGGCTCCGACCATGTTGAACCGGGAGTCATTGCCGAAAATGTTAAAGTAGCACTGTCACTTGGATATCGTTTGCTCGACTGTGCTCCAGCCTATGAAAATGAAAAGGAAATTGGTGTAGCACTAAAAGAAGTGTTTGAAACGGGGCTACTTCGCCGTGAGGATCTTTTTATTATATCAAAGCTTCCAAACAATCGTCACAATGAGCGGGATGTGCTTGCCGCTTGTGCTGAAACATTAAGGGATCTTCAAGTAGATTATCTTGATTTGTATCTCATACACTGGCCATTCCCTAATTACCATACACCTGGTTGTGACACTCATCAGCGCGATCCAAACGCACGTCCATTTTTCGAAGAGGAATATCTTATGGTCTGGCGGCAGATGGAAAAACTTGTCGAAATGGGACTTGTTAAATCCATTGGCATGTCGAATATGAATATCCCGAAAATAGAATCAGTTTGGCAGGAGATGAAGATTAAGCCTGTTGTAAACGAATGCGAACTCCATCCACACCTTCGGCAGGATGAACTTATCGCATACTTAAAAGAAAAGAATGTTCTGCCTATTGCACATACGCCGCTCGGCAGCCCTCACCGGCCAGAGCGCGATCGTACTACAGAAGATACCAATTGCCTTCAGGATCCAGCAATCCTAGAAATAGCTCAAGCGCATGGTATTCATCCAGTTTCAGTTGTCCTTAAATGGGCCGTACAACGCGGAACGTTACCTGTTCCTTTCTCAATCAGTCGTTCACATATTCTGAGTAATCTCCAGTGCTGTACTGAAGATCTACTGACAAACGCCGAAATGGAAAAGATTAACAATATTGGAAACCAGTGTCGCCTTATCAAAGGAACTGTCCTTTTGTGGGAAGGTGCACCTGACTGGCATTGCCTGTGGGATGAACAAGGGGAGATTGACCGTACCGGATGGAAAGGTTAAGCCTAGCTTTGATTAAAGAAAAAGGTATTGAGTTTGCCGTAGAACAAATTTGTGGTCTTCCTTCAGACGGAAATACAAAGGAACTGGTAATTTCTAAGTATAAGAATATCAAATCTTAATAATTTCTGACTCAGATACACCGTCATGGTGGCAGAGGGGCGATTTGCCCCTCTGCCTTCGTTGGTTCTGTTTTGGAGATTCTTGGACAGTGAAGTGTCTGTTGACTCCATCCAGAATATAAACAACATGACTTCTGGTCAGTTGTACGTATTTCACTTAGGGTTCGTTTAACTTCCGCTTATTTTTCCCGTTTATATGCCGGTGTGGTGGAATTGGCAGACACAAGGGATTTAAAATCCCTCGGTAGCAATACTGTACCGGTTCGAGCCCGGTCACCGGCACCAATTCTTTTAGCCAGTTTTAATGTAAATTTTTCCTATACAAAATACCCATGGCATTCTCGCCTAAGAGAAAAGTGATTTGTGATATGGTCTTATTTATATGCGGGCATGGTGGAACTGGTAGACTCGAAGAATTTAGGTTCCTTTGCCAACCGGCGTGTGGGTTCGAATCCCACTACCCGCACCAAATTAAGGGCCTTTAGCTCAGTTGGTTAGAGCAGACGGCTCATAACCGTCCGGTCCCGGGTTCGAGTCCCCGAAGGCCCACCACTTACAATTACAGCGCAAGCTGTTTTATACAGGGGTATAGCTCAGTTGGTAGAGCAGCGGTCTCCAAAACCGCGTGTCGAGAGTTCGAGCCTTTCTGCCCCTGCCAAAAAATATCACCATCTATTTGGATGGTGATATTTTTTATCAGCGTCAGTTAAGGCTCAAAACGAACTCCAGCTTCACGCGTCCATAGGACGCTGAAGCTGGGAGCAACGTGCCGGTGGCACGTTGCGCAAGTGAGAGGAGAGCCGAGGGAGAAGTCAACAGCTATCGAAATGCAGCGGGTATCGGTAGGACAATATTCAATAGGGTGGTCATTTTGCTTACCAGCGGTAGCTGTAGGCTCGAAACGAACTCTGATCTTGCCGCTTTATCAGAGCGCGAGATTGGGAGTGACAGTCCGGTGGACTGTCACGTTAGTGAGAGGAGGGCCGAGGGAAAGCGGCGCAGCGCCGCCAGTGGCGGAAGTAGCAAGCCGGTTTCAAGGAAGTGTCCCAATGGCCGCGCCACGAATGTGGGCGGGCATTGGCAGACACGACGAGGTCAGCGGGCGCAGCAAGCTGGCAATGGACAAGGCTGTCGGTAGGACAATACCCAACAGGGTGGTCACTTTGTTTAATCAGTAGCAACGTGAGAAGCGGCGGAGCAGGCGAGGGCGTTTTTTGCAGGGCGGCTGTTGGTCTACGGACTATGGTCGGTAATGGGATACAAAACGTTTGTTGGGTAGGACAGAAATTTTTTGAAATTTTACCAAATTAGACCTTGAATGTTCTGAGATAAGGTTATATAATAGCTCTTGCAAAAGCGGTGGAGCGGAAATGGTAACGTTACCGCACACCAAACCGCGTTTACAGCGCAGCGCTTCATGACGAAACCCCAAGGGGTTTCTCTTTTTCACAGGTGAAAAAGAATACGGGGTTCGGTGAAACGGGCGCGGTTCGCAAAAAAATTTGGAGAAAAAGGAGTTAGAACAATGAAGAAAACAACAAAGATCCTGTCTCTGCTGATGGCACTGGTCATGATTTTCTCTTTGACCACCGTGGCGCTGGCAGACGACGCAGAAGTGACGCTGGGCGCTAGCAGCAGAAACGGCGTTACGCTTCAGTGGGGTACGGCAACCTCTTATCTGAATGGCCTTGTCCCCTCTTATGATACCGCCAACAAAGCTGTTGGTGAAACCGGTTATTTCCAGCGTCTGCCTATCGCACAAGGCAACGCTATCGTGAATCCCAGATTCTATGCAGTGCCCAAGACGGGAAGCGTTAAGGTGTCCAAGGACGGCGTTATCGGCGACCTTTCCTTTAGCCTGAGTTCCTGGAAGGGCAGCTCTTATAACGGCGCTACCTGCCTGCAGTTCAACTACACGGCTCTGGCAGAGGGTTCTGTCGATGTGACGCTGACCTATTACTATAACTTCAACCAGAGCGACGTTGTCAATGGCACCGCATGGTATATGGAAACCGCTACCTTTACCGTCAATGTTGGCGATGGCGAGGTCGGTCCTGCCAATAAGCCCAACAAGCCTACCGTGAGCGATGTTGAGCGTTTCCGCAACGATGTGAATTCTACCAGCTCCTCTAAGGGCGCTGTGTATATGTGGTGCGACACCCATGACCATCAGGCGTGGTTCGATTATATCGCCGATGTGGATGATGCTTACACGCTGGGCGATGTGGTCGCCAACGACGGCTCCGTGCTGAACAAGAGCACCTATCCCTGGATCTGCGTGATGACGCTGGATGCCAACAAGTATCTGGATGCGTACAATGCTGAGCTGGGCGACAAGTACGGTACGCACTATCTGAAGGATGGTCAGGCGGCAACGGAGACCGCAACCTGGTACTACAACGCCAATCTTTCCAAGTGGCAGTTCCGCAGTGCTGAAGCCCCCGTTTATATCGACATTACGCACAATGCTCCTACCCCCGCTGTGACCGAGTACACCGTTACTTACACCGATGGTGTGGAGAACGAGGAAGTCTTTGCCGATCAGGTCTACACCGTGAAGAAAGGTGACAAGACTCCCGCTTTCAATGGCACTCCTGAGCGCGAGGGTTATGTGTTCCTGGGCTGGGAGCCTGAGGTCGCTGAGACTGTGACCGGCAATGCCACCTACACCGCCAAGTGGGAAGAGGCGCTGACTGAGGTCAAGGTCACTGCCAATAAGGGTGAAGGCGCCCTGCTGTTCCTGGGCGATGAGATCAAGGTGACTGTCAAGACGAACGTCAAGGCTGACAACATCAAGATCACCCCCACTCTGAACGGCGCGTTTACGCAGGTCGCTTCCGACACCGCTGCTGACGGCACCAAGACCATCTGGTACCGTGTGACGAAGATCATCGGCAACTATACTACGCTGAGCTTTACCGCGACTGCCACCAAGGGCGATCAGCCCGCTGTGACCGACACCCTGTCCTTTGGCGTAAATCTGCGCAACCGCATCCATGTGACCGTGACCAAGAAGGTCAGCGGCGAGACTGTGACGGACGCTGCCGTTCAGCTGATGCACAAGTATCCCAAGTGGAATACCTGCCCCATGCTGAAGTATGATGCCGTCAATAAAGAGTACGTCATGGCCAACCCCTGGAATTTCTCTAACCAGCCGTTTGCAAAACTGGTCATTAAGCATGGTGAGGATGAGTTCACTGTGACTAAGGACAAGAATGGCAAGGACCTGGTGAAGGTTTGCCAGGCTGGTACCGAAGAAGTCTATGTGGAGTATATCATTGTTGATCCCATCAAGGTAACGATTAACATCAATGGTCAGTTGTACAAAGCAGAGACCTTTAAGGGCAACGAGGGCGATGTGCTGGATTATACCGCTATGGTGAAGGATGCCATGGAGCACCTGAACTATACGTTTATCAATGTGACGACGGAAGGTCTTGTGAATGATGCAGCTACGTTCGGTGAGTGCACCGATGTTGTTATCAATATTACCACCAAGACTACTGGCACCATCACCGGCACTGGCGACAACTTCGTCTCCGGCAACTAACCCCCGCGGCAACCGAACGCTTCCCGTTTCGTGATACCCCTATATCGAAACACGACCACCCTCCGGCCAAGCCGGGGGGTGGTTTTTTGCCGTGCGGAGACCGCGAAAAATCATCCATATCCCCCGCGGTCGGTTGACATTATTTCAGATTTGGGATATGATATACACTAGAAAATAACGCGCACGGGCGCGGGAATTGAGGTTATACAATATGGCTAAGGATCAGAGAAATGTGGAAGCGATCACTCCCATGGAGGAGGATTTTGCCAAGTGGTATACGGATATTTGCCTGAAGGCGGAGCTGGTGGACTACGCCAGCGTCAAGGGCTTTTTGATCCTGCGCCCTTATGGCTACGCCATTTGGGAGAACATCCAGAAATACATGGACGCCGAGTTCAAAAAGACCGGTCACGTCAACGTGGCGATGCCCGTGCTGATCCCGGAGAGCCTGCTGAAAAAAGAGGGCGAGTTGGTGCAGGGCTTCGCACCTGAGGTGGCGTGGATCACCCACGGCGGCAGCGAAAAGCTGGAGGAGCGTCTGGCGTTCCGCCCCACGTCTGAGACCATGTTCTGTGACCACTGGTCCCATGTACTGCACAGCTGGCGTGAGTTGCCCATGCTGTATAACCAGTGGTGCAGCGTCATCCGCTGGGAAAAGACCACCCGCCCGTTCCTGCGCAGCCGCGAGTTCTGGTGGCAGGAGGGCCACACCATCCATGAGACCGCCGAGGAGGCCATGGCCGAGACGGAGCAGCAGCTGAACTGCTACGCCGACGTGTGCAAGAACGCGCTGGCCATGCCGGTGGTGAAGGGCCGCAAGACCGACAAGGAGAAATTCGCCGGTGCCGAGGCCACCTATACCATCGAGGCCATGATGAAGGACCACAAGTCCCTCCAGTCCGGCACCAGCCATTTCTTCGGCGACAAGTTCTCCCGGGCCTATGACGTGACCTTCACCGGCCGGGACAACACCCTGCAATATCCGTTCCAGACCAGCTGGGGCAGCTCTACCCGCCTGATCGGCGCGGTCATCATGACCCACAGCGACAACCACGGTCTGGTGCTGCCGCCCGTCATCGCCCCCACGCAGGTGGTGGTGATCCCCATCGCCCAGCATAAGCCCGGCGTGCTGGACGCCGCCGCTGCGCTGAAGGATCGTCTGACCGCCGCAGGTCTCCGTGTCGCCATGGACGACAGCGAGCAGTCCGCAGGCTGGAAGTTTGCCCAGTATGAGATGAAGGGCGTGCCGCTGCGTGTGGAGATCGGCCCCAAGGACATGGAGAAGGAGCAGTGCTGCGTGGCTCGCCGCGATACCGGCGAGAAGACCTTCGTACCGCTGGCCGGTCTGGAGGACGCCATCAAGGGTTTGCTGCAGGACGTTCACGACAACCTGTACAACATGGCCGCCAAGAATCTGGAGGAGAACACCTTCGACATGACCGACTGGCAGGAGGTCAAGGCTATGGCCGACGGTAAGGGCGGTCTGGCTCGCACCAAGTGGTGCGGCAGTCTGGAGTGCGAGCTGGCCATGAAGGAAAAGGCCGGCGTGTCCAGCCGCTGCATGCCGCTGGTGCAGTCCGGCACGACCGGAAAGTGCGTCATGTGCGGCAAGGAGTGCACCACGGATATCTATTGGGGCGTGGCGTATTAAGTGATATAAGAAAGAGCCGCTGCGAAAGCAGCGGCCTTTTTTCGTGGTCTGGAAAAGTAGCCAAAAGAGCCGGCAGGAACCAAGGTTCCTGCACTTCGCAAGAAGAAAGGCGATGCGTCGTGCGCAACGAAAACCAACATCTGCCGTGAACGTGTGGTAAAGACTCACAAATGCGCACAATGTCCAGTGCGCCCGGAGGTTCTTTCTGGCATTTTTGCCTACTTTTGCCGCTATTGGGAGCGATCCGAGCGCTGCCTGTGGCAGATGAAGCGAGGTGAGCGAGTGGCCGCGGTCAAAATTTCGGCGGCTTAATGCCTCAAACGAAATTTTGGGCACCGCAACAGTTCAAAAGTAGGTCGCGCCGAAGCGCGAAATATCTGTAGGGGCCGACAGAGTCGTCGGCCCCTACACACCGTTTACCGTAACCCATGATGAATAAGAAAAGGAGGGCGTTGCCCTCCTTTTCTTATTCGATCGAAATGATATAGAAGTACACGCTCTGGCCGCCGGGGATGGCCGCTACCTCCGCGTCGGGGCAGGACTGGGCGAACAGCGCCTCGGTCTTGGCACCATCGTCCTCGGACACGCCCTCGCCGGTGTAGATGTTGATGTACTCCGCACCGGCCTGCGCGGCGTGCTGGCTCAGCTTCTCCAGCAGCTCATCCATGCTGCGGCTGGTGCCGAACAGCTTGCCGTCCAGCAGAGCCAGATAGTCGCCCTCGTTGATGGCAAAGCCGTCGAAATCGGAGTTGCGGGCGGCGTAGGTGATCTGAGCGGTGGAGACCGTCTGGGCGGCGGCTATCATAGCCTGGGCAATGGTCTGGGGATCGTTCTCATCGGGGTCGAAGCTCATCATGGCGGTGATACCCTGCGGTACGGTAGCGGTGGGGATAACGATGATCTGCTTCTCCGTCAAGCTCTCGCACTGCTGGGCGGCCATGATGATATTCTTGTTGTTGGGCAGGATGAACACCACCTCGCTGGGGGTGCGATTGACCTCCTTGAGAATGGCCTCGGTGGAGGGGTTCATGGTCTGGCCGCCGGACACGATGGTGTCCACGCCCAGCGCCCGGAAGGTGTCCGCCAGACCGTCGCCTGCACAGACGGCCACAAAGCCGTACCGCTTTTCGGCGGGAGCCACGGCGTTCTCCTGGGCCTCCAGTTCCTCCTCCACAGCGTCCAGATCGTCGGTACTGTGGGCCTGACGGCCAGCCGCCAGATCGTCCCGCTGGGTACGCATGTTCTCGATCTTCGCCAGCTCCAGCGTGCCGTATTTCTGGGCTTCCGTCAGGGCGTGGCCGGGGATATCGGTATGGACGTGCACCTTGAAGCACTCGTCGTCCTCACCGATCACCAGACTGTCGCCAATGCTGTCCAGATAGGCCCGCAGGGGCTCCAGCGACTTCTCCCCCATGGTCTTGCGGACGATGAACACGGTGTCGAAGGTGAAGGTGATCTCATCCTCCAGCGCGGCGAAATCGGCCTTTTCCTTGACCTCCGGCTCGTCGGCCACTTCGGGGATCGGCTCGCCCCGCAGGCAGCGCAGCATGCCGTCCAGAATGATGAGGTAGCCCTTGCCGCCGGCGTCAACCACGCCGGCTTTTTTCAGCACCGGGTTCATCTCTACTGTCTCGGCCAGCGTCACTTCGCCGGCGCGGATGGCTTCCTCCAGCACGAATTCCACGGAGTTATTCTCCTGCGCGGCCTCGGCAGCCCGCTGGGCGGCCAGACGGGAAACGGTCAGCACCGTGCCCTCGGCAGGCTTCATTACCGCGCCATAGGCGGTGGCGACACCCTCCTGCATGGCGGCGGCCAGCGCCGCGCCGTCGGCCTCGGTCAGCCCCTTCAGGGACTTGGACATGCCCCGGAACAGCAGGGACAGGATCACGCCGGAGTTGCCCCGGGCGCCCCGCAGCAGACCGCGGGCCGTTACCTTGGCGGCGTCGTCGATGGTGGCGGGCTCCGCCTTTTTCAGCTCGGCGCAGGCGGTCTGGATGGTCAGGTACATATTGGTGCCCGTGTCGCCGTCCGGCACGGGGAACACATTCAGGTCGTTGATGGCCTGCTTTTGCCCGGCGATGCAGGCCGCGCCGAACAGCACCATTTCCTTGAACGCGGCGCCGTTGATCTTATCTATCATCTTGCTGTGATCCTCCCTTAGCTTTTACTGACGGAGTCCACGCAGACGTTTACGTCCCGTACCTCCACACCGGTGTTGCAGGTGACAACGTACTTGACCTCGCTCATGATGGCGCGGCAGACGGTGGCGATGTTCACCCCAGCGTCCACCATGATGTGCAGCTCGATGGACACGGTGTTATCGTCGTTGTAGGTGACCTTCACGCCCTTGCTCATGGCCTCGGGGCGCAGCAGGTGGACAAGGCCGTCCGTCATGGAGCGGTAAGCCATGCCCTTGACGCCGAAGCAGTTGGTGGCGGCGGCGCCGGTAATGGTGGTGAACACAGCGTTGGAGATGGTGATATCTCCGTGCTCACTGGTGATCTTTATCATAGCAGCCTTCCTTTCTATTGGAGGTGATTACGCTTTGCGGGCATAATAATGACATAATATCACTTATTATATACCATCCGGCTGCAAATAACAAGGGATATTTTGCGCAAACGCAATAAAGCAGCATCCTGTCAAAGAACGCCAGTTCTCGTTATGCGAGAGCTGGCGTTCTTTGACAGGCTGAGCGGCATAGCCGCTGAGATCGACACTAAAAATATGCCATTGGCATATTTTCTTAACGTGTCGACACCGGCATGTTTTCTTAACGTTTCCTCCCTCTCCGACCTCGCTGCGCTCGGCCTCCTGTCCCAAAGGGAGAGGCGGAGTACTCGCACGGTACATCAAGTAGATCATCCCGCTGTGCCTGTTAACGGTATCATGTAGCCCGATCATTGCCGCGCTGCGGTTCTTTTCTATGAAACTGTTCACAAATAATTCAACTCTCCCACTCTTGACATTCCGGACGGGCGGTGGTACACTGAGTTAGCACTCGGGAAGAACGAGTGCTAAACGGAGAAATGCTATGGAATTGACAGCGCGGAAAAAGCAAATATTGAAGATCGTGGTGGAGAGCTACATCGACACCGCCGAGCCGCTGGGTTCCAAGGCCATCGCCGAGCGGATGCCGGAAAAGGTCAGCTCCGCCACCGTCCGCAACGAGCTGTCAGAGCTGAGCGACATGGGCTATCTGGAGCAGCCCCACACCAGCGCCGGACGGATCCCCTCCCCGCTGGGCTACCGGCTGTACGTCAACGAGTTGATGGAGCGCAAGCCCATCTCCGCCGAGGAGGCCGCCCAGATCAACGACACGCTGCGGCAGGAGCTGAAGGGCACCGATCAGGTGATCGCCAAAACCGGCCAGATGGTGTCCAGCTTTGTGGATTATCCCACCTACGCCGTGGCGGATCACACCGCCGACGCCACCGTACGGCGGTTCGAGCTGATCGCCGTGGACAGTGCGTCGGTGATCGCAGTGGTGATGCTGTCGGACAGCCGGGTGAAAAGCCGCCTGATGCAGCTGAGTCTCCCGCTGGAGGCGGAGACGCTGCCCCAAATCAGCCACCTGCTGAACACCCACTTTACCGGCATCGGTTCGGCGGAGATGAACGCCCATCTGATGAACCTGTCAGATCAGGTCAGCGGGCAATGGTTTTTGCTGCTGAATCAGGTGGTGGAGTACGCCGCCGAGCTTTTGAAGGAGTCCCAGCAGCACGAGGTGTTCACCAACGGCGCCAGCCAGCTGCTGAAATTCCCGGAGTTCCGGGACATTGACAAGGCTCACGACCTGATGCACTTTATGGTGGACAGCAAGGAGCAGCTGCCCGTCCCGGCGGACGGACGCGCCATGCAGATCCTGATTGGGCCGGAAAACGTCAACGATGCCCTGAAGGAGAGCAGCGTTGTGGTGGCCAGCTACGACATCGGCGACGGCATGCGGGGTCTTGTAGGCGTGGTTGGCCCCACCCGAATGGATTACGCCACGGTGGCGGCCCGGCTCAGCTACTTTGCCGAGAGCCTGACCCGTATGTTTGGAAAGCATGAACTTCCCCCAAAGGAGAATGAGATACAATGAGCGACAAGAAGAAAAAGAATATCCCCGCCCAGGAGCCGGAGCAAGAGACCGCCGCCCCTGTAACGGAAGAAACCGAAGATAAAGAAGTCCCTGCCGAGGAGGCAGCGCCGGAGACCTTCACCGTCACAAAGGAGCAGATGGAGAAGATGGAGGGCCTTGCCAAGCTGGTGGCGGATGTGAACGACAAATACCTGCGTCTGGCGGCGGAGTACGACAACTACCGCAAGCGCACCGCCAAGGAGAAGGAAAGCGTCTACAGCGACGCCAAGGCCGACACCATCAAGCCTTTTCTGGCGGTGTACGACAATCTGGAGCGGGGCATTGCTCAGTATGACGAGGCCGACGTACACCGGCAGGGTCTGGAGCTGATCCTGCGGCAGTTTACCGAGGCGCTGACCAAGCTGGGCGTTACGGAGATCGAATCGCAGGGCGTGCCCTTTGACCCGGAAAAGCACAACGCCGTGATGCACGTAGAGGATGAAAGCGTCGGTGAAAACACCGTGGTAGAGGTGTTCCAGAAGGGCTTCGCCTTGGGTGACAAGGTGCTGCGCTTCGCCATGGTGAAGGTAGCCAACTGAAAGGAGCGACCCTTATGAACGGAAAGAAGCTGTACCGCAACACGGAAAACAAGATGCTGGCAGGCGTTTGCTCCGGCATCGCGGATTATTTCGATATTGACCCCACGCTGGTGCGTCTGGGCTGGGTGCTGTTCAGCCTGCTGGGCGGCAGCGGATTGCTGGCCTATATCATCGCGGCCATCATTATCCCCGAGCGCACTTGAATCAAATCAGTAAAGTAAATAAATTTATATAAAGTATTTCAGGAGGCAATCATTATGTCTAAAGTTATCGGTATCGACCTTGGCACCACCAATTCCTGCGTCGCCGTGATGGAAGGCGGCGAGGCTGTCGTTATCCCCAACGCGGAAGGCAACCGCACCACCCCGTCCGTGGTGGCATTTTCCAAAACAGGCGAGCGTATGGTAGGCCAGGTGGCAAAGCGCCAGGCCATCACCAACCCCGACCGCACTATCTCCTCCATCAAGCGTGAGATGGGCACCGACCACCGCGTCTCCATCGACGACAAGAGCTACACCCCGCAGGAGATCAGCGCCATGATCCTGCAAAAGCTGAAATCCGACGCCGAGGCCTATCTGGGCCAGACCGTCACCGAGGCGGTCATCACCGTTCCCGCCTACTTCACCGACTCACAGCGTCAGGCCACCAAGGACGCCGGCAAGATCGCCGGTCTTGACGTGAAGCGTATCATCAACGAGCCTACCGCCGCGGCTCTGGCCTACGGCGTGGATAAGGAGCAGGCTCAGAAGATCATGGTGTACGACCTGGGCGGCGGCACCTTCGATGTGTCCATTCTGGAGATCGACGACGGCGTCATCGAGGTGCTGGCTACCGCCGGCAACAACCGTCTGGGCGGCGACGACTTCGACCAGTGCATCATGAAGTATCTAGTCAGCGAGTTCAAGCGCACCGACGGCATCGACCTGAGCGGCGACAAGGTGGCCATGCAGCGTCTGAAGGAGGCCGCCGAGAAGGCCAAGATCGAGCTTAGCGGCGTCACCAGCAGCAACATCAACCTGCCCTATATCACCGCCGACGCCACCGGCCCCAAGCATCTGGACGTTACCCTGACCCGCGCCAAGTTCAATGAGCTGACCGGCCATCTGGTGGACGCCACCATGGGCCCCGTGCGTCAGGCCATGTCCGACGCCGGTCTGAAGCCCTCTGATCTGGCCAAGGTGCTGATGGTGGGCGGTTCCAGCCGTATCCCCGCCGTTGTGGAGGCCGTGAAGAACTTCACCGGCAGCGAGCCCTTCAAGGGCATCAACCCCGACGAGTGCGTGGCCATGGGCGCGGCTCTGCAGGCCGGCGTTCTGACCGGCGACGTGAAGGGTCTGCTGCTGCTGGACGTTACCCCCCTGTCTCTGGGCATTGAGACCATGGGCGGCGTATGCACCCGCCTGATCGAGCGCAACACCACCATCCCCGTCAAGAAGAGCCAGATCTTCTCCACCGCCGCCGACAACCAGACCTCCGTGGAGGTCAACGTGCTGCAGGGCGAGCGTGAGATGGCCGCCGCCAACAAGAGCCTGGGCCGCTTCCATCTGGACGGCATCGCTCCGGCACGCCGCGGCGTTCCTCAGATCGAGGTCACCTTCGATATCGACGCCAACGGCATCGTCAACGTGTCCGCCAAGGATCTGGGCACCGGTACGGAGCAGCACATCACCATCACATCTTCCTCCAACATGAGCAAGGAGGATATCGAGAAGGCCGTCAAGGAGGCGGAGCAGTATGCCGCCGAGGACGCCAAGATCAAGGAGAAGGTGGAGGTCCGCAATCAGGCCGACCAGATGGTCTATCAGGCGGAAAAGACCCTGAACGAAGTGGGCGACAAGGTTCCCGAAAGCGAGAAGGCCCCCATCAAGGCCGGTGTGGAAAAGCTGAAGGAGACCCTGAAGGGCGAGGATACCGACGCCATCAAGGCCGCTACCGAGGAGCTGACCCAGCTGTTCTATAAGATGAGCGAGAAGCTATATCAGCAGCAGGCGCCCCAGGGCGATCCCAACATGGGCGGTCAGCAGCCCGGCGGCGACCCCAACGGCGGCCAGCAGTACTACGACGCCGACTATAAGGTCGTGGATGACGACGACCAGAACAAGTAAGTGATTCATCCCGCAATAAGGGGCAGGGTACACCTGTCCCTTGTTGCGGTGTTTAGGAAAAGCGCGTCTCTTGTGGTAAATTTTTTTGCATGAGTACCGCATCAAAAGGCCCTCTCTGCGAGGGAGGTTTTGGCCTAAGCGACACGCAGGCAATAACTTCAAAAAGGAGCGGGCATGACGGAGTTCTTTGTAGTACTGTTCGCAATACTGTGTGTCGATGTGACATACCGCATTTGCACCGCGTCGGCACGGGATTGGAAGCACAGCAAAAGCTATTGCCGCCAGTGCCGCGCGGAGACACCGCGCTGGCGGAAACTGCTGGGGCTTTACCCCGACGGGGACTGTAAGGCCCCGTACCACCTGCGAAAATACCAGCGTTTGCGGCGGCTGAATCTAATACTTGCCGTTCCGCTTCTGCTGCTGTGCCATGCTCTGCCGCTGTGGGGCTTCTTTGCCTACATAGTGGTGATGGCTGTTCCCGCTGAAGCCGACGACATTCATATGAAACGGGCGAGCAAATGCTGGTTCGGTCGTCCCCACCAGTATGTGGATTACAGTACATTCCCACGTCCCTGAATTCCCGATAGAGTGAGAGGTCAATTTATGGCTCAGGAAAAACGAGATTATTACGAGGTCCTCGGCGTCAGCAAGGGCGCGTCGGAGGATGAGATCAAAAAAGCATATAAAAAGCTGGCCCGCAAGTACCACCCGGACATGAACCCCGGCGACAAGGAGGCCGAGGAGAAATTCAAGGAGGTCAACGAGGCCAACGAGGTGCTGTCCGACCCCGACAAGAAGGCCCGGTACGACCAGTTTGGCTTCGCGGGCGTTGACCCCAGCTACGGGGCGGGCGCAGGCGGCCCCGGATGGGGCGACGGCGCGGCGGGCTTCGACTTCGGCGATCTGGGCGACATTTTCGGCAGCTTCTTCGGCGGCGGCTTTGGCGGCGCCCAGCGGCGCAACCCCAACGCACCCCAGCGGGGCGAGAGCATCCGCGCCAGCGTGTCCGTCACCTTTACCGAAGCAGCCTTCGGCTGCGAGAAGGAGCTCAACGTGGAGCGCAGCGAGCGGTGCCCCACCTGCAAGGGCAACGGCTGCGCCGAGGGCACCACGCCGGAGGTGTGCTCCGTCTGCCACGGCACCGGCAGCGTCCAGACCCGGCGGCAGACCCCCATGGGCGTGTTCGCCTCCACCTCCCCCTGCTCCAAGTGCGGCGGCACCGGCCGGATCATCCACCAGCCCTGTCCTGACTGTCACGGTCAGGGCCGGGTGCGCAAGCGCCGCGCCATCAAGGTCAACATCCCCGCCGGTATCGACGACGGCCAGACCATCTCCTTGCGGGGACAGGGCCACGCCGGTAAGAACGGCGGCCCCAACGGCGACCTGCTCATCACCATTATGGTGCAGCCCCACGAGATCTTCCGCCGGGAGGGCACCTCCGTATTCTGCGAGGCGCCCATCACCTACGCGCAGGCGGTGCTGGGCGGCACGCTGGAGATCCCCACCATCGACGGCAAGGTGAAATACGATATCCCCGAGGGCACCCAGACCGGCAGCGTGTTCCGTCTGCGGGGCAAGGGTATCCCCGCCCTGAACGGTCGTGGTCGGGGCGACCAGTACGTGACCGTGAACATCGAGACGCCGAAAAATCTGAACAAGGAGCAAAAGGAAGCTTTGAAGAAGTTCAGCGACCTGCTGGGTGAGAGCAACTACGAAAAGCGCAAGAGCTTCTTTGGTAAGAAACGCTGATGTATCTGGCTGATTATCATGTACATTCCTCCTGCTCGCCGGACGGCCATGTGACCATGGCGGAGCTGGCGCGGGAAGGGATCGCCCGCGGGCTGGATGAGCTGTGCTTCACCGACCATGTGGACACCATTGAGTGGGGCTCCACCCAGCTGCGGACGGACAGCTTCGACTGGGCAAAGGCCCAACAGCAGTACGCCGACGCGGTGGCGCAGTACGGCCAACGCATTCAGCTGAAGCTGGGCGCGGAGCTGGGCGAGGCCTATCTGAGCTTCGACTGCGCCGCACGGCTGATGCAGGACGCGCCGCCGTTGGACTTCATCATCGGCTCGGTGCACATGACGCGGGATGAAAACGGCTGGTTCGACCTCTTTTACATCGACGGCGACCGGGACGACGCCTATTACCACGCCGTCATCGACGCCTATCTGGAAGAGGAGCTGAAGCTGGCCCGATGGGGACAGTTCAGCGTGCTGGGTCACCTGACGCTGCCGGTGCGCTGCATCAACGAGATGCGGCACAAGGCTATCTCCTTCCGGCCCCACATGGCGCAGATCGAGGAAATCCTCCGCACCATCATACCCAAAGGTATCGGCATCGAATGCAATACCAACCGGGGCAACACGCCGCTGCCGGACGCCGATATCCTCAAGCTCTACCGCTCGCTGGGCGGCGAGATCATCACCCTCGGCTCCGACGCCCACGTAACGAACCATCTGGGCTGCGCCATTCCGGCGCGGCAGGAGCTGCTGCGTGACTGCGGCTTCCGCTATTTTACCACCTTTGACCGGATGAAGCCCTCATTTCAGGTGCTTTAACAGGAAATACACCATCTAAACCATCAGGAGGAACACATCATGAAAATTGCCATCGGCTGCGACCACGGCGGCTATCTGCTGAAGCAGGACATTCTGATCTGGCTGGAGGAGCACGACTACGAGTTCGAGGACTTCGGCTGCTACAACACCGAAAGCGTGGACTATCCCGTGTACGCTGAAAAGGTGGCCCGCGCCGTAGCCAGCGGAGCGTGCGACAAGGGCATCGTCATCTGCACCACCGGTATCGGTGTGTCCATGGCCGCCAACAAGGTCAAGGGCATCCGCTGCGCCCTGTGCGGCGACAGCTACAGCGCCGAAATGACACGCCGCCACAACGACGCCAATGTGCTGGCCATGGGCGCCGGCATTATCGGCCCCAATCTGGCCAAGAAGATCACCGAGGTGTTCCTGACCACCGAATTCGAGGGCGGCCGCCATGCCCGCCGTGTGGGCCTGCTGGACAACATCCAGCCCTGACTATGATGACCAAAGGGTATCATAACTACCGGGGCCGCGGCGGTCGTCAGAAGCGGCTGCTGGCGGTGGTGCTGGTGCTGGTGATCCTGGCGGCAACGGCGTTTCTGGTGATCCAGAATTACATCGTTTATGATGACGCCGGAAAGGCCCACATCGAGTGGCCCTTCCGCAAGGATGAGCCGCAGCCGGACGACAACGCCACGCCGCCGGTGTCGCAGGACGATGTGAACATCGACTATGTGGATAACGGCTACGCGCCCCATTTGCAGGAGCTGCACGCCCAGATGCTGCCGGGCAATGCGCTGCGGCAGGCTCCGGAGACTGTATTGGCCGACCTGACGGAGGATGCCTTCGCGGTGGAGGTCAAGCGGGTCAACGGCTCCATCACCTATGCCACCGGGGTGGATATTCCGCAGGAGGTGGAGGCGGAGCAGTACGACACCATGGACAACCTGACGGCGCTGCTGGCGGATGACCGCTATGCCATCGCCCGCATGTCCGTGTTCTGCGACAGCTACTTTGTCCGGGCCTATCCCGACGCGGCGTTACGTGTAGAGAGCGGCAGCTTCTGGTATGACGCCGCCAGCATGGCGTGGCTGGATCCCAGCCATCCCCAGACGCTGGTGTATATCACCTCTCTGTGTCAGGAGTACGCCCAGCTGGGCTTTGACGAGATCGCGCTGGACTACTTCAGCTATCCCACCACAGGGCGGCTGGAGTCCATCGGCGGCTTGGAGGACACGGATCGGGTGCAGGTGCTGACGGACTTCATCAAGAGTCTGCGGGCCAACCTGCCGGACGGCGTAAAGGTCAGCATCGTGCTGCGCAGCCAGCCGTCGGCGGAATTTGGCTTGTCGCCGGAAATGCTGGTTCAGAACTTTGACCGTATTTATGTGGAGCAGGGGGTAGATGACACCGCCCTGCGGTCGGCGCTGCCCCAGCGGTTCGACTATGACACGCGGCTGGTTCCCATCGTGACGGAACCGCCGGAAAGCGGCAGTTATTTGATGAAATAAGCAAAAAAAGAAACGGCGTGAGCCGTTTCTTTTTTTGCTTATTCATATCAATCACTATCCAGCTTGAGGACGGCCATGAAAGCTTCCGTGGGCACCTGTACAGTACCGAGATTCCGCATTTTCTTCTTGCCTTCTTTTTGCTTCTCCAGCAGCTTCTTCTTACGGGTGATATCGCCGCCGTAGCACTTGGCCAGTACGTCCTTGCGCATGGCCTTCACCGTCTCGCGGGCGATGATGCGGCCACCGATGGCTGCCTGAATGGGCACCTCGAACAGCTGGCGGGGGATATTCTCCTTCAGCTTTTCACACAGGCGGCGGGCCCGGCCGTAGGCCTTATCCCGGTGGGCGATGAAGCTCAGGGCGTCCACGCCGTCGCCATTCAGCAGCAGATCCACCTTCACCAGATCGCTGGTGCGGTAGCCGGACAGCTCGTAGTCCAGACTGGCGTAGCCCTTGGTGTTGGCCTTGAGGGTATCGAAAAAGTCGTAGATGATCTCGTTAAGGGGCATCTGATAGTGCAGCTCCACCAGATGGGTGTCCAGATACTGCATGTCCTTGAACTCGCCCCGGCGCTCCTGACACATGGGCATGATGTTGCCCACAAAATCCTGCGGCGTGATGATGGACACCTTCACATACGGCTCCTCGGCATGCTCGATGCTGCCGGGGTCGGGGTAGTTGTGGGGGTTATCCACCTTCACCATGGTGCCGTCGGACTTGTACACATGGTAGATAACGCTGGGCAGAGTGGTAACAAGATCCAGATTGAACTCCCGCTCCAGCCGCTCCTGAATGATCTCCATGTGCAGCATGCCCAGAAAGCCGCAGCGGAAGCCGAAGCCCAGCGCCACAGAGGATTCCGGCTCGAAGGTCAGGCTGGCGTCGTTCAGCTGGAGCTTCTCCAGCGCGTCCCGGAGGTCGGGGTACTTGCTGCCGTCCTCGGTGTAGATGCCGCAGTACACCATGGACTGGGCGGGGCGATAGCCGGGCAGCGGCTCCATGGCGGGCTCGGCGGCGTCGGTGATGGTGTCGCCCACGCGGGTGTCCTTCACGTTCTTGATGCTGGCGGTGAAGTAGCCCACCTCGCCGGCCTGTAAACAGTCGGTAGGCTCGTTGCCCAGCGGCTTCAGATAGCCGCACTCCAGAATGGTATAATCCGCGCCGCTGGCCATCAGGTGGATGGTCTGGCCCTTGCGGATGGTACCCTCCATGATGCGGAACAGCACCACCACGCCCACATAGGGGTCATACTGGCTGTCGAACACCAGCGCCCGCAGGGGCGCTTTGGGATCGCCCTTGGGGGCGGGAACGTTGTTCACCACGTCCTCCAGCACGGCCTCGATGTTGATGCCCAGCTTGGCGGAGATCTCGGGAGCCTCCAGCGCGGGCAGGCCGATGATATCCTCCACCTCCTGCTTGGCCTTCAGAGGGTCGGCGGCAGGCAGGTCGATTTTGTTGAACACAGGGAGAATTTCCAAGTCGTGATCCATGGCAAGGTACGTGTTGGCCAGCGTCTGGGCCTCCACGCCCTGGGTGGCGTCCACCACCAGCAGCGCACCCTCGCAGGCGGCCAGAGAACGGCTGACCTCGTAGTTAAAGTCCACGTGGCCCGGCGTGTCGATGAGATTCAGGGCGTAGACCTCGCCGTCCTGCGCCTTATAGAAGATCTGCACGGCGCGGGACTTGATGGTGATGCCCCGCTCCCGCTCCAGATCCATGTTGTCCAGCAGCTGGTTTTCCATCTCCCGCTCCGGCACGGCGTTGCACTTTTCCAGCAGGCGATCCGCCAGCGTGGATTTACCGTGGTCGATGTGGGCAATAATGGAAAAGTTGCGAATATGAGATTGGTCAAACATATAGTAAAGCCTCCTTAGTAAATCCACGCTGTCCGCGCGAAGCGCGTCCAAGCGTTTTGCGCAGCAAAACCTTGCCGCAGGCGGAATTCATTTCCGCCGAGGATGTTCAATAAAATAGGGGCCCCCGATTTGCCGTCAGGCAAATTGGGGAACGGATTTACCGTGGTCGATGTGGGCAATGATGGAAAAGTTGCGAATATGAGATTGGTCAAACATATAAAGTAACCTCCTTGGGGAAGTGTCAGATTTCGTAGGGGCGGACGACTCTGTCCGCCCGCAAGAAAGCTATTCCGTTAACGTCAGGGTGGACAGAGTCGTCCGCCCCTACAAGCCGTTTAACGAACATGCATGAATGGCGGTTACACCACTCTGCGGATTAAATTTACCGCTTTCCCGCCAGCTCGTCCACGTTGTGGACCACCTGCGCGGTGCTCTGGCCCAGACCGGGCGCGGCGGTCAGGTCGTCGGAGCTCAGCTCCGGCAGCTTCTCCGCCTCGGCCAGTGCCCGCAGATAGGACGCCCGGCTGCGCAGCATGGCGGCGTCCACCACACCGGCGTCAAAATCCACCGCGTCGGTGGCAAAAAAGTCCTCGTTGCCGCCGCCCCGCCGGTAGAAGTGCCGCAGCAGCGTGTACAGCGCCGTGCTGAGATAGTCTCCGGCGGCGGTGATGGCCGTCCGGTCGCCGCATTTGCCCAGCAGGTCGAACAGCACGCCGGTGGTGTTCACCACCAGCTTTTTTTGCAGCGTGGCCAGAATGCTGCCCTTCAGCGTGCCCTTTTCATCGCTGGCATCGTACAGCTCCGCCGCTTCGATGATGCTGCCGTCCCGGCTGGCGGTGCGGCCCAGCAGATAGTCCGCCGACACGTGGTAGAAGTCGCACACCCGCGTCACAAAGGCCAGTCCCGGCTCGCGGATGCCGTTTTCGTAGTGGCTCAGCAGGGCCTGTGAAATACCCAGCGCGGCAGCGGCCTTGCGCTGGGAGATACCCGCCTCCTGCCGCAGCAGGGACAGGGTACGGGAAAAATCAGTTGCCATGTTACTCTCTCACCCAGTTTCTATTCTTCTCTCATTGAATACAGCTTGTAAATTATACATGCTGTTATACCGTTTGTAAAGGGGAAAACGCGAAAAAAGGAAGTCCCGCAGGGAAAAACGGGACTTCCTTTGCGCAGATAAGCTTACCGCAGCTCCTGGGCCAGCGCGTCCAGCTGGGCGGGAGTCTCCTCCGTCATGGCGGAGCGGATGGTGACGGTGCTGCCCAGAGTCACGTTCTTGCAGCCCTCCAGCAGCTTCTTCATCTCCTTGGCGGCGGCAGGCGCCCAGGAGCCGTTCTCGATAAACGCCACCTGACGGTTCTGGTAGTTCCGCTCGGTCAGGTGCTCAATAAACTCCCGCATGGCCGGGAACAGGAAGCCGTTATAGGTGGGCGCGGCCAGCACCAGCTTGCCGTAGCGGAAGGCATCCTCCACCGCCTCGGCCCAGTCCTCTCGCTGCACGCAGGTAAGCACCACCTTGGGACAGCCTTGCTCCTTCAGCTTCTCCGCCAGCAGCTGCGCCGCCTTCTCCGTGTTGCCGTACACGGAGGCGTAGGCGATCATGACGCCCTCGCTCTCCACATCGTAGCGGGACCAGATATCGTACAGCCGCAGGGCTTCCGCCAGCTCCTTGCCGGTCAGCACCGGGCCGTGGAGGGGACACACAGTTTGAATGTCCACCGCAGCGGCCTTTTTCAGCAAGGCCTGCACCTGTGCGCCAAACTTGCCCACGATGCCGAAGTAGTAGCGCCGCGCCTCACAGGCCCAGCCCTCGGGATCCTCCACATCCAGTGCGCCGAACTTGCCCAGTCCGTCGGCGGAGAACAGCACCTTGTCCGTGCAGTCATAGGTGACGATGACCTCCGGCCAGTGCACCATGGGGGCGGTCAGGAAGGTCAGGGTGTGGCGGCCCAGCGCCAGCGTATCACCCTCGCCCACCACCAGACGGCGGTCGGCGTAGTCGCTGCCGTAGAACTGCTTCATCATGCGGAAAGCCGCCTGAGAGGCCACCACTGTGACGGCGGGATAGGCGTCCATAAAGGCCGCAATGTTGGCGGAATGATCCGGCTCCATATGCTGCACCACCAGATAGTCCGGCGTGCGGCCTGCCAGCGCCGCCGTCAGGTTGGCCAGCCACTCCTTGCCGAAGTGGGCGTCCACCGTGTCCATGACGGCGATCTTCTCGTCCAGAATGACGTAGGAGTTGTAGGCCATGCCCAGCGGCACGTCGTACTGCCCCTCAAACAGCGTCACCTGATGGTCGTTGACGCCGATATAGCGGATATCGTTGCTGATAAACATTGAAGAACCTCCTTTTCAATAAGGGAAAAGGCGCCCGGCAGCAAGGCCGCCGGGCATCCATGGAAATACGGTGTTTGTTACGCCTCGATGGGACGGGGACGGCGATATTCCTGTGCCTTCTCCTCACCGCGCAGGACACGCAGCGCGCCCTGTGCCAGCGCCAGCAGCTCGTCCTCGCCGGGATAGACGGTGATGGGAGCGATCCAGTCCACCATGGCGCTGATGGCGTTCACGGTCTCCTTGCCGTAGGCGATGCCGCCGGTCAGGATGATCTGATCCACCTTGCCCTTCATGACAACGGCCATGGCGCCCACTTCCTTAGCGATCTGATAGTGGAAGGCCTCCACCACGCCGGCGATCTTCTTGTCGTGCTCGGCCTCGGCCAGCAGATAGCGCATGTCGTTGGAGCCGGTGTAGGCCACCAGTCCGCCGCGGCCGGACAGCATGCGGTTCAGCTCAGTCTCGGTATACTTGCCGGAGCAGCACAGCTTCACCAGCTGGCCGGTGGGCAGGGAGCCGGAGCGCTCGGGAGAGAAGGGGCCGTCGCCGTCCAGGGCGTTCTGGGTGTCGATGACGCTGCCGTGGCAGTGGGCGCCCACGGAGACGCCGCCGCCCAGATGGCAGACGATCAGGTTCAGATCCTCGTAGTTCTTGCCGTGCTCCTTGGCGAAGCGCTTGGCCACGGCCTTCTGGTTCAGGGCGTGGAAAATGCTGACGCGCTGGAACAGGGGATGACCGGCATAGCGGGCCACGTCAGCCAACTCGTCCACCACCACGGGGTCAACAATGTAGGAGGGGATGCCCAGAGAATCGCCGATCTCGCGGGCGATGATGCCGCCCAGATTGGAGGCATGCTGGCCCTGCACGCCGATGGTGCAGTCGTTCACCAGATTGTCGTTGACAGCGTAGGTGCCGCCGCGGATGGGACGCAGCAGACCGCCGCGGCCGGAAACGGCAGACAGGGTGTTGATATCGAAATTTTCCTCCCGCAGCGCCTTCAGCACCAGCTGGCAGCGCCAGTCCTTCTGGGCGGGGATGGAGTTGAACTGGGCGATATCCTCGGCGCTGTGACGCAGGGTCTTGTCAAACAGCAGAGTCTCGTCCTCATAGACACCGATCTTGGTGGAAGTGGAACCGGGATTGATAACAAGGATCTTGAAAGACATTTTTTGTTCCTCCTATGTATGGTAATTCGCCACCATAAAAAATTTCCAACCCATATTATACAAAACTTTCTTCCCGCTGTAAAGCGTGAATTTACACAGAAAACCGCCGTAACGGTTGACAAACTCTACATTTTAGAGTATGATGCTTAAAAATACGCAAAATGGCGATGAATGAGAGAGTAACCGGTCAAAGCCGCCGAAAGAGAGCCCGGAAAGGTGAAAGCGGGCGCGGGGGAAGCCGGTGAACATGGCTCAGGAGCCGTCCGGCCGAGCGAAAACCGTCAGGCCGGAACGGGAGCGCCCGTTACCGCGCGGGAGTGTGCCGGCACTCCGTGAGGCTTTGGCCGTAAGGCCGGGGCGAAGCAAGGTGGTACCGCGATTTGTTCAAGTCGCCCTTAGCATAACGCTAAGGGCGTTTTTTGTTTGTATATCCCCGGAAAAAGCAGGAAAACTAATATTTTAAGCCGTCCTTCCATTCGGGGCGGCGGAAAAGGAGAGATATCCCCATGGAAAAGAAAAAGTTCTATATCACCACACCGATTTACTACCCCTCGGACAAGCTCCACATCGGCCACAGCTACTGCACCGTGGCCACCGACGCCATCGCCCGCTATAAGCGTTTGCAGGGCTACGACGTGATGTTCCTGACCGGCACCGACGAGCACGGCCAGAAGATCGAGACCAAGGCCCAGGAAGCCGGCATGTCCCCCCAGGCCTTCGTGGATCGCATCGTGGACGGCCCGCGCGGCGTCCGTGATCTGTGGAAGCTGATGAACATCTCCAACGACCGGTTCATCCGCACCACCGACGACTATCACTGCGAGGCCGTGCAGAAGATCTTCAAGAAGATGTATGAAAACGGTGACATTTACAAGGGCGCCTATAAGGGCAAGTACTGCACCCCTTGCGAGTCCTTCTGGACGGAAAGCCAGCTGGTGGACGGCAAGTGCCCCGACTGCGGCCGTGAGGTTCACGATGCCGAGGAGGAGGCCTATTTCTTCCGTCTGAGCAAGTACGCCGACAAGGTGCAGCATCTGCTGGAGGACACCGATTTCCTGCAGCCCCGTACCCGCGTCAATGAGATGGTCAACAACTTCATCAAGCCCGGTCTGGAGGATCTGTGCGTTTCCCGTACCAGCTTCAGCTGGGGCATTCCCGTGGACTTCGACCCCGGCCACGTGGTGTACGTGTGGGTGGACGCCCTGTTCAACTACGCCACCGCCCTGGGTCTGTATAACGACCGCTACCATGATTTCGACCGCTATTGGCCCGCCGACTATCACATCGTGGGCAAGGAGATCGTCCGGTTCCACTCCATCATCTGGCCCGCCATGCTGATGAGCATGGGTCTGCCCCTGCCCAAGCATGTGTACGGCCACGGCTGGCTGGTGATCGACGGCGGCAAAATGTCCAAGTCCAAGGGCAATGTGGTCGACCCCTATGCCCTGTCCGAGATGTTCGGCGTGGATGCCCTGCGGTTCTTCCTGCTGCGCACCTTCCCCTTCGGCTCCGACGGCAACTTCTCCAACGAGTTGCTGATCTCCACCATCAACACCGACCTTGCCAACAAGCTGGGCAATCTGGTCAGCCGCACCACCGGCATGGTGGAGAAGTACTTCGGCGGCAAGCTGCCTGCCGACCGTGAGGATGCCCCGGAGGACGACGATCTGAAGGCCACTGTCTGCGGTCTCCGCGACCGGTACGAGGCCGAGATGGAGAAATTGCAGCTCCAGAACGGTCTGGACGAGGTGTTCAAGGTCATCGACCGTGCCAACAAGTATATCGACGAGACCGCACCCTGGGTGCTGGGCAAGGACGAGACCAAGCGCGCCCGTCTGGCCACCGTCCTCTATAACCTGCTGGAGACCATCCGCGTCTGCACTACTCTGCTGACCCCCGTGATGCCGGAGAGCTGCGACAAGATCTTCGTGAAGATCGGCGCTTCCGCCGAGGATCACACTTGGGAGAAGGCCAATGTCTGGGGCACTCTGTCCGCCGAGGCGCAGGTGGCCAAGGGTGAGAACCTGTTCCCCCGTGTGGACACGGAAAAGGCGCTGGCGGAGCTGAACGCCATGCAGGAGGCCCAGAAGAAGGCCGCTCTGCCCGCCATCGAGCTGGAGCCCTACGTGGAACAGGAGGTGGATTTTGACACCTTCCTGAAGTCCGATTTCCGGGCTGTGAAGATCAAGAACTGCGAGGCCGTCAAGAAGTCCGACAAGCTGCTGAAGTTCACGCTGGACGACGGCAGCGGCACCGACCGCATCATCGTCTCCGGCATCCACCACTACTATGAGCCGGAGCAGCTGATCGGCAAGACCGTCATGGCCATCCTGAACCTGCCGCCCCGGAAGATGATGGGCATTCCCAGCAACGGCATGCTGATCTCCGCCGTCCACAAGGAAAAGGGCGAGGAAAAGGTGCAGCTGATGATCATTGATGACAGCGTACCGGCGGGCGCGAAGTTGTGCTGAAATAGAAAACGATCAATAGAACTTTGTAGGGGCCGACGACTCTGTCGGCCCCTACAATGGCCGCTCCGTTGTCGGGCGGGCGGACAGAGTCGTCCGCCCCTACAGCAAAAACAGTACCCAACTTCGTTAACTTCGTCAAACCCTAAACTTATATGGACAATCACGCTCCTTTGCGCTACAATAGGCGCAAAGGAGCGTGATTTTATTATGCTGACACTATACGTTAAATACACCGCCAAGCCCGGCTGCCGGGAAAACTACGTCCGGGACATCGTGTCCGAGGGCATCCTGACCACCATCCGGGCGGAGGAAGGCTGCATCCGCTATGACTACTACTTCTCCGCCCAGGAGGAGAACGTGGTGCTGCTGATCGAGCAGTGGGAGACCGAGGAGCACCAGCGCGTCCACATGCAGCAGCCCCATATGACCCGCCTGCGTGAGCTGAAGGCCCAGTACATCGACGACACCACCATGGGCAAGGTGCAGCTGGTATGACGCTGTTCGACACCCACGCCCATTATGACGACGAGGCCTTTGACGCCGACCGTGACGCGGTGCTTGCCGCCTTTGACGGTCTGGTGATCGACCCCGGCTGCACGTTGGCGTCCTCTCAGGCGGCTGTCGATCTGACGGCGCGGCACCCCCATGTGTACGCCGCCGTGGGCATCCATCCGGAGAACTGCGGCGACTTTGTGCCGGAGCACATGGACGCGCTGCGGCGGATGGCGAGGGAACCCAAGGTGGTGGCCATCGGTGAGATCGGCCTTGACTACTACTGGCCGGAGAACCCGCCCCGCGACTTCCAGCAGCAGGTGTTCCGGGCCCAGCTGGAGCTGGCGCTGGAGCTGGACTTGCCGGTGATCGTCCACGACCGCGAGGCTCACGGCGACTCGCTGGCCATCGTGAAGGGATACCCCGCTCTGCGGGGCGTGTTCCACTGCTATTCCGGCAGCGTGGAGATGGCGCGGGAACTGCTGGCGCTGGGCTGGTATCTGGGCTTCGACGGCCCTGTCACCTACAAGAACGCCCGCAAAACCGTGGAGGTGGCGGAGATGGTTCCCCTCGACCGTATCCTGATCGAGACGGACTCCCCCTATATGTCTCCCGTCCCTCTGCGGGGCAAGCGCAACGACTCCCGCAATGTGTTCTACATCGCGGAAAAGCTGGCCCAGATCAAGGGCATGACCACGGAGGAAATGGCCCGGCTGACCATGGAGAACGGGAAAAGCCTGTTTGGCATCCAATAAAGCGGGCCAAGCAAAAGAAGCATAAGAGTTGCGGTGTGCCGCTGCGCGGAACACCGCAACTCTTATGCTTCACTGGGCTGCGCAGCAGCCATCCTAGCCTCCGCCCAGTCGCTCAATTGCTCCAGAATGGGCAGCAGGGCGCGGCAGTCCTCCGTGGGACGGTACTCCACCCGGACGGGCACCTCCGGATACACCGTGCGCACCACAAGGCCGTCGGCCTCCAGCTCACGCAGAGACGTGGCCAGCACCGTGTTGCTGATGCCGTCCAGCTTGGCGCGCAGGGCGTTATACCGCAAGGCTCCGGCGTTGGTCAGGGCGCAGACGATCTGCACCTTCCACTTGCCGCCGATGACGCTCATGGCGTAGTGCAGCGGACATTTCTCCATGCAGGGACAATCGTAGTGGGACATGGTAAGCTCCTCCTGACCTTGTTCTAAAAATCTGCGCTCTTGCGTTTTCCGGGCTTCGTGCTATGATGGTATTATAGCAAGTAAGAAAAGAGGAGTAAATAGCAAATGAACATTTATCTTCAGGGGCTGACCATGGGTCTTGCCTACGTGGCCCCCATCGGATTGCAGAACCTGTTCGTCATCAACAGCGCCCTGACCCAGAAGCGGGGACGGGTGTATCTGACGGCGCTGATCGTGATCTTCTGGGACATTTCGCTGGGGCTTTCCTGCTTTTTGGGCGCCGGTGCGCTGATTCAGGCGCTGCCGTGGCTGCAAAAGGTGATTCTGGGGCTGGGCTGCCTGATCGTCATCTGGATCGGCATCGGGCTTCTACGCTCCAAGGCCAGCCTTGAGGGCGGCCGTGACGTGAACGTCCCCATCTGGAAGCTGATCTCCAGCGCCTTCGTGGTGACGTGGCTGAACCCTCAGGCCATCATCGACGGTACCATGATGCTGGGCGCGTTCCGGGCCAGCATTCCCGCCGGAACGGACGTATTCTTCATCTGCGGCTTTGGCAGCGCGTCAGTGATCTGGTTCCTGACGCTGTCCACCGTGGTGTCGCTGCTGGGCAGCAAATTCAACGAAAAGGTGCTGAACATCATCAACAAGGTCTGCGGCGCAGTCATCATCTTCTACGGCTGCAAGCTGGCGTGGAGCTTCCTCCAGCTGATGGGCTGGGTTGGTTGACGCCGGATTGAGTATTTTGACGAAAAAAGTCCCGAAAGTTCTTGCATATTTCCTAAATCGTGGTATGATATGCCATACTCCCCGCCCCTGTGCGGCGATCAGAAAGTGAGGAATGAGACATGACATATCAAGAGATCCTGGATCGCTCCCGCGATCAGATCGGGCCTTACTGCAAGTCCTGCAAGATCTGCAACGGCATGGCCTGCAAGAACACCGTCCCCGGCCCCGGCGCAAAGGGGCTGGGCACCGGGTTTATCCGCAACTATCAGAAATGGCAGGAGCTGTGCGTCAACATGGACACCATCTGCGAGAATGGCCCGGCGGACACCTCCTTTGACTTCTTCGGTCATCAGCTGACCATCCCCGTCATGGCAGGCCCTGTGGGTGCCATGCAGCTGCATTACGGCGACAAGTACGATGATCTGACCTATAACGACATTCTGGTCACTGCCTGCGCCAAGGCGGGCATTCTGGCCTTTACCGGCGACGGCGTGAACCCCGCCGTGATGGAGGCCGCCGTCAATGCCATCGGCGAGAACCACGGCGCAGGCGTCACCACCATCAAGCCTTGGAATCAGGATCTGGTGATGCAGAAGATGGACATGGCCAAAAAGTGCGGCGCGTGGGCCATCGCCATGGACATTGACGGCGCGGGCCTGCCCTTCCTGAAGAACCTGACGCCGCCTGCCGGCAGCAAGACGGTGGAGCAGCTGAAGGAGATCGCCGACTACGCCGGCGTGCCCTTTATCTTGAAGGGCATCATGACCGTCAAGGGCGCGGAGAAGGCCGTAAAGGCCGGCGCCAAGGCCATCATCGTGTCCAACCACGGCGGCCGTGTGCTGGATCAGTGCCCCGCCACGGCGGAGGTGCTGCCGGAGATCGTGGACGCAGTAGGCAAGGACGTGATGGTGCTGGTGGACGGCGGCATTCGTACCGGTATGGACGTGTTCAAGGCGCTGGCGCTGGGCGCAAAGGGCGTGCTGATCGCCCGTCCCTTCGTCAACATGGTATACGGCGGCGGCGAGGAAGGCCCTGCCGTGCTGGTGGCCAAGCTGAAGGCCGAGCTGGAGGATACCATGCTGATGTGCGGCGCACACTCTCTGGCGGAGATCGACCGGAGCATGGTGCGGTAAAGCAATTGAAACAGCAAAAAAGAGAGCCTTACGGCTCTCTTTTCGCTATAAATTTCCCCTTACAGCTGGGTCAGTGCCTGCTCCAGATCGGCGATGATATCCTCGGCATTCTCCAGACCGGCAGACAGGCGGATCAGACCGCCGGGGATGCCGGAAGCCGCCAGTTCCTCCTCGGTATAGGTGGAGTGGGTCATGGAGGCGGGATGCTCGATCAGCGTCTCGGCATCGCCCAGAGAGACGGCCACGGTGATCAGGTGCAGCGCATTGACCAGCTTGGTACCGGCAGCGCGGCCGCCCTTGACCTCGAAGCTCAGCATGCCGCCGAAGTCCTTCATCTGGCGGGCGGCGATATCGTGGCCCACGTGATCCTTCAGGCCGGGATAGTACACCTTCTCCACGGCGGGGTGCTTGTCAAGATACTCGGCGATGGCCTTGGCGTTGGCGCAGTGACGCTCCATGCGGATCTCCAGCGTCTTGAGACCCCGGAGGATCAGATAGGCGGCAAAGGGATCCATGACCGCGCCGGTCATGTCCTTCAGGCCAAACATGCGGACTTCACCGATAAAGTCGGCCTTGCCCACCACAAAGCCCGCGATCACGTCGCCGTGGCCGTTCAGGTACTTGGTAGCAGAGTGCACCACCACGTCGGCGCCCAGCGCCAGCGGATTCTGCAGAGCGGGAGAAGCGAAGGTGTTGTCGCACACCACCTTGATGGCGGGGTTATAGCCGTGGGCGATCTCTGCCACGGCGGCGATATCGGCGATCTTCAGGTTGGGGTTGGCGGGGGTCTCCAGATAAACGGCGCAGGTATTCTCCTTCAGAGCGGCCTTCACGGCGGCAAGATCGGAGGTATCCACGAAGCTGACCTCCACGCCGTAGCGGCTCATGCCGTGGTTCAGCAGGGCAAAGGTGCAGCCGTACAGGGTGCCGTCGGCCACGATGTGCTTGCCTGCACCGGCGATGGTCCACAGCGCGGAGGAAATGGCGCCCATACCGGAAGCGGCGGCCACGCAGGCCTCGCCGCCCTCCAGCGCCGCCACCTTATTCTCCAGCACGGAGACGGTGGGGTTGCCCAGACGGGTGTAGATGTAGCCGCCCTCCTGACCGGCAAAGCGGCGGCCGCCCTGCTCACAGCTGTCGAACACGAAGGTAGAGGTCTGATAGATGGGGGTAGTCAGCGCGCCGTACTGCGCGTCCTTCACATTACCGGCGTGAATGGCCTTGGTGCCCAGACCGACATTGGGGTTCATCATAGTTTGCTCCTCCTGCATCATGATTTTTGTTGATTATTGCCGTTTTTACAAAATCTCTCCTGCTAAAAATGTAACACAATCAACAAACCATGTGGTAGTTCGGAAAGTCGATGCCCTGCTATCTATTTATGTTATAACAAAATTCCGTTCAGCTCTGCTGTTTTGGTCGATTCTTTTTCCTGTTTTTGGAAAAAGCAGGAAAACAGCCGTGTTTCCACGGCTGTTTTCGACGAAATCATTATTCAAACAACAGATAGTTCTCAATACCCCAGCTTCCGGTTGACCAGATGAGCCAGCGGACGACCGGCAGCGAAGTTCTCCAGATCCTCGCAGAACATGTCCACGTCCTTGTCGCGGGTATAGCCCAGGGACATGTTGCCCGCCACGTGGGGGGTGATCAGCAGGTTCTTCGTCTCCCACAGGAAATGATCCCGGGGCAGCGGCTCGGGGACAAACACATCCAGCGCCGCACCGGCGATGCGTCCGGCGTTCAGCGCCTCGGCCAGCGCCTCCTGATCGACGGCCGTACCACGGCCCACGTTGACCACGATGGCCTGCGGCGGCAGCAAGGCAATGCGCTCACAGCTCAGCACGCCCACGGTCTCGCCGGTGGAGGGCAGCGCCATCACCAGAATGTCGGTCTCCGGCAGCACGCTGTCCAAATCAGAAAGCGTCACGATCCGGTCAAAGGCGGGGTCGGCGGGCTTGATGGTGCGGCGGACGCCGCAGATGGACTTGGCTCCCATAGCCTTGGCCCGCTGGGCAAAGCTGGTGCCGATATCGCCGGTGCCCAGCACCGTGATGTTCGCTCCGCAGATGGAGCGCACCGGCAGCGGCGGTAGCCACACCCGCTCCCCCACGGCCTTCATGGTGGGCATCATCTGCCGCAGCAGCATCAGCGTTACCATCATAATGTGCTCGGCGATGGTGACGCCGTAGGCGCCAGCGGAGTTGCTCAGCAGCACGCCCTCGTGGGGATACAGCGCCTCGTCCACATACCGGTCTACACCGGCAAAGCTGGCGCAGAACCACTTCAACTGCGTCATATCCTTCAGCGCCGTCCGGTCGGGCATGCCGTACACGATCTCATACTCTCCGGCCCGCTCCTTGGGCAGCACGCCGTCCAGATAGTAGTCCACCGTATAGCCGTGCTTTCCGGCCACAGTCTCGATCTGCTGCTGATGGTGGGACTCGAAGAATTTTTCCACTACCGCGATCTTTTTCATGGTCGTATCTCCTTTATCATTTGTTCCGCGCAGCGCATGCCGTCAGCAGCGGCGGACAGGATGCCTCCGGCATACCCGGCTCCCTCGCCGCAGGGATACAGCCCGCGAATATTGCATTGGTACGTCTCATCCCGATGGATGCGCACGGGGGAGGACGAACGGCTCTCCACCGCCGTCAGCAGCGCGTCAGGGGCGGCATAGCCCCGGATCTTCCGCTCCAGCAGCGGCAGCGCACCGGCGATGGTCTCCGCCACAAAGGGCGGCAGACAGCGGTGCAGATCGGTATAGGCAACGCCGGGACGGTAGCTGGGCTTCACCCACCCCGCTTCCGTTGTGGGACGGCCCAGCAGGAAGTCCTCCACCCGCTGGCAGGGTGCCCGATAGTCACCGCCGCCCAGCTCATAGGCCGCCGCTTCGAGCTGCCGCTGGAACCGGATACCTGCCAGCGGATCGTCACCGCCGCCGTAGTCCTCCGGCGTCACGTTCACCAGCAGCGCCCCGTTGATGTTCTCCTTATCTCTGGCGTACTCGCTCATGCCGTTGGTGACCACCCGCCCCGTCTCCGAGGCCGCCGCCACCACCTGCCCGCCAGGGCAGACGCAGAAGGAAAAGGCGCTGCGTCCGTTGTCCAGATGGCAGGATAATTTATAGGTGGACGGCGGCAGACAGGGGTGCCCCGCGTACTGCTTATACTGGGCCGCGTCCATGTCCTCCTGCCGGTGCTCGATCCGCACACCCACGGCAAAGGGCTTGGCGGTCATGGCCACCCCCGCGTGATACAGCATCTCCACCGTGTCCCGGGCGCTGTGGCCCAGCGCCAGCAGCGCCTGACGGCAGGGCAGCGTATAAGCGCCCTCCGGGCCTTCCACCGTCAGCGCCGACAGCCGGCCGTCCTCCGCAGAGACGCCCGTCAGCTTATGGCCGAACCGGATATCCGCGCCCAGCGCGGTCAGCTCGTTCCGCATATTCTTCAGGGCGATGTGCAGCATATCCGTGCCCACGTGGGGCTTGGCGTCCCACAGGATATCCTCCGGCGCGCCGCACGCCACCAGCTGCTCCATAATATAGCGATGCCGCACGTCCTTTGTGCCGGTGTTCAGCTTGCCGTCGGAAAACGCACCTGCGCCGCCCTCGCCAAACTGGACGTTGGACTCCGTGTCCAGCACGCCGCTTCGCCAGAAGCGCTCCACATCCTGCTGGCGGCGCTCCACGCATTGGCCCCGCTCCAGCACGATGGGCTTCGCCCCGCACCGGGCCAGCACCAGCGCCGCAAACAGCCCCGCAGGCCCCATACCCACCACCACCGGCGGCACAGCCCCGCCGGAGGCGGCAAGCGGCAGCGCATAGACCTCCGGCGCGTAGCGGGACACATGCCTGTCCCGGCAGCGCTTCAGAAGCCGCGCCTCGTCCTTCACCGTGACGGCCACAGTGTACACGAACCGCAGGCCGTCCCGTGCGTCGATGGCCCGGCGCAGCACCTGCAAGGCGGCAATCTCGCCCGTCCGGCAGCCCAGCAGGGCGGCGGCCTTTGCTTTCAGTTGTTCCTCTCCCCCGTCCAGCGGGAGCTTCAGGCCCTCCAGCCGCAGCATGGCGCGCCTCCTTTCATCTGTCACAAAATGTTCAAAATTTTTGTGGTTTCCTTAAAGGTTGAATTAAGAAAACTGTATATGATAATAATCAAGATGAATGATAACACAGTTCGTTCTGAAAATAAAGGAGGAATCCATATGTATAACGATGATTTTGACCGCTTCCATGAAAATCAGTACCACTACGGCCGCAACAGCAACCTGCCGGCCGACGACTATCAGCCCGCCGGCAGCGTCCCCACGCCGGAGGAACCCCAGCACACCAAAAAGCCCGGCTTCTTCCGGAGCACGGCGGCCAAGGTGATCGCCATCGTGCTGGCCTGCGCCATCGTCGGCACCGGCTGCGGCTTCGGCGGCGCGGCGCTGTACCGCAGCGCCAGCCGTCAGAACGCGGTCATCCAGCAGTCCAGCCGCGAGCCCGTCTCCGTAAAGGTGAATCAGGTGGACGGCCAGACCAAGATGGAGCCCGCCGAGGTATACGCCTCCACGGTGAACTCCGTGGTGTCCATCAACACCACCTCCACCAGCGGCACCAATATCTTCGGTCAGGCGGTGGAGACCGCCAGCGCCGGCAGCGGCTTCATCATCACGCAGGACGGCTATATCGTCACCAACTACCACGTGGTGAAGGGCGCTACCTCCGTGAAGGTAACGCTGTATGACGGCAGCACCTACGACGCCACCGTCATCGGCGGCGACAGCGATTACGATGTGGCCGTCATCAAGATCGACACCACCGGCCTGTCCCCCGTCACCCTGGGCAACAGCGAGGACGTGAACGTGGGCGATACCGTTCTTGCCATCGGCAACCCTCTGGGCGAGCTGACCTTCTCCATGAGTCAGGGCATCGTCTCCTGCTGTGACCGTGCCATCAACGTGGACGGCACCCCCTTCAACATGATCCAGGTGGACGCCTCCATCAACCCCGGTAACTCCGGCGGCCCGCTGGTGAACCTGTACGGCGAGGTGGTGGGCATCGTGTCCGCCAAGTATTCCAGCTATTCCGACACCTCTGTGGAGGGCCTGGGCTTCGCCATCCCCATCAGTGACGTGCAGGCCATCATCACCGACATCATCGAAAACGGTCAGGTGACGGGCAAGGCCTATCTGGCCATCAAGGCCGGTACCATGACCGAGCAGATGGCCGCCCAGTATAACATCGGCATCAGCGAGGGCGTGTTCGTCTACTCCACCGAGAGCGGCGGCGCCGGTGAGCGTGCCGGTTTGCAGCTGGGCGATGTGATCACCAAGGTGAACGACACCGCCATCACCTCCATGACCGACCTGTCCGCCGCCAAGAAGAACTATAAGGCAGGCGACACCGTGACGCTGACCGTCTACCGCAACGGCGAGTATATCACCCTTGACCTGACCTTCGACGAGCAGCCTAAGACCACCGGCGAGGATACTACCACCGATAACCAGCAGGATAACCAGCAGCAGGGCGGTCAGGACTACTCCGACATGTTCCGCGACTTCTACAACTACTACTTCGGTCAGAACGGCCGTTGACATAGCTTACACAGCGAAAAAGGCAGAGGGCAAGACCCTCTGCCTTTTTTATTTTTCAAAAATCAGGAACCTTTTTCAATCTGCCGCCGTCTAAGAAGCAGAACGAAATGAGAAATGAGGCATCACACTCCTTCTGTCCATCGTTTGCGCACACGCCGCTTTTCAAGCGGGCGGTGTGCTAACATGCCGATCACAAGAAAAGGAGTTCGTTTTATCATGAAAAAGAGGATCATCAGCGCACTGCTGTGCCTGATCACGGTACTGTCCCTGTTTACCACCGCATTTGCCACCGACAATTTGCCGGAGACAGACCCGGAGGATGCCGACCCGCAGACCGGCACGCTGACCATCGAAAAGAAGGTGGAGGGCGTCACGCCGGCAGAGAAGATGCTGACGACCAGAAAGCGCGGCACACAGCGCTGATCCCTGTCACCATTTTCCCCTTCTCTCCCCCATAAGCAATAAAGCAGCATCCGGCAGGATACTGCTTTATTGCTCAGTCTGTCAAAAAACTACGCAAACGCCCCTGCTTCTGCTATTATAGAGGAAACGGGGGGGGGTGTTTTCATGGAAGGCTGGAGAAAAGATGCACGGCATGAGCCAATCATC
>OLVS01000139.1_pt1 | contig 51111 bp, 53 predicted proteins | sample 1644121 | NCBI WGS metagenome assembly OLVS01 (sample SAMEA103958121, study PRJEB25191) | human gut metagenome
TCGTCGGGGCGGCTGTTATCGCAAGATTTCTGTTTTTTCCGGCTCTTGACCGTCAGACGCAGAAAAACGCAGACTGTCGGCAAGTATCGTTTTCAGCAACTTGTCGGAGAATGTTTCTGTGCCGTTGGGATTGAAAAACAGCTCCGCAACAATGGTCTGCCCGTTCCTCTGTGTCGTGATAACTCTGTCCGGCTTAGTCAGTGGGGTAGGTGTTCCTTTCTTTTCTGTCAATCGGTTTCTCCTTTCTCCGGGCGCAAAAGAGGGACTTCCCGTAGTTCGGAAAATCCCTCTCTGATGTTGGCTATTCTGTTTTATGGTGCGGACAGTGCAGCGGCAGCCTGCGCCTTTTTCTTCGCCCGATATTCCCGCGCTTTGATACGGTCATACTCCCGTTGCTTTTCAAGATTTCTCGCCCGGTATTCTCTTGAATAGTTGCGGTGGTAGGCTCGGCTCTTTTCCTTTCTTGCTTCTTCGATTTCCTCACGCATTTGCCGGATTTCCTGCTCTGTCGGCTCTGCAAGCTGTGTCAGTTCATTTTCAAATCTGCCGATATGGTTAAAGTATATCCCGATATGCTGAATAGCCTGTTTTGCCCTTTTCTTGTCGCGTTCATGCACTTCAATCCGGCTGATAAACTCGTTGAGGATAGTCGGGGTAAGGTCGGTAAAGTCAGCGTAACGGTCTATCAGCTTTACAAACTTCTGCGCCCGTCCTCCCGCGTTTTCAAAAGCGGATAGCTGCTCCCTAAGCTGTTCAAGCTCCGCTTTCAGTGAGTAGTATTCTTCGGAATACTTCTGCGACATCTGCTCATAGCGGTCTTGTGGGATAGTACCCAGCACGTTGTCCTCATAAAGTTTATTCAGCACCTTGTCAATCTGTTCAAGGCGCGTCGTGATTTGCGGGATACGCTTCTGTTGTTTCTTTACTTTGTCAGTCTGCTGCATGGCAAGGCTCTTTTTCACTAAGACTTCAAACTCTGCCCGGTTGCTGATAGAGTATTCCGCGATTTTTTTCAGCACATCTGCGACGGTCTGCATAAGCAGATCCGCGTCCATGATGTGCGGAGAGCTGCACTTGGGATTTTTGGCTTTTCCCTTGTGGTACTCGCTGCAATAGGCAACATGGCGCTTGCCGCCGTTCCTGTAATCTATGCGGATGTGCATTTTTGCGCCGCAGTCTTTACAGAAAAGCAAGCCTGACAGAGGGTGGATTTCTCCGTCCCCGTTGGGGCGTTTGACAGGTGCGTTTTCCAAAATCCGCTGCACATTTTCAAAGTCGGTGCGGTCGATAATCGGCTCATGCACATTTTCTGTGATGTGCCACTGGCTTCTGTCTACATAGTGGTTTCTCTTATCTCGGAAATGCTTTGCGGTCTTGAAGTTGACTACATCGCCGCAATACTCTTGCCGCGTGAGGATATGGGTCAGCGTGGCTTTGTTCCACTTGTAGCGGTTATTCTCATTGAGCGTTTTATTTTTACAAGTCCCCCGCCCCCGGTCTTTCATGTAGAATGTAGGGGTCGGGATTTGCTCCTGTGTCAGATATACGGCGATTTGGTTTCGGTTTTTCCCGTCCAAAAACAGACGGAAAATAAGGCGTACAACCTCGGCGGCTTCCTTGTCAATTATCCAAAAGTCCTTGTTGTCCGGGTCTTTGATATAGCCGTAAGGGGCTTCGGTGGCAACCGGCTTTCCGCTCATGCCTTTGGTCTTAATGCCCGTTTTCACTTTTTTGCTGATGTCCTTTGCGTACCACTCCGACATGATATTGATAAAAGGGGCAAACTCTAATGTGTCAGGGTTTTCGCTGTCTATGCCGTTGTTGACTGCGATAAAGCGTACATTGTTCCGTCTGAAAATCTCCATAGCGTTGCCGACTTGGAGATAGTCGCGCCCCCAGCGGGTAAGGTCTTTCATAATGCAGACACCGATTTTGCCGCTTTCCACATCTTCAATCATGCGGGAATAAGCAGAACGGTCAAAGAACCTGCCGCTTTCGTCGTCGTCAATGTAGTGCCGGATATTGGTTAGGTGCTGTCCTTTGGCGTAGTTCTCCAAAAAGATTTTTTGGTTCTGTATGCTGTTGCTCTCGCCGCCGTCCCTGTCCTCGTCGCCTACGGAAAGGCGGGAGTAAAGGGCTGTGATTTTATTGTAATTGCTCATGTGCATATCCCTCCTGCGTCTATAAAGGTGTTGTTTACAGTTAAGATTATGCACTCCAGCGGGCGGAGCCATACTCCATATCCCGGCGAAATTTCCGGGCCTTCTTGATTTTGGACTGTACCACAAAGTACAGTATCACGGCCCCAGTCACGCCCACGGCGAGGTCAAGGAGCCCCAGCCCCGGCGCATAGCTCTGAAACACCGGGCCGATGGTCTTGACCATGCCGAACAGCTTTTCCCCGAGGTTGGCCCCCGCCGCCATACGGTAGGCGGTGCCGCACTTGGAGAAAAACCAGAAGGCTATGAGATACGGGAAATATGGAAGTACATATTTCTTGATTTTCTTGCTTACCGTTCTTCCTTCACCGCCTCTCTGGCCCGTTCCTTCTGCTTGGGCCTTACCGCAATCTGTTCCACGAACTGCCGGAGCTGGCCGAGGATAGACGACTTTTCCTGACTGCGGCCCATGACCTTTTCTGTGTATTTGGAGAAGGCCGCTGTGATAGCGTCCGCCTGATCTGCCTTGAAGAACAGCAGATAGTGGCCGGGGCTGGTCTTGTGAAAGGCGTAGTCCACATGGAACTCCTTGGCGATACGGTCAAAGTCCTTGGGGGCTCCCACCAGCGTCATGGCACTTTTGGTGCCGTAGTGGTTCATCAGCTTTTTTACGCTCTGCCTGCCGTGGGGCCGTTTTGCTGCCTCATGGTGCTTTTTCATTTCTGCCAGGACTTTTTTGCAGGCAGCCGCCAGCGCCCGCCCCGATAGTTTGCCCGCTTTGACGGATATGGCAACTGTCCGTTCTTCTATATATTCCTGCATACTGCCTCCTTTCCTCCGGGGAATTTAGGGAAACCGGGAGGGCCCCGGGGAGCCGCCCGGATAGTGGAACCTCGGGCCAACTTGGCCCGAGGTCTACCGTTCCTCATGGGAAGGCCCTGCCTTGTCCTTATGGGGAACAGGCGGGGCCTCCTTAAACTGCTTGATTGTCTCCAAGATGGAGCGTGTTTCCTCCTTCTCGTCCCGGGCGTGGACATTGGAAATACGGTATTCCTCTGGAATATCGTCCAGCCCGGTATAGTGCTCGATAAATTTGCTCTGATTGTCGAACACATAGCCGCCGGGGGCAAAATGCCCACCTTCGTTGATACGCACATCCCGCCCGTATGCCTCATAGTCGATGTAGTCGATCAGGTGCTCCGGCACCGTGAGAGCTTCAAACTCCAAGATATACATACGGCCCAATTCTTCCTCGTCCTTCACTCCGGGATAAAACTCGAAGCAGTCAAGGTTTTGGGTCAGGTTGATTAAATCCTTGACGCTGCCTGTGTACTCCCCGGCATCCATGACCGCTTCCAGCTTTTCCAGCTCGTCCGGGGTCATTTCTTCCAGAAGGTGCGCCAAGAAATTTAACTCGTCAAGGCTTTCGTATTCTCCGAGGTGGTCATACAGCCCCAGCACATCGCTCTGATAATCGGTGATGAAGTATTCCTCATAGCGTTTTCCGTCTATGCCAATCCGGGAGAACAGGGCTTGCACTTCCTCAATGGTAGTGGGAAATTTCAGATATTCCCCGACTTCAACACCCCGTTCCGGGTACATCCCCAGATTGGTCACATAGGCTTCAAACATCGTGGCGGCCCTGCTGGTTGACTGTCAGGATACCGTCAAGGGTAGTGGCCGTGATGTTCAGCCGCTTGGCTACGGCAATATCGTTTTTCACATCCTCGTCTACCTCGTCACCGCAGACCACAAGTACATGAGAGCGGCGCAGCATATCCCGGCGCATATCAATCCCGTTTTTGTGTTCCTCCGGGATAGCGTCGTTGATGAACAGTGGCAGATAAAGAATAGGGCAAATAGGAGAAAAGCCCGCCTCGTATGCCATGCGGCAATAGCGGGCGGCCAGCTCCATATCGGTATCAGGATCGCCGCACCATGCGGCGGTAATATACGCTAAAGGTCTTTTCATGGTTTTGTACCTCCGTTTCTACATATTAAAAAGAGCCAGACAGAGGAGCCCAACCCCTCCGCCCCTTCCCGTGGGAAGGGGAACGGCTCAAAGGAATATATATCCCCGTCGCTTGCCGCCTGAAAGCATAACCGGGAGAAATCCGTCAAGGGTGCCTTTGGCACCGCCCATGGCGGCTTTGGCCCTTGACTGATTTTCCCGGATATGCTACCTGAAAACCGGCGACGGGGAATATTTAATATCCTTTGAGCTTCGGGGTGCGGGGCAGAGCCCCGCATACTGCCTCGGGCCAAGTTGACCCGAAGAAGCGTTACTTTTCCTGCTGGGCGGCCTTTTTCTCCGGCTTGGCCACTTCCTTCTGCTGGCCCTTCCAGTCATCCAACAGCTTGATAATCTGGTCTTTCATTTCCCTCGGAGTGGTTTCCTTCCCGAAGTATTTGCCCAGTTCTGCACCAGTTAAAATCACTTTGTCTACCTCCTTTTTATCCTCCATCATAATTCCGTCGATCACATCGCCATTCAGAACGCCCTTCTGGTCAAGCTCCCTCATGCGCTGGGCCTGCGAGAGCGAAGGGGCCGACTGCTGGCCTTCAATGGCAACGGCGATATACCTCTGATTTTTGGGCTTGATATAAGCCAGCTCCACCGCCGGGGTAAATTTGATTTGCCCGGCGTCCATCATTTTCTGCAAATCAGGAACAAGGTCATTGAGCTTGATATAGCGCTGTACCTGTTTGACCGTCATTTTGTTGCGCTCGGCTACGATCTCATTGGAGCGCCGCCCGGCGTCCTTCGGGTCAAGTTGGCCCGAAGTCGCCTCCTTGGCTCCTTGGTGCTTGATGGCCTCCAACTGCATTTTCAGGGCCTTGGCCCTTTCACTCGGCAGGATATTTTCACGCTGGTTGGTATTGTCCTCCACCATCTGCGTGATGGCCTGCTCGTCTGTCAGGTCACGGACGATACAAGGCATATCCACGAAGCCCGCAAGTTCGCTGGCCTTCTGGCGGCGGTGGCCCGATACGATTTCATACCCGCCGTCCTCACGGGGACGGACAATAGCAGGCTGGGTCACGCCCTTATCCCGGACGCTGGACACCATAGCCTTCATTTCCTCGTCGTTGCGGACTTGGAAGGGGTGGTTCTTGAAGGCATGGAGCTCGGACAGCTTGATATAGACAATCTGTTCGTCCTTGGCCGGGCGGGGAGCCTCGGCGGGAGCCGCAGGCGTTTCAGCCTGAACGGGAGCTTTTACTTCCGGCGCACCCTTGGCGAGCTTGGGTGTCTTGGGGGCTTTCTCTGCTTTGCCGGAGGAAGCGGCTTTTTCTGTTTTTCCCGGCTGTGCGGATTTCTGTACTGCCTTATCCTTCTTACCGGGAGCTTCCTTCTGTGCGGGAGCGGCAGGCTTGGCCTTGTCCTCCTTGGGAGGGCGGCCCCGGCGCTTCGGGGGTTGTTCCTGCTCCTTGGGCTGTTCCCGCTTCTGCCCGGTCTCCTTGGATGGTGAAGTGGGAGCCACCTTATCCGGGGTTTTTGCCTCCTGCTGGGCGGCGGCCTTTTCCGCCGCTTTCTTCTCGGCCATGATTTCAGAGAAGTTAAAGACGGACACGCTGGCCGCCTTCTGCTCCTTGGGAGCGTCAGCGCCTTTCTCCGGCTGGGCGGGTGTTACCTGCTCGGGAGCCGTGGCCTTATCCGGGGAAACCGCTTCGGGAGCAGTCTGCTCCTGCTTGGGGGCCGGAGTGCCGCCGCCCGCCTCGGGCTGTACCGGGGCAGGGCCAGCGTCCGGCCCGGTTGCGTCAGTCACAATTTTCGATTTTTCATCGGCCATTCGCATTACCTCCTTCTTATTTGATGGCATGAAAAAAGGGCCTGACCGTTTTCAGTCAAACCCCGATGATAGGGATACCTCCTTTCCCTGCCCATGAAAAAACCGCCCCATGTCTCGATAGGGCGGTAAATTCAGTAGGTTGGCAGTCCATTTTTAGTTGTTTTTATATGTATCCCTTTGTAAACCGACGCAACTTTTCGCTGTTGAATACATTGTGCATATCGTCAAAGGATACGTTGATTACTTCCTCAATATCCCATTCAATAGCGCCTATAACATCCTCTAGGGCGGCGGTACATATCTGAATGCAGATATCGTTTATCATTGGCGGCACAACTTCCTTAATGGTTTCCAGTGCTATCTGCCGCATTTCCTGACGATGTTCAAACCCATGTCCACCATGTCCATCTCTAGTAAAATAACCATCTCGCATTGTGTATCCATCTCTAACTTGCGCTCTTTTTCCATTGGATAAAGTTTCATAGTGCATACGCCATTTCTCATAGTTCATATTTTATTTCTCCTTTTGTATATAGTAGGGGGCGGCATTATGGGATTCCCCCCAATCCCTTGCAAAATCAAAGTACAATCCTGCTGCATAAGAACCGCGAAATCAATATACATCTACATCTTCTTCGGGTTTGTCATACCAGCCTGGATATAACTCGTAAAGCGGCATGACACCGTCGACGGTTTCGCATTTCAGGTTGAGTTCTTTAAGCAATTCGTCAACAGAAGGCCCGTTGCTTTCGCTTTCTTTTTCAAAAAAAGATTCTTTATCTTTTTTATTTATATTATCTGTTTTATCTATTTCTCTATTGCCGGAACGGAATTGAGAGTTTGATAGAACAGATTTTTTTGTTTTTTCGGGCGGCATAGATTTTCCGTTAGATAAAACTTCAAAATTGAGTTTGCTGGAGCGAACAGGGGTAGTGTGGAACTCATAGTGATAGTTGTAACTCTGGGTAAGGTATCCAAGTTCGATAAGCTTGTTCACCGCATTATGATACGCTGTCTTTTTATACCCTGTGGTATTTTCAAATGCTTGCTGGCTGAGTTCCAGTTTGAAACCGTTGGCATTTCCGGCAAGGTACAGATACAATACAAACTCGCAGTACGTCATTTGCTGCTGTGCAAGGCGCATTTCATCAATGCCGATCTGAAGAAAGTTACCGGTGTATTTACGCTTGTGAATGTAGACTACTTTTTGATTTGGAACGGACATAAAGCCTCCTTTGTGCCGAACTCACACAGCAAAACAAAGGTTCAGCAACTTTTGTTGCTGAACCCCTTATATGAACTACAAGCTTGGGGAGAAATAATACTTAGAATGCGTATTCATCTACGTATATGTAGACCTTCTCTGGCGGTGGCTCTGCAAAGTTCGTTTCGGTGGAGGCGGCATGATAATTATATTTATTTGATATGTTGAGAAAGCATCAGGCGAAAAACGCTTATTTCCCTTACTTTCTATAAATATTATACCAAAAATTCAGGGAAAAATCGAATTTTGGGTGGTGTCAAGTTTTACTCCTAATTAAATACCTTTTTTATCATCTTTTTTATGCTGATTTATTTTTACTTGATGTGCTAATTTTAAACGCTCTAGTTCTTGACGATTGTTACAAACAACATATCCCCATTGGCGCATTACTTGAGTTAAAAATGCGTAGTCATTACGGTTTTTTAGAACCTCAGCGTTAGCAATGTAGAATCTCGAAAATCCGTTATCGGAATTATTATTGATATCACTATCATGTGCCATAATTATTGCCATGCTGGGGGAAATAGGCAAATAATACCCTTTGTTGGTTTGGATTAAACCACAAATCGGCAAAACAAATGGAATATCGGTTCTATTTATAAGAAACGATATTCTGTAGTCCTCGAGCAATCCCTTTTCTTTGGCAAACGACGGCCCATATACGGCCATAATATCATGTGTATCTTGAGCAGTTATTTCAAATAACAATTTCGAAATAACCAGATTATTGTTCATTGCTTTATGAGCAGTGGGGTCTCTTGATATGAGCGAATATGCAAATTCTTTTATTGCATCTAGGTGAGTTGTCTCTATACTAATAGTGGGCTGGTCAAAGTCGATTTCATCAAGAGCTGACAGAGCCTTGCTGAAAGGTGTTTCAATAGATTGATTAAGATGTTGTTCGACAGTGGTAGAATAGTATCCTAGTTCGGTATTTGTAGAGCTGGCGTGCCCATTCTTTTTTATAAAATCTTCACGCACATCGTAAGAATAGAAAGAATTAAAGTTAGGATTTTCAAACCTCTTTAAAATGCATTTAGGCATCTGGATATGAGAATCAATTTTGTTAGATGATGCATCTTGAGTCATGAATTATGTCCCTTCTAGTTTGATAGATATAGTATATCATGTTATTTCACTTAAATTAGGTATAATCTGATAGTAAAAGACCTTCCCGCTATTCCGGAAGGTCTTTTATCTTTCCATATTTCATTTTCATAAAATTGCCTGTAAATGATTGCTAATCCAGTAATCTCGATTTACTACCATCAGTTGACAAGAGCACACAAGCCCTAAAGGTTTGTTTTGGGGCGCTCCTGCGTTCTCGTCGCTTGAATTACCTCCAGTAGTACTGCGCTCCTCGGCCTTGGATCGCCCTCAAAGCAAACTCTTTAGGGTCTTTGAGTTTTAGAAGTCAAAGAGTATGGCAGAACAAGGAGGACGAGTGCAGAAATACTGGATGTATTTCAAATGAGGACGACGCGGTTATGCCGTGCTGTTTGGCTCCTAAAACCTTGTGTGTCTTTGTCAACTGATGGTAGGGCCGTGGGACTCCACATAATACTTTACCAGCTCCTCCAGAAGCTCGTCCCGCTCCAGCATGCGTATAAGGTATCTGGCGTTATTATAGCTGGTGATGTATGTAGGGTCGCCGGAGATCAGGTAGCCAACTATCTGGTTGACGGGATCGTAGCCCCTCTCTGACATGGCCTCATATACCCGCATGAGCACGTCGCCAGCTTTGGTACGTTCCTTTTGGATCTTGAAGTGTACGGTTTCGTTTGTCTGGTCACCCATAATCTTGAACCCTCCATTCACCTAAATTATACCCTTTTTACCATATTTTTGTAAACCGGCAAAGCGGTATTACACAAAAAATGACCCGTTATTCACAAACAGGTCATCTTTTCGCCGGTCTGCGGCCTTATTTGAGCACGCTGTTCATCATGCGTCTGCCACAGCGAACCATCTTTTTGGCATCCCTTCCCATTCTCTTGGGTACATCGGGGTATGCTGCGGACAGCGCCGCGCCCGCCATTACCATGCCGGCTGCCATTCCCGCCATAAACGATACGGTTTTCATAAAAAAGCCTCACTCCTTTCGGGCTTATTCTTCCCACAAAGGAGCGAGGCAACTATGTTAAGTTATGTATGCACTGCCAGACTTTATTCCTGAACCTCGTGTACGTCCTTGTGCTCTGCCTTTTTCTTAAGTTCCTCAGGCATCTCGACGCCCTTGCGCTTATAATAATCCTCGAGGGCGGCTTTTACTGCTTCCTCAGCCAGCACGGAGCAATGTATCTTCTGGGGGGGCAGTCCTTCCAGCGCCTCAACTACCGCGGCATTGGAAAGGTTCAGCGCCTCGTTTATGCTCTTACCCTTTATCATCTCTGTGGCCATGGAGCTGGTGGCTATGGCAGCGCCGCAGCCAAAGGTCTTAAAGCCCACGTCCTCAATTATGCCGTCGTCGTCTATTTTAAGGAACATCTGCATGATGTCTCCGCACTTGGCATTGCCTACCATGCCTACTCCGTTTGCGTCCTTAAGCTCGCCCATGTTGCGGGGATGGCTGAAGTGATCGAGTACTTTTTCGGTATACATATGGCTGTTCTCCTTTTATTTTGTTATTTTATCCCTTGTACAGGGGGGACATGGCGCGAAGCCGCTCTGCGGTCTTCTTCAGTACCTCTATTACGTAATCTACATCCTCCTCGGTAGTGTCGTCACCCAGAGTAAGCCTCACGGAACCGTGTGCGATCTCGTGGGGCAGTCCCAGGGCCAGCAGCACGTGGGAGGGATCAAGCGAACCGGAGGTGCAGGCAGAGCCTGATGAGGCCGCTATGCCGTTCATATCCAGCATCAGCAGTATGGACTCTCCTTCTATGAACTTTATGCTGTAGTTCACGTTGTTGGGAAGGCGCTCTGTGCGGTGGCCGTTGAGCTTTACATAGGGTATTTCGCGCTCTATGCCCTCCATGAGCCTGTTTCTCAGTGCAGTCATGCGCCTGGCATTTTCTTCCATATTGCTACATGCAAGCTCTATCGCTGCGCCGAGGCCAACGATGCCTGCGGTATTTTCGGTGCCGGCCCTGCGGCCCCGCTCCTGCGCACCGCCCATTATATGGGAGGGAAGTCGTATGCCCCGGCGGACATACAGCGCACCCACGCCCTTTGGCCCGTGGAACTTATGGGCGGAGAGGGAGAGCATGTCTATATTCATGGCCTTTACGTCTATGGGCACATGGCCTACCGCCTGTACTGCGTCCGTGTGGAAGAACACGCCCTTTTCCTTACACACTTTGCCTATCTCGGCAATGGGCATTATGGTTCCCACCTCGTTGTTTGCAAACATTACGGATACCAGTACGGTATTGTCCCTGATGGCGTTTTTTACCTGCTCCGCCGTTACCATGCCGTTTTCATCCACGGGAAGATATGTCACCTCGCAGCCATGTTTTTCAAGGTATTCGCAGGTATGAAGTATTGCGTGGTGCTCGATATTTGTAGTTATTATGTGATTTCCCTTGCTCTTGTAGCGCTCGGCAACGCCCAGCAGCACGGTGTTGTCGCTCTCTGTGCCGCAGCCGGTGAAGATTATCTCGTCCAGCTCTGCGTTGAGGGCCTTGGCAAGCTGCTGTCGGGCTTTGTCCACTCCCGCCTTTGCCTCCCGCCCGAAGGAATGCACGCTGGAGGGGTTGCCGTATATGTCGGTAAGGTAAGGCATCATCTGCTCCAGAACTTCCGGTGCAAGGGACGTTGTGGCTGCGTTGTCCATATATACTCTTCTCATGTCAGTTTTTCCTCTCCTGAGCGCTGTCAAAGCGTCTCAATTGTGTTTTATAGTCCTCCGCCATATCGGCGAGTGTAGTCGTATCCAGTACCTCGTCTATTCTCTTTTGCAGCTTGAGCCACAGGGGTCTGGCACTGCAGCTACATGCATTGTCGCAGCTTGCGCCGTTCACGTCCACGCAGCCCATTATGGAAGTACTGCCCTCAAGTGCGCGCAGTACCTCGCCCACATCTATATCCTCAGGCTTGCGCGACAACGCGTATCCGCCCTGTGCTCCCCTTACGGATTCAACAAGGCCCGCCTTTTTCAAGGAGGCTATCAGCTGCTCCAGATAGGATTCGCTTATGCCCTGCTGCTGTGCCAGAGTAGCTATGCTCACATATCCCCTGCCGTATGCCACGGTAAGATCTACCATGGCCTTCAGACCGTATCTGCCCTTTGTAGACAGCTTCATGGGCACGTCACCTCAATTCCCACCTGTATACTGTGATTTTCTACGGCTAAGTATACCATCGCCAGCTTGCCGTGTCAATAATTCCCACCTTTTTAATAGGAATTATTTTCTGCGGTTAACGACGACATTATTCCTGTTTCTCGTCCTTTTTCACCGGCAAAATATGTCATTTTTCACTACACCCTTGTTAGATTGGGCTTCACGTGATAAAATGCACAATGTACATATATGTAGTTATATATGTCGTTACCATTATTTATTTGCACCGGCCAACTCACACTTTGTACTGTGCCGGAACAATGAAAGGATAGTTGAACTATGGAAACCGATACCCCCGTACGGGAAACTGAAAGAATACTTACAGACGAGGAAGCTGCGGAGCGCGCGGCACGCAAAGAAGCCGCCCGCGAAGCGCGCAGGAAGAAAAAGCAAAGGAAAAAGCGCATAAAGACAGCACTGCTCATAGTGCTTGCAGTAATACTGGTCATCGTAGCTGCGTTCGCCGGTTTCCTGCTTTACCTCCAGAAGTGCGGTACCGAGTACGATAACATCACCGAATGCGTACAGAGCCAGCCCATGGACTTCACACAGCGTTATGCCTTCTCCTCTGCGGATAAAACAATGTCCGTAAGGCTTGACAAGAACGACCTGTGGTGGCTGCTCTACCAGACGGGCGCCATTGAGAAGCTGGAAAAGATGGATACCGCATTGGCCGGCAAGAATATACGTCTCTCCGGCATGGGAATATCCACCGACAACAATGCCCTTACCGCAAATGTTGAGCTTACCTGCTTCGGCAGCGTCCGCATTCCCCTATCTGCCAACTGCGGTGTGTCCGTAGACGATACCGACATCACTATTTCCGTAAACAGCATAAAGCTGGGCAACGGCTGGGGCCTTCCCATGAACTTCGTATGCAACCGCTTCGATGTGGAGCCCTCTGCGCTCAACGTAAAGATAAGCCGCAGCATACATCCCTTCCTTAACGACCTTACCCAGTTGACCGTTGCCGACGGCTGTGTGGTGATAACAATGAATGCCACCGACAAGTTGTTTGCAGAGGCCCTCGCAAACGCGGATCAGGTAAAGGAGCTATCAAAGTTCGGCATTGAAAGTCCTGCAATAGCTGCCGTTGTGGAGGCAGCCTCCGGCACCGGCGACACAGCCTTCCGCACGGCACTTGACTCTTTTGCCGATGCAAACGCATATGCGGACTTCCGCACCAGTGCCCTGGCCCTCGGCACCGTAGACGCGGCTTCCGCCTATATGTCCAATCAGGATTACGCCCCCTATATTCAGCGTTTCCTGCCCAGCCTCACTCTGGAGGGCGTTACAAGCCTGAACTCCGAGCTGTACAGTCTTTCTGCCAACCGTGAGCAGCTGCTGGAGACACTTGCCACCAATGTAAATACCGCGTATATAAAGGGCACCATAGGCGAGCCCAAGCCCGCCGAGGATACCTCCAAGGACGGCAAGGACAGCAAGGATAAAAAGAAAACCGAAGCTGCCGCCACCGAGACTGCCGCCACGCCTGCCGGTTCCTTCGTCAGCTACACCGAAGGCAGCCCCGCCCTGACAATGGAATCCATGTCCGGCAATAACTGGGCAAGCTACTCAGAGTGGATTACCGAGGGCGATTTCCGCGTGGTATACCTCACCGGCTTCCCAAACGTATCCGTACAGGTAGAGAAAGCCAAGGAGGAGGACGCTTCCAATAAGGATAAAAAAGATAAGAAGAAAGCTGAGGAGGAAGCCTCAGCTTCCGAGACGGTAGCTTCACCCGAAAAGCCCATAGGCTTGCTGGTACGGCTCAAGGACGGCAGCTTCCGTCTGTTCTACCATGAGGCTGCTCTGAAGGAAGGCTCTAAGACCGATGTACAGTTTACCATAGCTCACATCGACCTGGACTCCGCCGCAGGCGAAGAGAATATGGCGCTCTCCTTTATCCCCTCCGTTACCTACACCGCGCCCGCCGTGACCCCGGCAACTGAGGCCGCGACGGCGGAGACCCCCGCAGAGCAGGACGGCGCGGCCACAACGGATCAGGCCGCCGCATAACGCAAAAAACCGCAGCCAAGGAGCCGGTCATCCCCGGCTCTTTTTATTTTGTAACCTTACCGTACATATCCTGCATATTATGCCATATATAAATGCCCTGTAATACCATGTAACAGGGCGCTAAGGAGGCAAAACCGTGAATCTAAAAAACAACACATGCCGCTGCGCAGAGCTTACCTGCTCCGACAGCGGAATACTTGTGGCTGCCGGCACCGCAAGCACCCAGCCCTGCTCCGGCTGGGACAGCGGCGTCAACCTTGCATCAGCCGTAGGCAGCATTCCCCTTGCTACCGCATACTTCCCGGATCAGGCCTACCTTCAGGGGTTCTGCCCCTGCGAGGCTCTGAACAACGGCGCGCTCTTTCCTGAGCTTGTAATGTAAGGAGGCCGCAATGGACGACATGACAAGATGTGAACTGCTTAAAACCATAAGCGAATATCAGTTTGTTGCCGTAGAGCTGAACCTGTATCTCGACACCCACCCCGGGGACGCCGCTGCCCGCAGCGATTACCTGTACTACTCAACCCGGCTCAAGGAGCTCATTGCCGCCTATGAGGAGCAGTACGGCCCGCTTATGAACTTCGGCCACTCGGCGACTGCTACGGGCTGCTACGTTTGCAGCGAATGGCCCTGGGATTAAGGAGGAAAAGACTAAATGTGGATCTATCAGAAAAAGCTTGAATACCCCGTAAACATCACCACTCCCAACCCCCGCATGGCAAAGGCGCTCATGGCCCAGTACGGCGGACCGGACAGCGAGCTGGCCGCAGGCTGCCGTTACCTTACCCAACGCTTCTCCATGCCGGATAACCGGGTAAAGGCCACCTGTAACGACATAGGTACTGAAGAAATCGCCCACTGGGAAATGATAGGAACCATGATCCATCAGTGCCTGCGCGATGCTACACTAAAGGACATTGAAGCCGCGGGACTAATGGGTTACTACACCATGCACTCCAAGGGCGTATACCCTGCCGACCCCAACGGTGTTCCCTTCACTGCGGCCTATTTGCAGTGCACAGGCGACCCAATAGCCGATATTACTGAGGACATGGCAGCAGATGCTGCTATGTCAAAAAGGCAACATTTTGCGCAAAAAAAGAAGAACTGCCCCGCATGGCAGTGCTTCTTTCTCCGCTGTATTAATAAGTAAGAAATAAGAATAAGAGGTTTTTGTTTCAGCCGGTTCTTTATCTGCATCTATAATAGCACTTATTTTGACTTATTACAAATACACAGGTGTGATGTTATGTTGGCTGTTATCGTTTTTATCAATTATATTTCTTTCTATGCCAGATCATGTCCTAAGAGTCGCACGAAGTCTGTCCGTCTTAAGCAGCAAGTCCAGGCCTTCCTCTGCGCTGCGCACCAATGCATCGCTGTGAGCTATCAGGCCGGCACACACTCCCTCGCCGTCCATGATGGCAATGGACAAATCCGCTATATCAAACATCTTTATATCGTTGAATCCATTGCCTACGCAGGCAACCTTGCCGCCAAGGGCGCGCACTATCTCTTCCTTACATTCTGCGGCGTTAGCCCTTGGGAACGTTTTCACCTCGGCACCTAAGCCGTCGCATTGTGACCTTACCGTGCCATAGGTATCGGCTGTAAGCACGTAAACATGGGCACTCTTACAAAGCTCCCTTATTCGCCATGCCGCGCCTTCTATGAGCTGCCCGTCAAAGGCTATGGTGCCGTTGTAATCCAGCACTACATGCTCTATCTCTATGATATCCCGTCCGGGTACGTCTATCCTTATCATGCTTTCTCCCTATCCGTATATTCCCGCAAGGAATTCGCGGGTGAGCTGCTGTTTGGGCAGCTCAAAGACTTCAGCTGCTGATCCGTTCTCTATTAGCCTGCCATCGAATATCACCGCAACTTCGTCCGCTATACGCTTTGCCTAGGCGATGTTGTGGGTCACTATCACTATGGAGTAATCCTTCTTCATTTCCGACAGCATATCCTCTATTACTGCGCTTTCCAGTTCCTTCCTGCCGGTCTTACCGTAGTATTTTAACCCGTAGGTCATGTTTTTGTAAATGGAAAACGGGAATGGCGACGGACTCTGGAACACCAGGCCCACCCTGCGGCGCAGTCAAATGGGCGCGTTCATAAGCGGCGAATATCTGTTTCACGATAATACCATCGCGTCCGATATTGATAAAATTCATACAAACGATAACATAACGGGCGTTATGGCTCATGCCGATAACGCCGTATCCCTAACAATACTTATCCCTATGCGCCTTCATCTGCCCCTCCAGCGGAACGATATCGTGATACTCCGCCCCGGAGGCTTTTATGACTTCTCTGGCTTCGTCGATGTGCTCCTTTTCGATGAGCAGCGACATACCGCAGGAAAGCTCCCCCTGTATGCAGCGGGGCGCAGGCGCTATCCTGTTCTGCACACCGGCGCCATCCAGTATGCCGTGCAGCTTCAGCCCCTGCTCATAGTTTGCAAAGAGCACATAATACCTTACGTCAGACATTATCTGTTGTTGAGCATCTCTATGAACGCGCCTATGCGGGTGCGGAGCTGCTCGGCGTCGGTATCGGTATAGTCCGTTTCAAGGCCGAGCACCGGTACTCCGGCTTCCTTGAGGGCGCGGGCCACGCTGTACTTCTCGGTATCATACAGGCAGCAGAACTTCAGGCTGCAGTCGATAACGCCGTCCACCTTGTATTCCTTCACCATCCTGAGCAGATCGTCTATGCGGCCATGGTTCGGGGTGAAGCAGGCGCAGTTGGTCTTCATGTACCGCTCGGACAGCGCCATGAACTGGTCGTCCAGCGTGGTCTTGGTCTCGTCCACCAAGTTCTCAAAATAGCGGGTGCCGGTGCACATCTCCTCGCATACGACTGCCGCGCCGCTGGTCTCTATTATATTATGCAGCTTCCAGTTGGGTACCGCCATGGGCGTGCCGGTGACGAGTATGCGCTTGGTGCCCTCGGGAACCACGGATACGCCGTCCTTTATGCGCTGCTCCAGCTCGTCCGCCAGCCTGTTGCACATCTCCGCGCAGCGGACGGGATCGTCGAAGAAGGATATCTGCGTCATGAGCAGCACGTCGCGTCCCGATATGGGCAGGCATTCGGACTTGCGCGCATTATATACCCTCGCCATGGCCTTGCGCTTGTTGTTTATTATCCTGATCGCCTCGCCCAGCTTTTCGGGGGTTATGCTGTTTCCGGTGAACTCCTCCACCTTCTTCGCAAACTCCGCTATCTCGTCCTTCCATTTGATTATATCCTTCTCGCGCTTCATCTGGGGGACGTCCATTACATACATGGGAACGTCCTCGCCCAGTATCTCATACGCCTTCTTCTTGGCATCGCAGGTGGTCTCACCGACGTATATATCCGCTATGCGGAAGAAGGGGCAGGTTCGGCCGAGGCGGGCGCCTACGGAGGCCTTTACGAGAGGGCAGGTGCTCTTGGGCAGCACTGTCTCGCCGCCCGGTACCCAGAACTGGCTGCCGCCGCAGAGTCCTGTGACTATGCCGTTTGCGGCTATGACAACCTCGTCCGGCACATACACGCAGAAGGTGCCGAATACCTTGCGGCCTTCCTTTTGCGCGGCTATGAGCTCGGCGGGGCGGATACCGTGTACCTCGGATATTACCAGATCCCAGAAATCCATGGCCTTCGGCCTGTTCTTCTGGGTAAGGAAAACATCCCCTACCGCCGTAGGCAGCACCTGACAGAGCATATCATGGCTTTCGAGATCCATTCCCAGGTCTTTCCACATCTGTACATAATCTGACATCTACAATACCTCCGTGTGATTTGTTTTTTGCTTCTGATTTTTGATGGTGATCTTTTGACTGATAAGCGGCGCGCACGCGCCTTGATAATACTATTATACCATCGCGCCCGATATTGATAAAATTCATACAAACGATATTAAAAGGGGCGTTATGGCCCATGCCGATAACGCCCGATGGTAAATACCTTTTCTTTTCACCTCGCTGCCTATCCGCGTATGCAGGCAGCATCAGATGACTATTTCGTATGCGCCGTCCGTAGCTATGCCCGCCTGCTCGGCAGCTTCTATAAGCTCCTTTTTATTTTCCACCGGCGCGCGCCAGCTCATTCCGCAGCCGGCGGTTATCTCCCGGGGTACGGGTATAAGCCGCCCCGGCAATCCCTTTTCGGTACAGAGACTCTCCATGGCCATGGCGGCCGTAGTTGTATGGAAGGTTATTATAAGCCAAAGCTTCTTTTCTCTCATTTTGCAAGCTCCGCTACCGCTCTTATCGCTTCATCAATCTCTTCCTCTGTATTGTAAAAGGAAAAGCTGAACCGCACCGCACCTACTTCAGCCGTGCCGAGGGCCTTATGCATTCGAGGCGCGCAGTGGGCTCCAGGTCGGGTGGCTATGCCGTAGCCCTGCGAAAGCTCATAAGACACCTCTCCGGACTCATAATCCCGTATGTTAAGCGCGACTATAGCGGTCTTGTCCTTTGTAAAGTCGCCATAGACCGTGACGCCCTCGATATTCTTCACTCCCTCATAAAAGCGCAGCATAAGCGAGCGCTCCTTCGCATGTATATTCTCTACGCCGGTCTCGGATATAAACTTTGCCGCAGCTCCAAGTCCTGCTATACCGTGGCCGTTCAGCGTTCCCGCCTCCAGACGGGTGGGGTACTCGGCCGGGTGCGTCCTGCTGTAGGACTGTACTCCGGAACCTCCCACCTTAAAGGGGCGTATCTCTATACCCTCTTTAACGCATATACCGCCGGTACCCTGCGGGCCCATAAGCCCTTTGTGCCCGGTAAAGCACAGCACGTCTATGCCCATTTTTTTCATATCGATGGGCCAGCAGCCCGCCGTCTGAGAAGCATCCACTATCACTAACGCGCCGTGGCTGTGGGCTGTTTTTGCTATGCGCTCTATATCCAGCACGGTTCCCGTAAGATTTGAAGCGTTGGTGCATACTACGGCCCTTGTATTTGGCTTCATGAGCCTCTCGAAGTCCGCATAATCCACATTGCCAAGCTTATCCGCCGGCACAAAGCTCAGCTCTGCGCCCCGCTCCGCCTCAAGGCGGTAAAGGGGCCTCAACACGGAATTGTGCTCAAGGTCCGTTGATATCACATGGTCGCCCGGGTCGATAAGCCCGTTTATGGCGATGTTCAGCGCCTCGGTAGAGTTCGCAGTGAAGGCCACATGGTCCACCCGCGGGCAACCGAAAAGCGACGCCAGCCTTACGCGGGCGTCGTATACGGTACGGGCAGCGTCAAGGGCCTCCTCATGGGTGCCCCTGGCGCAGTTGCCCATCGATTGCATTGCATGTACTACCGCGTCTATTACCTGCTGAGGCTTATGTAGGGTAGTTGCGGCATTGTCGAGATATATCACGGTTTGATGACCTTTCCGGCCTTAGCCAGAGTTTCTACTATTACGTACATATTGGTGACGCTGCCTACCGCCAGTTTATCGGTAAGGCCATAGAAGTTAAGGCAGGTGCCGCAGGTGAGTATCTGCACACCCTGAGCTTCCATGCTCCTGAGGTCCTCCAGCGATACGGAACCCTCGGTAGTGAGCTTGGCGCCGCCGTTGTAGAACAGTATTGTCTTGGGCAGGGTCTCCAGCTGGGATACGGCATAAATGAAGCCCTTCATAAGTGTGCGGCCCAGATCATCGGAGCCCCGGCCCATTGCATCTGTATCTATTGCAACCACGAAGTCTCCCCTGTTGTCGGTATGGCAGGAAAGATCCTCGCCGCCCATTGTCAGCGGGCCGTTCACTTCCATAGTAATGGCAAAAAGATTATCTCCCAGCTTTTCGCTCCTGCTCTTGAGGCCCTTACTGTCGGCAAGGCGGGTAAGGTTCTGTATGGCTATCTCATTGTCAACCTGTACCTCAAGGGTGCCTGCTTCCTTGAACTCGCCAAGAGCCTTGGTAGCCTTTACTACCGGTATTGGGCATTGATCGCCTACCGCGTTTACTTTTACGTTTGCCATTTTGTTATTCCTCCTTAAGTAGTTTCTTGTTATTCTTGTTCTGCTTCGGCTTTTCGCCGCTGCGGTTCCTTACGTAATTCAAAAATGCCTGTTCCGTCTGGGTAAAGCTGCGGTTCTTGAGGTAGGCGATGTATATGTCGCGATACGGCCCGTCTTCCTCAAGATCAAAGCACAGCACCCGGCCGTCACGTATGGCGTCCGCCGCCGCTCGCTCTGAAAGTATGGTGGTGCCCTTTCCGGCAGCTACCATGCTCTTTATCCCCTCAATGTTGTTCATGTAGCCGGCCACGTTAAGATCCGCCGAGGACATACCTATGCTCTTGAGATAGTTATCCGTCTCCCGGCGAGTGCCGCTGCCGCTCTCACGCATTATCATTGGCCATTCCAGCAGCTCCTTGCCCAGCACACCCATTTCCTTTTTTTCGGCAAACTCTTTATTATTTGGGGTAATCAGCACCATTCTGTCGCGGCAGACGGTATGATAGCTGAATATGGTCTTGCGGCTGCTGGTTCCTACAAACGCAAACACAGCCTCGCCGTTTTGCAGCCGCTCAAGGGCAAAGGAACTGTCCCCGTCAAGAACGGAGAACCTGCATTCCGGCCTGATATCGGAAAATCCCGTCATTATGCCCGGCAGTATGTAGCTCGAAGGCACCGTAGAGGCGGCAATGGATATGAGGGGCTGGTCGGCCTCCTCCTTGCGGAACATGTTTTGCAGCATTTCCGCCTGATTGATTATTATCTGGGCTGCGCGATATGCCCGCTGCCCTTCCTCCGTCAGCTCTATGTTCTTCTTTTCGCGGCGCTTTATGAGCGTCACCTGAAGCGACTGTTCCAGCTGCGCCACGTGGCTGCTTATGGTAGACTGGCTCAAAAACAGCTCGTCCCCAGCCTTTGAGAAGCTTCTGTGCTCCGCTACCTTTATAAATGCCTCGAGTTGCCGAAGGCTGATGTCCATATCAAACCCACCTTATCCTTAATCACATATAGTATACAACAACGTGAATTCTTTTCCCATCAGTTATTCATTCGAATTCCGGATAATGCGATATTCGTTATCTATTATGTCAATATCACAAACTGACAGCAATCCATATTATAACCGGCATCCTACCCTAATATTTATATACAGGAGGTGTTGTTTTTTGGCAAAATCACCCATGTGCAAAAGCGTATTTAAAAATGGCCGGTTCCCGGATAAAAAGCTGTTTGCGGAAAAATGGCTGCAAATGCTCAACAAAAGGCGCAGTATATGAGGGCCGCCATATACTGCCGGCTGTCCGAGGAGGATAAGGGCAAGGCCGATGGCGCGGACAGCGGAAGCATACAAAACCAGAAGATGCTGCTCACTCAGTACGCTGACGCGCAAGGCTGGGAGATATACGATATATACAGCGACGACGACTATGCCGGTGCGGACAGGGGCAGGCCGGAATTCAACAGGCTCTTGCGGGATGCGGAAGCAAAGCGCTTCGGCATAGTGCTGTGTAAGACCCAGTCCCGCTTTACCCGGGAGCTGGAGCTGGTAGAAAAGTACATACACGGCCTGTTCCCCGTTTGGGGCATACGCTTCGTAAGCGTGGCGGACAACTGCGATACCGACGATCCGGGCAACAAAAAGACGCGCCAGATAAACGGCCTCGTGAACGAGTGGTATCTCGAGGACATGTCCGATAGCATAAAGAGCGTACTGAACAGCCGAAGGAGTCTTGGGCTGCACATAGGTTCTTCCGCGCCCTACGGCTATGCCAAGGATCCGGCTCAAAAAGGGCACCTCATCATCGATGAGGAAAAGGCCTTTACAGTACGGGAAGTATTCTCGTTATTCGCCAATGGCCAAGGAAAAACGTCTATAGCCCGGGAGCTCAACGCCCGGGGCATACCCTCCCCCGGCGGCGGGCTGTGGCAGTATGCCACGATATCCCGCATGCTCCAAAACGAGGTCTACATCGGCCATATGGTTCAGGGCAGGTACGGCAGCGTATCCTACAAGACCAAGCGCAACATGCCAAAACCCCCGGAACTGTGGTTCAGGGTGGAAAACACCCACGAGGCAATAATAGATGAAAAGCAATGGCAGACCGTACAGCGGCTCATATCCGAAAAATCGCGTCCCTTCGCCGGCAATAAGGCGGGGGCTTTTGCCGGCAGGGTTTACTGCGCCTGCTGCGGCAGTCCCATGCGCTCCGCAAGGAGCCACGGCGAAAGCTACCTTCGATGCAGCCGCCGCTATATATCAAAGGCGGCCTGTCCCGGTGGTTTTATATCCGTAAAGCGTCTGGAGCATACCGTGCTGTGTGAGCTTAACCGGCTCGCCTCAGAGCACCTCGATGCGGATATGCTAAAAGAACGATGCATTCAGTGCAGCAGTTCCCGGCAGATACAGCTGTCGAAGCGCATTTCAAAGCTGCAGGGACGCATCGACATATATTCCGAAGCCATGGCAAAGCTTTACCTCCACAGGGCGGAAGGCTCCATAAGTGAGGCTGACTTTTCAGATACCCTCAAACGCATTTCATCTGAAAAGCAGCGGCTTATGCTATCCGCCACAAGCGACGCGGCAGAGCTTAAGCAAATCAGCCCCTCATCAACCAGGGAAGATATCCCGGTCCTGCTCAACGCTCTGGACAACGCTGCCGCAGAAACACTGATAGAGCGCATATATATAGGAAGGCGCTCGACCGGCAGCTGGGAGGTCCCTGTGGAAATACACTGGAGCTTTTAATACAGCTGCAAAAAATGTTGCCTTTTTGATACAGCAGCAGAGCAGAAGGCAAGAGCAACATATGAACACCTGATGGTGCTCACGGACGACCCTGCCATAATCAACCCCCTGCGCTTTCTGCGGGAACGCGAAATAGTTCACTTCCAGCGCTTCGGCGAGTGCCTGAACATTCTGCAAAGCAGCATAACCGCCGGCCTTACCCTGAACATGGGCCCGGCCAATAATCCCTGCGCGGATATGTAATATTCGCCTTAAGCTCGGCAGCGCGTGACGCTGCCCTGCAAAAATGTCAATATTAAAGGGGTCCCGCTTTTATCGGGCGGGGCCCTACAGAGTGTCGAAAAAGTGGCTAAAGACCACTTTTTCGAGTTTTTGCGGGTTTTGCCTCTCACATTCGTTCCCGGGCGGCAAAACCCGTAAAGTGCGAAAACCTCCGGTTTTCATCCGTTTTGACGCACATGTCGTCAAAGCCGGAATAAACTTAAGGGGCTGCGGCCCCTTAACAACCCCGAAGCTATCCGGCAGGTCGAAGCTATGCTTTCCCTAACCGCTTCTTCATGGTCTTTTCCACCGCGTTGAGTATGTTCTCGTAACCGGTGCAGCGGCAGAGGTGGCCGGAGAGCAGCTTGCGCAGCTCCTCCCGGGTGTATTCCTTCCCGGATTCCAGTATCTCCACGGCGGTCATTATGAAGCCGGGGGTGCAGAAGCCGCACTGTACCGCGGTCTCCTCCATAAAGGCCTGCTGAATGTCCGAAAGCTCGCCGTCAGGGCCAAGGAGCCCCTCAAGGGTGCGGATATGCTTGCCCTCGGCCCATACGGCCAGGTAAATACAGCTGTTGAAGCATTCGCCGTCTATGAGCACGTTGCAGGCGCCGCACTCGCCGACCTCGCAGCCCTTCTTTACGGAGGTGAGGTGGTAGTCGTTGCGGAGCATGTCGGTCAGGGAAGCCCGGACGTCTACCATCTTTTCTACGTCCTTGCCGTTTATGTTGCAGTGAATAAGCTTATACTGTGCCATTACAGCTCACCTCCCGCGAGAATTATGGATTCTGTCATGCAGCGCTTGGCGGTCTCCACGGCGATATGCTGGCGGAAGGCCTTGCTGGCGCGCCAGGAATCCCGTGGATTGATGTCGTCGAGAACTGTGCGTGCGAAGGCCTCTACCGTTTCCATGGATACGGGCTGACCGTTGGCGGCAGCCTCCGCCCTTTCGGCGCGCATGGGTACCGGGCCTGCCACGCCGTAGGCTATGCGGGCGCGCTCTATGGTCTTTTTATCCGGCGAAAGGCGGACGTTCACGCTGCACCCTAGGGTGGCTATATCCATGGCGTTGCGCATGGAGTATTTGATGTAGTGGCCGTAGGTGTTCTCATAGCTGGCCTTGGGTATTATTATGGCGGTCTGTATCTCGTCCGGGTGTATGTCCACAAGGCCGGCCTTTATGTAGAAGTCGCGTATGGGCAGCAGGCGCTTGCCCTCGCTGCCTGTGAGCTCGACTATGGCCTCCCACGCATGGAGGGTGGAGGCGGAGTCTGCGGAGGTAACACCGTTGCAGGTGTTGCCGCCTATGGTGCCTATGTTGCGTATCTGGGGCCCGCCCACCATGTCCACCGCCTGACCCAATACGTTTATGTATTTCTGGATAATGGGATCCCGGGTTATGTGGGAGAAGCTGGTAAGGGAACCTATGCGGATGCTGTCGTTTTCGTCAATGGATACGCCCCTCAGCTCATCGAGGCCGTATATGGAGATGAGCTCCTTTCCGGCGCGCTTGCCCTCGCGCATCTGCACGAGAACGTCGCTGCCGCCGGCTATTATCTGTGCCTCGGGGTGTTCGAGGCGAAGCTCCACGGCGTTCTGAACGGAGGAAGCCTCATACAGCGCTTTAAGATCGTACATATTATTTTTCCTCCTTTGTCCATTCGTCCTTTATAAGCCCGGCACGGCTGAATTCCGCGAACAGCACATGGGGGGTTATGGGGATGGTATTTATGGCTACGCCAGTGGCGTTATATATGGCGTTGCGTATGGCGGGGGCCCCGGAGCAGGCGGGGGGCTCGCCGAGGGCCTTTGTGCCGAAGGGGTTGGTAGGCTCCGGGTTCTGTATGAAATCTGCCCGAAGGTCAGGGTGATCCATGAAGGTGGAAAGCTTGTAGTCCAGGAGATTATTGTTCAGCGGCCTGCCGGTCTTAGGATCGAAGAGCAGCTGCTCGGAAAGGCCATAGCCTATTGCCATGCTCATGCCGCCGTGAACCTGCGCCTCCGCCAATGAGGGGTTTATCAGCCTGCCGCAGTCGTGTACGTTTATCATGTCCACCAGCTTTACCCTGCACATGGGTATATCTATCTCCACCTCTGCAAAGGTGCAGCCGAAGGAGTAGGCGTTGTTGCGTATGGTGTAGGTGGATTCGGCGGTTATGTGCTCGCTGTGTACGGGGTTGTACTGGGCGGTCATGGCAAGCTCGGACAAGCTCATCAGCACCCGCCCGTCGGGCACGCGCACAATGTTTCCGTTCACTATATCCATGTTTTGTATGGGCTGCCGCGTTACCTCGCAGGCGTATTCCAGTATCTTTTTGCGGAGCAGGTCCCCTGTCTGGCGTATGGAGAAGCCTGCAACGTAGGTCTGGCGGGAGGCGTAGGCGCCGAGGCCGGTGGGGGTGATATCGGTATCCTGACAGCTTACCACGTGTACGTCCCGGTAGCTTTTCAGCCCTATCACCTCGGCGGTCATCTGGGCGTATGCGGTGTCCGCGCCCTGGCCTATCTCCGTCTCGCCGCACTGCATGGTGACGGTGCCGTCAAGGTTGAGCTGCATGCGGTTGGAGCTGGTCTCGAGGGATATGGGGTATACGGCGGTGTTGTACCAGAAGGCGGCAAGGCCAATGCCCCGGCGTACAGGGCCGGTATCCTTTGCGTATTCCTGAACCTTTCTGCGGTAGTCTATGGCCTCCGCACCCTTTTCAAGGCACATGCGGAAGGAATCGTAGTAGTTCTCGTTCTTGGAGAAGCCGTCCACAAAGCCCTTGGGCATTATTACCTTGTCCCTGTAATCCATGGGATCCATGCCCAGTGCCCTTGCGCACTCATCTATGTTGGAATCGTCTGCGAAGGATGCCTGGGGCATGCCGTAGCCCCTCATTGCGCCCGCCGCAGGGCGGTTGGTGAATACGGTGTATGCGTCGCCCTCGAAGTTATCGCAGGGATATATCTGAGGGAATGAGCCCATGGCCTTTGCTACTATGCTGTGTCCATGGGAGGCGTATGCGCCCTGATTGGAGAAGCATTCTACCTTGCGGGCGGCAAGAGTACCGTCCTTGTGCAGCCATGTTACGATATGGAAGCGTATGGCATGGCGTACCCGGTTGGATACGAAGGTCTCCTCGCGGGCGCAGTCAATGCGGACGCAGCGCCCGCCTACCTGAGTGCAGCACCATGCGCAAAGGGGCTCGTAGAGGGCGTCCTGCTTGTTGCCGAAGCCGCCGCCTATGTAGGGCTTGACTATCCTTATATCCGCCCAGGGGCGGCCCAGCGCCTGTCCCACAACGCGGCGGATTATATGGGGTATCTGGGTTGAAGCGACCACGGTAAGCCTGCCGTTCTCCTCGTATGCAAAGCAGCCGTGGTTCTCTATGTGGCAGTGCTGTACGGTGGGCGTCTCATACCAGCCCTCGACCTTGATAAGGCCGGGCTCCTTTATAGCCTCGGCGTAGTTGCCTTTTTGAATGGATGTGTGCTTGAGTATGTTATTCGGGCAGCTATCGTGGAGCTGTGGGGCGCCGTCCTTCATGGCCTCCTGAACGTCAAGCACGAAGGGCAGCTCCTCGTATTCCACCTTCAGGGCGCGGACGCCCTGATTGGCGGCGACCTCATTCTCGGCTATAACCACGGCAACGTCGTCTCCGTAGTAGCGCACGTGGCGGTTGAGCAAAAGCCTGTCCTTAACGTCCTGATGCCCCGGGTCCATGCTCCAGGGATGGCCGGCGGTGGGAAAGGGTATATCCGGCACGTCGAAGCAGGTGAGCACCTTTACGACGCCGGGTATTTTCTCCGCACAGGAGGTATCTATATTCTTTACGAAGCCGTGGGCGATGGTGGAGTGCTTTATGCGCACATACAGCGCGTCGCCCGGCATACGGTCCTCGTAGTATTTGGTGCGGCCGGTCACCTTGTCGAAGGCGTCCACGCGCACTTCACTCCTGCCAACCAGGTGCTCGGCCTGAACGGAATAATTATCCTTATTCATGACTTGTCCTCCTTATCCTTATTCATTACTTGTCCTCCTTATCATTAAAGCTGAGGGATCAAGCTTCTATAAACTTAAAGCTGGCTGAGTCAAACAGTCCCTTATCCGTAAGGCGTATGGCGGGTATAACGGGGAGCGCCAGGAAGGAGAGGGCCACAAGCGGGTCGCTCTTCTTGTCTACGCCAATGTATGCTGCGGCGTCCAGAAGGGCGCGCTGTATCTCAAGCACGCTGTCAACAGGCGCATCAGTCATAAGACCCGCTATGGGAAGGGGCAGGCGGGCCAGGACTATGCCGTGGCTCACCACGCAGAAGCCGCCGCCGCATTCCCTGAGGGACTCGGCCGCAAGCAGCATGTCGTCGTCGTTATCGCCCACCATGACCAGATTGTGTGAATCGTGTGCCACGGTGGAGGCTATGGCGCCGCCGTGAATATTGAAGCCCTGAACTATGCCGAGGCCTATGTTGCCCAGGGCGTGGTGGCGCTCTATAACTGCCAGCTTGTTTAGGCCGTTACCGGATACGAAGTTGCCCTCAGCATCGCGGCAGACGGGCAGGTCCCTGCGCTCTGTGACCAGCTGGCCCTCTATCTGGCATATTACCGGCATAATATCCTTGGCGGGGAGCCTGAGGCCGTCCTCTGGTATGGGGGCCATGTTCATGCTGGTGTATACCGCCTGGGGTATTATGGGCATGGGGGTGGGCTTGCCGTCATACGGCCTGCCGAAGCGGGTAAATACCTTGAGCACCCTGAAATCCTTCAGATCCTCAAACAGCACCATGTCGCCCTTGTAGCCGGGGGCTATGGCGCCTATGTTGCGCAGGCCGTAGGCGCGGGCGGCGTTGTAGCTTGCCATCTTTACCGCCTGTATGGGGTCCATGCCGCACTTTACGGCCATGCGGGCTATGCAGTTTATGTGGCCCTCACGGCGAATGTTCTCGATGTGCTTGTCGTCCGTGCAGAACATCATGTTGTCCGTTGGGAGACCGTGCTTTACTATCTCGGTTATGAGTTCCTCCATGCCGTTGGCGGCGGAGCCCACCCTCAGGAGTATCCTCATGCCGATGCGGAGCTTTTCAAGCACCTCGTCAAAGTTGCTGCACTCGTGATCCGTGGAGGGGCCGGCCACCCTGTAAGCATTCAGTGCGCGGCCGGAAAGCAGCGGCGCGTGGCCGTCTATGGGCCGTCCGTCAAAGAGGCGAAGCTTATCCATCATGTCCTTTGAGCAGTTTATGGTGGATACGGCGTCCATCACCTCGCCAAGGCCCAGTATGCGGCTCTTGCGCATGAACTGCTCCATATCCTCGGCGGTAAGGGTAGCGCCGGAGTTTTCGAAGGGGGTCGCCGGCACGCAGGAGGGCATCATGAAAAGCACCCTCAGCGGCAGGTCATCGGACAGCTTGTATATGGCCCGCACGCCCGCTACGCCGCAGACGTTGGCTATCTCGTGAGGGTCGGCGATTATGGTGGTGGTGCCGTGGGGCATTATCACGCGGGAGAAGGAATCCGGTATGACCATGCTGCTCTCTATGTGTACGTGGGCGTCTATGAAGCCGGGGCAGAGGTACGCGCCGCCCGCGTCTATCTCTTCCCTGGCGGCGAAGCCCTTGCCCACGCCTATGATGGTATCCTCCGAGAGGGCGACGTCGCCTTCCAGTATTTCGTTTGTAAATACATTAACTACCCTGGCATTCTTTACCACAAGCGTTGCATCGCCCTTAAGGGCCGCAGTGATAAGTTCGGACTGTTTCATCGGTTTCCTCCATTCTTGATTTTAAATGCCGTTGATACGCCAACATGGGCGCCATAGACGCCCGAACAAAAACATTAAGGTTTAAACAAAGTTTGTTAGATAATTGTTTATTGCAGTATAGCACAATCGGGCCTATCAGAAAAGCCCTTTTTTACAGTAAACTATACCATATAAAACAAAAAAATAAATAGGATTTTTTTAAAGTTCGCGTTGCTGTTATTGATTTTTCTTCTTTGAGATGATAATATAAAATCAATAAGAGAGTGTTCATATAATCTCGTGATTTCTATCGGACGGGAGTTTCTACGGGCCACCGCAATGGCCTGCTATGAGCGCCGAGCGTACAGCATACTGTACAGCCGGGCGCTTTTTGTTTTTTTTATGAATCAACAGCCTATACCATTTAGGAGGAAAAGTGCAATGCGCATACTCATCAAGAACGGAACCATAGTAAACGCAAATGGCAGGGAGCGTAAGGATATACTCACCGACGGCGACAGGATAATCGCCATAGGCGGCAATCTTGACGCTGCGGGCGCGGAAGTGATAGACGCTGCGGGCTGCTACGTCATGCCCGGCTTCATAGACACCCATACCCACTTTGACCTTGATGTCGGGCTCTGCGTTACGGCGGATAACTTCAGGACGGGCACCCGGGCTGCGGCGCTGGGCGGTACCACCTGCGTGCTGGACTTCGCAACTCAGGACAGGGACGGGACGCTCAGGCAGGCACTTGAGACATGGCACAAAAAGGCCGAGGGCAGCAGCTGCAATTACGGCTTCCATATGGCCATAGCCCGCTGGGACGCCGAGACCGAAAAAGAGATGGACTACATGAGCGACAACGGCGTCACTTCATATAAGATGTACATGGTGTATGACGGCCTCAAGGTGGACGACGGCCAGATATATGCCGCCCTCAAGACCGCCCGCGATCACGGCGCCCTCATAGGCATACACTGCGAGAACTGGGAAGTGCTGCTTCGCCGCATTGAGGAGCTGAAGGAGCAGGGCGAGACCAAACCCTGGGGCCATCCGGTTTCCCGCCCCGCAGAGGTGGAGGCTGAGGCCGTCGCGCGGTATATGCGCATAGCCCAGCTTGCGGGCACCCCTGCGTATGTAGTGCACCTTTCAACCGAGGAGGGCCTTATCGAGGCCCAGCGGGCGAGGGCGAGGGGACAGGAGGTATACCTTGAGACCTGCCCCCAGTACCTGCTGCTCACGGACGACAGATACAGGGATCCCGACGGAGTGAAGTTCATAATGAGCCCTCCTCTCCGCAAGGACGCGGACAGGGAGGCGCTCTGGCAGGGGCTCAAGGAGGGCGAGCTGGACACCATAGGCACAGACCACTGCTCCTTCACCATGAAGCAGAAGATGCTGGGAGGCGGCAGGTTCTTCAAGACCCCCAACGGCGGCGCGGGCGTTCAGCACAGGGGCCAGCTCATATACACCTACGGCGTGTGCGAGGGCAGGCTCACCCTTGAGGATATGGTAAAGTACCTTTCCTACAACCCATCAAGGCTTTTCGGCATGCCGGACCGGGGCGAGATAGCCGAGGAAAAAGCGGCGGATATAGTTATATGGGATCCCTCCGTATCCGGTACCATAACCGATACCAACCACGCCTATAACTGCGACAATTCGGTCTTTGCGGGCTTTGACGTAAAGGGCGCCGCCCGCCACGTTATTATAAACGGCGAGCATATTGTTGAGAACGGCAGCATAAAGCTTGAAGGCAGGGGCAGGTACATAAGCCGTACCGGCTATATGAAGTTAAGATGAAGCGCACCAGGATAGGCTGCGTGCTTATGGCGGCCGGTAACTCCACCCGCTTCGGAGGAAACAAGCTGCTTACGGATTTCTTCGGAAAGACCCTCATAGAGCGGGCCATGGAGGCAATACCCCGAGATAAGCTTTGCCGGGCAGCGGTGGTGAGCCAGTATGACGAGGTGCTGTCCATGGCGCTGGACTTTGACTTTCTGACGGTAAGGAACGACAGGCCGGAGGATGGCGTCAGCCGCACCATACGGCTTGGCCTCGACGCATTGGGCGACGTGGACGCCGCCATGTTCATGGTGGCGGATCAGCCCTGCCTGAGCCGGTGGAGCACGGAAGGCCTTGTGAGCTTTTATTTAAAGGAGCCGGACAAGATAGCCGCTATGGCATACGGCGCCCGCCGGGGAAACCCGGTAATATTCCCCAAGGATATGTTTATAGAACTGCGCGACCTTACAGGCGACACGGGTGGCAGCGCGGTTATATGTAAAAACCAGGATAAGCTCAGGCTTTACCAGGTGGAAGACGAGCTGGAGCTGTTCGATGCGGACAGGGCTGCCGAGCTGGAAAGGCTGAAACGGGAAAAGGAGAGAACCATATGAACGAGAGGCTGGAGGCCATAAAGGGCAATATAATATACGCCGAGGCGCCGGGTGAGCTTACCGTAATGCCCGATAGCTGGATAGTCACGGAAGGCGGCATTATTCGGGGAATATTCGGCGAGCTGCCGGAAAGGTATGCGGCAGCGGAGGCGACGGACTACGGCGATATGATAATCACCCCGTCCTTTACCGACCTGCACCTGCACGCACCCCAGTACCCTATGCTGGGCCTCGGCATGGACCTTGAGCTTCTCGGCTGGCTGAACAAATACGCATTCCCTACGGAGGCCATGTTCAGTGACGCCGGCTACGCCCGCAGGGTATATTCAAAGCTGGCCCATGCTCTTATAGAGAGGGGCACCACGCGGGTATGCATATTCTCAAGCCTGCACAGGGAAGCGACCAATATACTTATGGACGAACTGGAAAAGGCGGGAGTCACCGGCTATGCGGGCAAGGTGAACATGGACCGCAACGGTTCGGAGGAGCTTATAGAGACTACGGAGGAATCTGTGGCCGAAACGAGGCTCTTTATAGAGGAGAATAAAGACAGAAAGCTCATAAAACCCATACTCACCCCGAGATTTACCCCTTCATGCACGAATGAGCTAATGGAGGAGCTTGGGAAAATAGCTGCTGAGTATCCGGATATCCCGGTACAGTCCCACCTTTCCGAAAATACCGACGAGATGAAGTGGGTAAAGGAGCTGCACCCGGACTGCGCCCAGTACTGGGAGACATACGACAAATACGGCCTTTGGAAAAACCGCACGGTGATGGCTCACTGCGTGTATTCAGACGAGCGGGAGCGGGCCGCCATGAAGAAGGCCGGCGTGTGGGCGGTTCATTGCCCCGATTCCAACACCTGCATAGCAAGCGGAATAGCCCCCGTAAGGACAATGCTGAAGGAGGGCGTAAAGGTGGCCATGGGGTCAGACATAGCTGGCGGGGCAAAGCTGTCCATGCTGGACGTGGCCACGGAGGCGATACGGGTCTCCAAGCTGCGCTGGCTGTTTGGCGGAAAGCGGGACGAGGAGCGGTTTTTGACCGTTGCGGAGGCCTTCTATCTCATCACCGGAGCGGGGCAGGAGTACTTCGGAGCACGACCCGGCTTCGGCATAGGCGACAGGCTCCATGCGGTGGTGTTCGATGACCGTGGAATGGCCGACAATCCCAGGATGAATCTTTCCGAGCGGCTTGAGAGGATAATCTACCTCGGTGAACGGCAGGATATAAAGGCCGTATACAGCGAGGGCATAAGGAGAATATGATGGGGAGCCTGCTTATAAAAAACATACATTCACTTGTGACCTGCAACGGGGAGGACAGGATACTGCGCGGTGCGGACGTGTACTGCGAGGACGGCTTTATCGGGGCTATCGGCCGCGGTATTGACAGTAAAGCGGACATTACTGTCGATGGCAGCCATATGCTTTGCTATCCCGGCCTTGTAAACACACATCATCATCTGTACCAGCAGTTTTCCCGCAACCTCCCCGAAGTGCAGGGCTTTGAGCTGTTTGACTGGCTCAGGTACCTGTACGATATTTGGAAAAATATAGACGAGGAGCTTATAACCCTCTCGTCGCTGACAGGAATGGGAGAGCTGATGAAAAACGGCTGCACCACCTGCTTTGACCACCACTACGTGTTCCCAAGGGACGGCGGGGACCTTATAGCCGCCCAGTTCGAGGCTGCGGGCCTTATAGGAATGCGTATGCATGCCTCCCGGGGCAGCATGGACCTTTCCAAAAAGGATGGCGGCCTGCCTCCGGACAGCGTGGTACAGACCATAGACGAGATAATGAAGGACAGCGTCAGGCTCATAGAAAAGTACCACGATCCTTCAAAGGGCTCAATGCGGCAGATAGCCCTCGCCCCCTGCTCGCCCTTCTCGGTATCGGGAGAGCTGCTCAGGGAAAGCGCCGTGCTTGCGAGACAGTACGGCGTGCGGCTGCACACCCACCTTTGCGAAACTAAGGACGAGGAAAGCTATACCCTTGAAAGATACGGCATGCGGCCGTATGCATATATGGAGTCTCTGGGCTGGACAGGCCCCGACGTATGGTACGCCCATGGCATACACTTCAATTCGGACGAATTGAAGGCGCTGGCGGATACGGGCACAGGCGTAGCCCACTGTCCCATATCCAATATGAAGCTGTCAAGCGGCATAGCCCGCATACCGGAGATGCTGAAGCTGGGAGTTACCGTTGGCCTCGGGGTGGACGGCAGCGCCAGCAACGACGGCAGCAGCCTGCTTGAGGAGATGCGCGTAGCGTACCTGCTGCACAGGCTAAACTCCGGAGCCGCCGCCCCCACAGGCTATGACATACTCAAGATGGCCACTGTGGGCAGCGCAAAGCTCCTTGGCCGGGATGACATAGGCAGCATAGAGGAAGGCAAGTGCGCGGATATGTTCATGATAGACAGCCGCCGCATAGAGCTTGCCGGGGCCTGCTACAACCCGGGCTGCGTGCTTTGCACAGTAGGCGTGCGGGGAGCCGTGGACTATACTATAGTCAACGGCAAAATAACCGTAAAGGAGGGCCGCCTTGTGAGTATAGACGAGGAAAAGCTCTCGGCCGACGCAGATAGGAAGATAAAAGATTATTTAAACAAATAAGCGCAGGATAAAATGCCCGGCGGCGAGCCGGGCATTACTATAACATAAAAACAATAACCCATGCCTGTCTATACGGCTTTTTGATATACGTATATGCCGGATACCGCATCGTACTCGGCAAAAACAGGCAGTTGTTGACGATTATTTAAAAAAATATTCAAATTTTCGTTACTGTGCTATTGTTCACGTTGTGATAGAATGATACAATAATGTAGAATTTGCACTCGTATGTGCACCTATGCGTAGGCATAACAGTCTGAGCGATAGCTTCGCTTGTGGAGGATATACTTTAAAATGGGATTTTTAGAAAACAGCGATGTAGGCATTGACCTTGGCACTGCGAGCGTCCTTGTCTATGTGCGAGGCAAGGGAATAGTGCTGAGGGAGCCGTCCGTTGTTGCGGTAGAAAAGATAACCGGCAACATACTTGCAGTAGGCGAAGAAGCCCGCCGCATGATAGGCCGCACCCCCGGCAACATAATCGCCATGCGCCCGTTGCGCGACGGCGTAATATCCAACTACGACATAACCGAGCGCCTTTTGAACCACTTCCTCCGCAAGGTAGTGGGCAGAAGGATATTCTTCAAGCCCCGTGTAGTGGTCTGCGTACCCTCCGGGGTTACCGAAGTTGAAAAGCGTTCCGTAATAGACGCCACCGAAGAGGCCGGCGCACGCCATACTTATCTTATTGAGGAGCCTATAGCGGCTGCCATAGGCGCGGGCATAGATATTTCCGCCCCGCGCGGCAGCATGATACTGGATATCGGCGGCGGCACAAGCGACGTGGCAATACTTTCCCTGGGTGGCGCGGTACTGTCCGATTCCATAAAGATCGCGGGCGACAAATTTGACGACGCCATCGTGCGCTACATGAGAAAGAAGCATAATCTCCTTATAGGCGAACGCACTGCGGAAGAGATAAAGATCCGCATCGGCTCCGCTTACCCGAGAAAGGAGCAGGTATTCATAGATGTAAAGGGCAGGAACCTTGTTTCCGGTCTTCCTCAGACATTGGTCGTAGGTTCATATGAGATGATAGACGCCCTTGAGGAGCCCCTTCAGATGATACTGGAGAGCGTAAAGGGGCTGTTTGAGCGCACGCCTCCCGAGCTGGCCAGCGATATAACCGAAAACGGCATCTGCCTTACCGGCGGCGGAGCTCTGCTTTACGGCATGGATAAGTTCATAGCGGAGCAGACAAAGGTACCCTGCTATGTGGCGGAGGATCCCATATCCTGCGTGGCCATAGGCACGGGCAAGGTACTGGAGAACATCGACGCTTTCTCCTCCGGCGCCATATACGATTACAAGCGGGGCGAGTACTTCGATTTTCCCACACAGCAGTAATAACAATACGGGCAAGCGGCAATGGCTGCTTGCTCTTTTTTGTATGTTGCAGGCATACCATCAGTTGACAAGAGCACACAAGCCCTAAAGGCTTGTTTTGGGACGCTCCTGCGTTCTCGTCGCTTGTATTACATCCAGTAGTACTGCGCTCCTCGGCCTTGGATCGCCCTCAAAACAAGCTCTTTAGGGTCTTCGAGTTTTAGAAGCCAAAGAGTATGGCAGAACAAGGAGGACGAGTGCAGAAATACTGGTTGTATTTCAAATGAGGACGACACAGTTATGCCGTGCTGTTTGGCTTCTAAAACCTTGTGTGTCCTTGTCAACTGATGGTAGGATAAAAAAAGGAGCTTTGTATGCTTGTAAACACTCCCATAGCAAACCTCTATTCAGAGCCTTCGGTTGGAGAGCTGGACGACCAGATACTCTACGGAGAGGAAGCCGATGTGCTGGAGAGAAGCAACGGCTTTGCCAAGATACGCACGGAATACGGCTATGAAGGCTGGATAGAGGAAAGGCATCTTGCTATCCGGCGGTATGACGGCGCAATAATGCGGGTCGTAACTCCCTTCTGCACAGTGCTGGATATACCCAAATATCAGGGCAGGACGGTGGTGACGCTGCCCCGGGGCGCTAAAGTCGAAATGACGGGTGAGGATAACAGCTTTGCCCAGGTGCGGCTGATAGGCGGAGAAAAGGGCTACATACGCCGCAGCCACATAGCGGCCCTGCCGGGAAAGCTGAGGGAGGCTGAGCTGCGCCGGGCTGTGACGGAGACTGCCAAAGCATATCTTGGGGTACCATACCTCTGGGGTGGAAGATCGTCCGTGGGGATGGATTGCAGCGGCCTGTGCCACACGGCATACTGGCTCAACGGCGTGGCCATATACCGGAACTCACGCATGGCGGAGGGCTTTCCGGTGAAGGCGATAGACCCGGCCAATATGAATTCGGGTGACCTTCTCTACTTCAAGGGACATGTGGCTATGTACCTTGGCGGCGGCAAATACATTCACGCCACAGGGAGGGCCGGTGACGACAGGGTAGTTATAAACAGCCTTTTTCCGGAGGACGCCGGTTACAGGGAGGACCTGGCCAATGGCCTCGTCGCCGTGGGCAGCGTATTTTGACATGGCAAACAGTGGCGTTATGTTGTAAAATAGACAATATAAACAAGCATTATACGGAGGGCACTTCTATGAAGCAGTTTTCGGATTTTCCCCGTGTGTCATTGGGTATACTGCCCACTCCCCTTTACAGGCTTCCAAACATAAGCGAGGCGATGGGCAAAAATATCTACATAAAGCGCGACGACATGACAGGCGTCGCCCTGGGCGGCAACAAGGTGCGCAAGCTGGAATTTCTAATTGCCGACGCCATGGCGCAGGGCTGCGACTATATGCTTACCACCGGCGGCGCACAGAGCAACCACGCCATGCTGACCGCCGCATGCTGTGACAGGCTGGGCTTGGGCTCCGTGCTGGTGCTCAAAAAGCGGGGCGTATGGCAGAAGCTGGGCAACCAGATAATTAACGACCTTCTGGGCGCGGACGTGCGCTTTGTGGATACCGACGACTATGCCGATGTTTATGCCGAGATGGAAAGAATATGCGGCGAACTGCGGGCCAAAGGCCACAAACCCTACTGCGTGCCAGTGGGCGGCTCTGTGCCAATAGGCTCACTGGGCTACGTCAACGCAGCAAGGGAAGCCATAGAGCAAGGGGCAGCGCTGGGCGTAAGGTTCGACGATATTATCTGCTGCACAGGCTCCGGCGGCACCCACGCGGGCATGGATCTGGGCGCAAGGATATATTCCCCCAAAACCCGCGTCACGGGCATAGCCGTGGACGATGAGCGCTTCAGGCCCATAGTGCGGGACCTCGTAAACGAAACCTCCAAGCTGCTGGAGGCGGGCATACACGTTGAGGAGAGCGACATAAACGTATTCGAAAACTTCGGAGCGGGCTACGCCATACCGTCGTCATCGGGCGTTGCAGCGATGCGCATGATGGCAAGCAAGGAGGGCATAATAATCGATCCGGTATACACCGGCAAGACCTTCGCCGGTCTCATAAAGCTCAACCAGCAGGGCTATTTCGATGGCAGGGACAATATACTGTTCCTGCATTCCGGCGGCGCGGGCGGCCTGTTCGCAATAGACATAGACCATACGGAGGATTAAGCGCAGCGCTTTCTCGAAAGTACAAAAAGGACGGCTTGAGCCGTCCTTTCAGAGTGTCAAAAAAGTGGCTAAACGCCACTTTTTTGAGTTTTCTCATTCGGTGCTTGCGCCTATGGCGCGGCCAGCACCTCATGCAGGGAAAGCCTTGCTACGCAAGCGCCTTTTGCGGATTTGCCGCACATGTCGCCAAATCCGAATAAAGCCATAAGGGGCTGCGGCCCCTTATCAACCCCTGGGTTTTTCGACAGTCTCAAAGGACGGCTGAGCCGTCCTTTTTATATGCCGTGAGTTATAACAGCTTCTTTGTCTGCTTATATACGTCGCCGGAGCCGAGGGTGATGACCACGTCGCCCGGTGCGGCGTGGGCGTCCAGCCATTTGCGTATTTCCTCAAAGGTGCCGAGATAAATGGCGTTGCCGCCGCCCGCGTTTATGCCCGCCACCATGTCGCGGGCGTGTACGGTACCGTCGTCCTTTTCGCGGCCGGGGTAAATATCCGGCACCAGCACCGCCGTCGCGTTGTTGAAGCAGGTGACGTGATCCGTGAACAGCGTCTTTGCCCTTGTGTAGCTGTTGCACTGGAATACGCAGTATATGTTCCTGTGGGGTATGCGGCTGGCGGCGTCCAGCGCCGCGGCGGCCTCCGCAGGGTGATGGGCATAGTCGTGGTATATCTTTATGCCATCCCTCTCGCCGTAAAACTCGAACCTGCGCTGGGTGTTGCGGAAGGCCGCAAGGCCTGAGCATACGGTGTGCATTTCCGCGCCCAGGTAAAGGGACACAGCCGCGGCCGCCATAGAGTCTATCACCGTATGGCTGCCGGGAATGTGCAGCGTTATGCGGCCCAGGTTTTCGCCCCTGAACATAAGGTCGAAGGAGGGGCAGCCGTTGCCGTCGTAGACGAGGTTTGCGGGAGTATAGTCCGCGTCCTTCATGCCGTAGGATATCTTATTTCCACGGAAATCGTCGAAAAGGCGCTTTACATGGCCGTCGTCGGTGCAGCCTATGAACACGCCATTTTCGGGCAAGAGGCCGATAAACCTGCGGAAGGCGGCAACTATGTTGTCCATGTTTTTATAGTAGTCCAGATGGTCGTTGTCTATGTTGTTTATGAGGGCTACCGTGGGGCGGAGGGTAAGGAAGCTCTCCACGTATTCGCAGGCCTCGGTGATGAACAAATCGTGGGAGCCTATGCGGGTGCCGCCGTGGAGAAAATCCACAAAGCCGCCGATGTGTACCGTGGCATTAGCGCCGCCCTTTTCGGATATCATGGCCAGCATGGAGGTGATAGTGGTTTTGCCGTGACAGCCTGCAATTCCTACTACCTCCTTGTAGCCCTCGGTGAGCTGGCCCAGTGCAACGCTGCGCTCAAGCTCGGGTATGCCCCGGCGTCTGGCTTCCGCCCGCTCCGGGTTATCAGGCTTTATTGCGGCAGAGTACACTACCAGATCGGCATCGCCTATATTTTCGGCCTTCTGGCCGATGGCGACTGGTATGCCCAGCTCGCCCAAACGCTCGGTGAACGGGGAGGTGGTGCTGTCGCTGCCCTGTACCTGATATCCTCTGGCCCTGAGTATCTGGGCAAGGCCGTTCATGGAGCAACCGCCTATGCCTATGAGATGTATTTTTTTATGCCCTTCGATATGTGTCATATTTTCCTCCCTGGGAAAAATGTAATTGCGGATCAACTGCCGATAATTATATCACAAACCCGCCCGTACTACAAACGCGGGCGAAGGGCAGATCGCGAAAGCTTTTCTGCGCTTCCGCCGCCTGCTCCACCGTTTTGAATATGCCTACTACCGCCGCGCCGCTGCCTGTCATGAAGGCGTGGGCGCCCAGCGATTGAAGGCGTTTTTTGTTTTGCGCTATTTCGGGCGAAAGGCCGATGGCGGGAATTTCCAGCGCGTTTTTGCATAGGGGTATCAGCCCGGTAATGTCTCCGCGCATTATTGCGGCTATTGCCCCGTCAGTGTCCGGACGCCTTTCAAGGGGCAGCCTTAACTCTTTGAACAGCGCGCCTGTGCTCACGCCCTCGTTGCCCTTTATTATAAGCAGGTTCAGCTCCGGGGCGGGCAGCGGCGTAAGCACCTCGCCGATTCCCTCTGCCACGGCGCAGCCGCCCATAAGGCAAAATGGTACGTCCGCCCCTATGGAAAGACCTATACTATACAGCTCGCTTTCGCTGAGCGGTCCGCCGTACAGCCTGTTCATGCCGCGCAGCACTCCGGCAGCGTCGGCGCTGGCGCCGCCCATGCCGGCCTCGGAGGGTATGCCCTTTTGTATGTATATGTCCGCGCCTCTGCCGGTTTTTTCGAAGAAGGCCCGGGCGGCCATTATGGCGGTGTTTCGGGGCGGCACAGCCTCATCAAAAGACACGCTGACGCCCGCTGCGGGCTCAATATGTACGGCGTCGTATACGTCCACGGCGCACATTACGCCCCGAAGCTGATGGCAACCGTCAGGCCGCCTGTACAGCACGTCCAAGGTAAGGTTGATTTTTCCGTAAGCCTTTATATCCATATCCGCATTATACCATCAGATAGGGCAAATGTATATTTCAACGGCGGCGGGGCGATAATTTTTCATATGTAAAATATGCAAATCAACACAAAGGGGAAACAAATATGAAAAATACGCTGTACAGAAAGCTGCTGTACGTCATATCCATGGTGCTGCTGTCGTTAGTGGCGGTGCTGCTGTTCAGGCCGGAGGAAGGCATATTCCGAATGCACGTGATAGCTAACAGCGACAGCGCGGCGGATCAGGCAACAAAGCTTGCGGTAAGGGACGCCATATTGGATTACGAGCGCGGCATGGGGAATGTGGGCAGCGCGGAGGAGGTAAAGGCCAGACTCATGGACGATGGGAGGGGGATCTGCACCGCCATAGATAACGTGCTTCATGAGCGGGGCATGGATTATTCCGCCGAGCTGCACATAGGCACATACGACTTCCCTGACAGGGAGTATGGCGGCAGGCTGTATCCCGCCGGAAGGTACCAGGCACTCAGGGTGATACTGGGAGAGGGAAAAGGGAAAAACTGGTGGTGCGTAATGTTCCCGCCACTGTGCATACTGGAGGGCGAAAATGGAAAAATTGAAGATGAGGCAAAATTTGATAGCCTGATAATGAAGCTTATAAGGGAGGCGAAAAAGAATGAGAGGGCTGAATAGGAGCATAGTCGCGTTGCTTGCGCTGCTGCTTATACTGTGCATCGCGGTGCCGGAAATGGCGGACGCGGCAATGCTAAGGCAGGGCTCCTCTGGCGAGCAGGTAAAGATGCTGCAAAGCAAGCTGAAGCGCTGGGGATATTATAACGGCAATGTGGACGGCATATTCGGCAGCGGAACGGCGCAGGCCGTAAAATATTTCCAGAAGAAAAACGGCCTTACGGCGGATGGCATAGTAGGGGAGGCTACAGCCAAGGCGCTGGGCCTGTCCCTGACGGGCAGCTCTGGAGGTGGGTCGTCAGGCTCCGGTGGGTCGAGCAATTCCGGGGACAAGGACCTGTATCTTCTGGCCAAGCTGGTACACGGGGAGTCCAGGGGTGAACCTTACAAGGGCAAGGTTGCCGTGGCGGCAGTGGTGCTGAACCGGGTAAAAAGCTCCTCCTTTCCCAACAGCATATCCGGCGTGATATACCAGAAGGGCGCTTTTTCCGCCGTCTCGGACGGACAGATAAACCTTTCCCCTGACAACGAATCCATAAAGGCCGCCAGGGACGCCATGAACGGCTGGGACCCCACCGGCGGCTGCCTGTACTACTACAACCCCAAGAAGACCAGCAACAAGTGGATGCTGTCACACGATGTGGTGCTGACCATAGGCGAGCACGCCTTCTTCTAATGGGGCATAACGGCTTTATACGAGGTGAGATAAATGAGCGAAAAAACGCAGAACGCTTTTCAGAAATACATAATACCCGCCATACTGGCAGTGGCGCTCATAGGAGTCATACTATGGGCGGCGCAGCAGAAGGCGCTGGCTGAGAGCTATAAAAACCTGGCAAAGGAAAGCTATGTCAGGGCATACGGCGAGCTTACCGACGACCTTTACGATATGGAGAGCACGCTGTCCAAGCTTACTGCCGTCAATTCCCCCGCACAATACGTTTTGCTGCTGGACGAGGTTTGGCGGCTGTCCGGCTCCGCGGTGGGCCATATGTCCTATCTGCCGGTGTCCCACGTGGACACGGCCGAGCTCAACCAGTTCGTGGTGAGGCTGGGCGATTACGCACATTCGCTTACCAAGAAGGCAGTGCGGGGCGGAGTAATGACGGAGGAGGATACAAACACCATACTACAGCTCCGGGACAGCTGCGCAAAGCTGGCGGAGGAATACGGCGATAAGTACGCCAGGGGCGACGTACCCACAGAGGGTATAGATGCTGAGGGCTACTTTGCGGACAACAAGCCTCAGGACAGCGAGGGCATATCGGAGTTTCCCACCCTGATATACGACGGCCCCTTCTCGGAAAGCAGCGAAAAACTCGAACCCAAGGGTCTGTCAGGCGGAGAGGTGACCATGGAGCAGGCGAAGACCGTGGCCAACATAATTGCCGGCGTGACGTTTGGCGAGGGGCAGGAGACGGGAGGAAAGATTCCTGCCTATCAATTCAGTATGAGCAATGAAGACGGCACGTGGGTTGAAGCGGCTGTGACTAAGCAGGGAGGCAAGCTGCTGTGGTACATGAGTCCATGCAAGGGAAATACCGAGGGAAAGCCTGACGATGCTGAGGGTAAAAGATACGCTGACACGGCGCTGAAAAAGCTGGAGGAGCTGGGCTATCGGAACATGACGGCAACCTACGCCCAATATTACGGCGGGGCGGCGCTTATCAACTGCGCGGCCACGCAGAACGGCGTCATATTATATAACGACCTCATCAAGGTCTGGGTAGACCGGGAGACCAATGAGGTGACAGGCGTTGACGCCAGAAACTATCTCTTCAGCCATACCGAAAGGGAGCTGCCTGAGGCCAGCGTCACTATGGCCGAGGCGGAGGGCTATCTTGCTTCCTCGCTGAAGGTTATGGAACGGCAGCTTGCGCTGATACCAATAACGCCCGAGACCGAGCGGCTGTGCTACGAGTTCAAGTGTACCTCGGGCAATGATTCCTATATAGTCTACATAGGCGTGGAGACGGGGGAAGAGGAACAGATATTCAGGATAATCGACAGCGAAGACGGGCAGCTGGTCATATAGCAGCAAAAACGCTTTGGGCCGTTCTTATGCAGAACGGCCCTTTTGCAGGAAAAAGATTGAGAAATTTCATACAAAATTGCCCTGTTTGCCTTGACAAATCGTAAAAAAAGCCGTAATCTAAATAAACCACTTTTTGGCTGGGGAGCTACCATGACGGCAAATACCGAAATAACAGAGCTTATTCGCAGCGAATTATGCCGTTTCCTGCAAGACGCCTGTGCCGGTAAGACCGGCGTAAAATTGGATATGGACAACCCCGCAGCGGAGGTATCCGCCCCATTGGGCTTCGTTACCGGCTATACTGCCCAATTCTGGGCGGAAAGGCTCACTGACCAACTGGGCAGGCACAAGCCGTCCCTTTTTGGCGTGCCGCTGATAGAGAGCATAACCGCCGTAAGAGGCCATGTGGCGTTCCGTATATCCATTCAGGCATATGACGCCATGACCCATCATATAATAGAAAGCTGCAAGCTGCCGGATATGCCGGATAAAAGCTGCGATGATGTATCCTATGCGCTCATAAAGTCCCTGATGCTTGCGAGAAAGGGCGGGGACGGCATACCGGATACGGCTTCAATAAAGAAAGCACTGTGGCTCGGCATAAGCGCCGGGGGCTTTTCCGGGGCAAAGCGAGCGGCGCTCAACAGGCGCTGTGCAGCCGCTGTGCTGGGCATATTCGACGGAATGAAAGACGGGGAGAGGGACGCTCTCGCGGCGCGGCTGGGCCTCTTCGGTCAGTGCGCCGCAAGGCTGATTTGGGTTAATTCCCTTCAGGAGGTATAAATATATGTTGATTAAAAGATTAGCACACTCATGTTTTCTGCTGCAAAGCGAGGGCGGTACCCGTATACTCACGGATCCCTGCGACCCGGCAACCGGCTATAACGTAGGCCCTGTTGAGGCGGACTGCGTGACAGAGAGCCATCAGCACCACGACCACAACTATACCGCAGCGGCAAAGGGCAGAGACGTAAAGGTAATATCAGCCCCCGGCGAGTATACCGTCGGGGACGTAAAGATAACCGGCATACCCTGCTGGCATGACGAAATGCAGGGGGCGAAGCGGGGCGGCAACATCATATTCGTATTCGAGATGGACGGATTGCGTCTTGCCCATATGGGCGACATAGGCCACCTGCCGGATGAAGCTACCCTTAAAGCCATGGGTCATATAGACATACTGCTCATACCCGTGGGCGGCATATACACCGTGGACTATAAACAGGCGCTGGAGATAGCCTACGCCATAGCGCCAAAGGTTGTAATACCCATGCACTACGCCGCCGACAAGCTGGCCTTTGAGCTGGGCGAGCTTGCCCCGTTCCTTGAAAACGCAAAGAACTGCGCCATACACCGTATGCGCCAGAGCGAGGCGGTCATCACAAGGGAAAGTCTGGGCAGCAACAGGATAATAGTGCTGGACTGCGCCGTGTAGCGGCGTAAGCAAAGCCCCCCGAAAGGGGGCTTTTTTGCGTTTACTGTACGAGACGGGATATTTCAACGCGAAGGACCTTCGCAAGCTGGACCAGCTCTATATCAGTAACGAATCGCTTTCCGCACTCTATTCGCTGTATTGCATTCTTATCTATATCCAGTCCGCATACCTGCAGCCTGTCCGCAAGCTGCCGCTGCGACAGCTTCAGTCCCTTCCTCAGAGCCGCGACATTCCTTCCGCATAGATTATTCGAGCCGTCCTGAGATTTATTTATGAACATTTTTTTCTCCTTTTGACATTCAGTGATTGTCAATATCAAAAGGGTATGCTATAATTGAAACAATAATGACATTCACTGAATGTCAAATTAAAGTAATTTTGAAAGAAGGGAAAAAAATGAAAAGATCACTTGCAATGATGTTGGCTCTGATCATGGTCTGCGCCTTGCCCGGAATCGCATCGGCAAATAGCGGTGGCAGCATCGAGAGCGCCGGTATTACGCATGCTGGCGGCCTTCTGAAGAATGCCGTATCCATTGAGCTGAAGGACATTACATTTAAAACCAGCGTACAGGTGAAGCTGTACAGCGGCGATACTCTGCTGACCACGGCTACCTTGCAGGGAGTAACTCCCGGCAGCTATGATTTCCTGACCTGCTGCATCGCTACCGAGACTGCTGACGAGTACTGGGCACTGACCCCCTGGACTCCCAAAGATGATGTTGTCCCCGACAAGGCTGTCCTGGTTGTCGATGGCCACGAGGAGAATACGAAGACCTTCACGCTTGATGCCGATGAGTGGGCAGCCTTGCCCGGCACTGTCCCCTATAGTGGCAGCATCAACGGGGCCGGTATTACGAAGGATGCCGTATTCATTGAGCTGCAGGACATTACATTTGAAAAAAGCGTAAAGGTGGAGCTGTTCAGCGACGAAACTCTGCTGACCACTGCCACTCTGAAGGAAAAAGTCTTGAAAGCAAACAAGAATTATGATTACGTGACCTGTTGTATACCTACCGTGGGTGAAGATGAGGCCTGGAGCCTGACCTCTTGGATCCCCAGGGACAAGATTGTTCCCAACAAAGCTGTCCTGTTTGTCGATGGAAACGAGTTGGATACGAAGAAGCTCACACTGGATGCCGAAGCATGGGCAGCCTTGCCCGGCACGGTGCTCCCCTCTAGCGGCAGCATCGAGCGCGCCGGCATCACTCATGCTAACGGTGTCCTGAAGAACGCTGTGTCTGTTGATCTGAAGAATGTTAACTTTGAGTCCAGCGTACAGGTGCAGCTGTACAGTGGTGAGACCCTGCTGACCACGGCTACCTTGCAGGGAGTAACTCCCGGCAGCTATGGTTTCCTGACCTGCTGCATCGCTACCGAGACTGCTGACGAGTACTGGGCACTGACCCCTTGGACTCCCAAGGATGATGTTGTCCCCAATAAAGTCGTGCTGTTTGTGGATGGCCACGAGATGGATATGAAGACTTTTGAACTTGATGCCAAAGAATGGGCAGCCCTGCCCGGCACGGTGCTCCCCTCTAGCGGCAGCACCACCGGCGGCGAAAACCACTGGCATTCCCCGGTTACCCCTGCTCCCGTTCCCGTGGTGGTAATACCCCCCAAGACCGGCGATATGACGATATGGCAGAGCATACTGCATTTCTTCGGGGTAATATAAAAAGATAACGGCATGACAAAGCCCCCGCGAATGCGGGGGCTTTGCTTATCCTTTCGTCTTTAGGGGGAAGAATGACGATGGTGCTTACGCTTTCTTTGACTTTGCGCTGCGGACGCTCTCGAGCATTATGCTGCCCAGTATCAGCGCGGCGCCTACCGCGCCCATGACGCCCATTTTCTCATGCAGGAGAACGGCACTCATTGCGGCGGTGGAAAGGGGGTTGAGGGCGCAGAACTGGCTCGCCCTCTCGGAGGGTATCCTGCGCTGTGCCACGGGCTGAAGGGTGAAGCCGAAGCAGCTGCAAACCAGCGCAAGCCCCAATATCGGCAGCCACTCAGAGGCGCAGGAGGGCAGCTTGGGAGCCTCGAATATGAAGGAGGCTATGGTGGTGAACAGGCCGATGAAGCCGACCTGCGCTATGCCTATGAGCATGGGGTCGCCCTTTTTGGAAAGCCTGTCAGTGAGTATTATCGCCAAGGCGTAAAGCATGGCAGAGAGTATGCAGAGCCCTTCGCCGAGGCCGAAGCTGAACCTGCCGGAGCGCAGGGTGAGGGCGCCGACGCCTATTAAGGTAAGCCCGGCGCAGAGCAGAGCCCTTTTGCAGGGCAGCTTCTTATGCAGCAGCGCCTCCATCAGCGGCACTATGACTATTGCGGTATTTTCAAGAAAGGAGGTGGTGGAAGCGAGGGTGTGCTTGAGGGCGAAAAGCTCCGCCGCCATCATCGCGGAGAATGCGCCGCCTATTGCCATGCCCATGAGCAGCGTCCTGAGGTCCATCCGCTTCATCCGATTGAAGAATATGGCGCAGAGTATCACGAAGGCAAGGCAGAAGCGAACGGAGAGTATGTTGAGGGGGCTCATAGTGGTGAGGAGCGCCTTGGACAGCAGCAGAGAGGTGCTGCGCGCAACTATAACGCCCGCGAGAAGGAACTCCGCAGGGTTTACCCGGCAGCCTATCCTTGCCCTTGCGCTGATGCTTTCCATTGTTTCTGTCCTTTCCTGATATTTTGTCGTTTTCTTTGTTTGACATCATTATATTACTGTTATATATTTGAGTAAAACGAGGATATATCATGGCAGCATTGATAAAAAGTCAAAATAGAGGCGCGATATGGATACAGAGAAGTGCAGGGCGCTGATAGCGGCGCTGGAGCTGGGCTCACTTACCGCCGCGGCGGAGAGCCTCGGCTATACTCCCTCCGGAATAAGCCGTATGATGGCGGCGCTGGAGGATGAGATGGGCTTTCCGCTTCTGATAAGGAACAGAGGCGGCGTCGCCCCTACCGAAAACTGCAAAAATATGCTTCCCCTCATACGCGATTTCGTGTACATGGGGCGGCGCTGCGTGCAGCAGGCGGCCTCCATACGCGGCATAGAGATAGGCAAGCTCACCATAGGCAATACCTACGAGGCCTGCTACGGCTGGCTTGCCCACTTGATCGCCGGCTTTTCGCGGAAGTACCCGATGGTGGAGATAAGCACCCTGGAGGGAACCAGCAGCGAGCTTGCGGCGGCTCTGGGGGAGCACAGGGCGGATTTCTGCGTAATGAGCCGCCGCGAGGGCGACTTCGACTGGCTGCATATAAAGGACGATCAGCTGGTGGCGGTGCTGCCAAAGAGCAGCCCACTCTCCGGCGGCGCGGCCTTTCCGCTCTCGGCTGTGGGCAATTATCCTTTCGTAGCCATACGCCCCGCAGAGGAGACGGATAACTCCCGCATGATCGCCCAGATGGGCATAACCCCGGATATACGCTTCGGCTGCCCGGATGGCCTTGCCGCCATGGCGATGGTGAAGGCAGGGCTGGGAATAGCCATAATGAACCAGCTCATCGTGGACTCGCTGGAGCCGGGCGGCGAGGTGAGGGTCATGCCCCTGGACCCTGAGCAGTATGTGGATATAGGTATTGGCGTTACAAGGAAGGATATGATTTCCCCTGCGGCAGCAAGGTTCATCGCCTACGCGAAGGAGCACATAGAGGAAATGAAGTAAAGAAAAAAGGCTTCCCAATTTAAAGGAAGCCCTTTGCGTTTGCAGCGTTATTCCTCCGCGTCTATGTAGGGCAGAAGCTTGTTGAGGTCGCAGGGCTCACTCAGTACAAGCTCTATGCCTTCCACCCGCTTGTCCTCGAACATCTGGGTGAGCGCTATGTACTGGCACAGGCGGGACTTGAGGTTGAGGCAGTCGCCCTCGGCGGTCATGAGCTCCACCCTGCCGGCGCAGGTGTTTACGGCCTTAAAAAAGCTTGCAGGCTCCGATATATCTCTGATCTTCATTGGGGCGTCCTCCATAAGTTTTTCTGTTATTATACAACAGCTCAGGTTTTTTTTCCACTTCACAATTATTTCAAATTATTATGATGATATGTACAAGGTCTTATATTACAATTAGCACTCGAAAGGTAAGAGTGCTAATAAGGATCATGGCACATACTACTTACGAAATCATCGGTCCGAGGAGGATTTTATATGGATATTAACAGGTTAACGCAAAAATCTATTGCGGCGGTGCAGGATGCCCAGTCCATCGCCAGCCGCAACACCAACCAGCAGGTGGATCAGCAGCACCTGATGAAGGCGCTGCTCGACCAGAAGCTCATATCCGAGTTGATAACCCGAATGGGCAAGGATAAGGACGCCTTCGACGCCGCCCTCGACAGGGAAATAAGCAAGCTGCCCAAGGTGACGGGCAGCCGGGAGGCGGAAAAGGTGTACATAACCCCTGAGCTGGATCGCGCGCTCAACGCGGCGGAGGATCAGGCCAAGCACATGAAGGACGAGTATATCTCGGTAGAGCATCTGTTTTTAGGCATGCTGGAAGCGCCTAACGGCGCCATGAAGGAGATGTTTAAAACCTTTGGCATCACCCGGGACGAGTTTTTGAAGGTGCTCAACGACGTCCGGGGCGGGGCAAGGGTGACGACCGACAGCCCGGAGGACACCTACGACGCGCTGGGCAAGTACGCTCAGGACCTCGTGGAGCTTGCAAGGAAGCAGAAGCTTGACCCTGTTATAGGGCGTGACGAGGAAGTACGCAACGTCATCCGCATACTTTCAAGAAAGACCAAGAATAACCCTGTGCTCATAGGCGAGCCGGGCGTAGGCAAGACGGCAATAGCCGAGGGGCTTGCCCAGCGGATAGTATCAGGCGATGTGCCGGCAAACCTGAAGGATCGCAAGATATTCTCCCTTGACATGGGTGCGCTTATTGCGGGCGCAAAGTTCAGGGGCGAATTCGAGGAAAGGCTTAAGGCCGTTCTTAATGAAGTAAAGCGCAGCGAGGGCAGGATAATACTGTTCATCGATGAGCTGCACAATATAGTGGGTGCCGGACGCACCGAGGGCAGCATGGACGCGGGCAACCTGCTGAAGCCTATGCTGGCCCGTGGCGAGCTGCACTGCATAGGCGCGACCACGCTGGACGAGTACCGCAAGTACATCGAAAAGGACCCCGCCCTTTCCAGAAGGTTCCAGCCCGTAATGGTAGATGAGCCTACGGTAGAGGATACCATAAGCATACTGAGAGGGCTGAAGGAGCGCTATGAGGTGTTCCACGGCGTAAAGATACAGGACAGCGCTCTGATAGCCGCCGCCACACTTTCCCACAGGTACATAAGCGACAGGTTCCTGCCGGATAAGGCTATCGACCTTGTGGACGAGGCCTGCGCCATGGTGCGCACCGAGATGGACAGTATGCCCACCGAGCTTGATGAGAAGCGCCGCCACATAATGCAGCTGGAGATAGAGGAAGCCGCCCTTAACAAGGAAAGCGACAAGATATCCCAGCAGCACCTTGAGGATATCCGCAAGGAGCTGGCTCACGAGCGCGAGGAGTTCGCGGGGCTCAAGGCAAAGTGGGAAAACGAGAAGGACGCCATAAAGAAGGTTCAGTCCCTCCGTACAGAGATAGAACAGCTTAACGCCGATATGCAGCAGGCCGAGCGGAGCTACGACCTTAACAAGGCTGCCGAGCTCAAGTACGGCAAGCTGCCCAAGCTGAAGGAAGAGCTGGCCAAGGCGGAGGCGGACATGGAGAAGGGCAAAGCGGACGGCCTGCTTCGTGACCGCATCACCGAGGAGGAGATAGCCAAGATAGTGGGCCGTTGGACCGGCATACCGGTCGCCAAGCTGATGGAAGGCGAGAGGGAGAAGCTGCTGCACCTGGACAGCATACTGCATAAGCGGGTCATAGGCCAGGACGAGGCGGTGCAGACCGTCTGCGACGCTATACTGCGCACCCGCGCAGGGCTTAAAGATCCCAACAAGCCTATCGGCTCCTTCCTGTTCTTAGGCCCCACCGGCGTAGGCAAGACCGAGCTTGCCAAGGCTCTGGCGGAAGCCCTGTTTGACGATGAATCCAACATGGTCCGCATAGATATGAGCGAATACATGGAGAAGCACTCCGTGTCCCGCCTGATAGGCGCTCCTCCGGGCTATGTGGGCTATGACGAGGGCGGCCAGCTTACGGAGGCCGTGCGCCGCCATCCCTACTGCGTCGTGCTGTTCGACGAGGTGGAGAAGGCCCATCCCGACGTGTTCAATGTACTGCTTCAGGTGCTGGACGACGGCCGAATAACGGATTCCCAGGGCCGCACCGTGGACTTCAAGAATACCGTCATCGTCATGACCAGCAATCTGGGCTCCAGCTACATACTGGAGGGCATAAAGGACGGCAGGATAACCGAGGAGGCGCGCGCACAGGTGAACCTGCTGCTCAAGCAGAGCTTCAGGCCGGAATTCCTCAACAGGATAGACGACATAGTGTTCTATAAGCCCTTGGACAAGGAGGAGATCTTCAAGATCACCGACCTCATGCTGGAGGAAATACGCAAGAGGCTCAAGGAGCGCAGGCTGGACGTGAAGCTTACCGACAGGGCGAAGAACTACCTTGCGGAGACCGGCTACGATCCTCAGTACGGCGCAAGGCCCCTGAAGCGGCTGCTTTCCAGCAAGCTTGAGACGCTGCTTGCCCGCAAGATAATCGAAGGCGACCCCGCCCCCGACACGGTGTTCACCGTGGATTACGACGGCGAGAACCTCACCGTATCAGAGAGCAAGGGCGAATAAAGCCGAATAATAATACGGCCCCGGTGAAATTGCCGGGGCACTTTTTTAAGGAAGCGGCGGGCGGCAAGCCCCCGTAACCTCCGGTTGCGCCAGTCTGTCAAAAAACCCCAGGGTTGATAAGGGGCCGCAGCCCCTTATGTTTAATCCGGCTCTGACGACATGTGCGTCAGAACGGATGAAAACCCAGAGGTTTTCGTACTTTGCGGATTTTGCCGCCCGGGAGCGAATGCGAGAGGCAAAACCCGTAAAACTCAAAAAAGTGGCATTCAGCCACTTTTTTGACACTCTGCCGCAACCTCCGGTTGCGCTTTTTCCAAGCATGATTGGTGGCGCGATAGCCGCCAAATAGAGTATGCTATACCCAACAAAACCGCAAAGGAGTACTCGAGCAATGAAAGAAATGACAGTAGGCGAAAGGATACAGCAGCTTCGAAAGGCGTCGGGCCTTTCGCAGGAGCAGCTTGCGGAGCAACTCGACGTTTCCCGCCAGTCGGTATCAAAATGGGAGCTGAACGACGCGGCGCCGGAAATATCCAAGATAATCGCATTGAGCGAGCTTTTCGGCATATCCACAGACGAGCTTTTGAAGGGGGCTGAGAGCATACCCGCGGCGGCTGGAGAAAAGGAGAGCATAGCCGCCATAGCCCGGCTGAACGCTGCGGAAAAACGCATACGCACAGGCTTTATAACGGCGGTCGCGGGATTGATAATGCTTGCGCTGGAGCTTTTGCTGCTGCCGGTGATGCAGGTAATGGAACACAATGCCTTTGGGCATTTTTTGACCAACGCTATGGATTACGCCGGAAAAATGCCGATGAAGGCGGTGATATTCATAACAGCCGCCGCCATTGCCGCCGGGGGGATATTCATGTATCAGGGATACCTTTGCAAAAAGAAGCAATAGCGCATGGTTAGTCAAAAAACCCCGGGGTTGATAAGGGGCCGCAGCCCCTTATGTTCAATCCGGCTCTGACGACAT
>OLVS01000149.1_pt1 | contig 48697 bp, 36 predicted proteins | sample 1644121 | NCBI WGS metagenome assembly OLVS01 (sample SAMEA103958121, study PRJEB25191) | human gut metagenome
TTGAGTACAATCTTTAAAAGAATCAAGAGGTGTCAAAATGAAATACTGTAAGTTTTGCGGAAAACAAATTTCTGATTACGCCGATATTTGCATGCATTGCGGCAGATATCAGAATAAAAAGGAAATTCCGGACGACGCTCCAAGCACGGGAATTGCAATTTTAAGTTTTATTTTTCCTGTTCTGGGTTTTATATTGTGGCTTGTCTGGAAACCGACTTTGCCGCTTAGAGCAAAGAGCGCGGGAAAGGCGGCTTTAATAGGGATAATATTGGTGTTAGTATTATGGCTGCTGATAAGTTGCACTATTTTTGGATTGTTTGCTGTTTCAGGTTATTAACAAATTTTGCCCAAAGCCGGGTTTAAAGCCCGGCTTTGTTTGCGTTTTCTTTAAGCAATCAGGTGGATTCCTTCAACTGAATTACAAGCTCGTTGAGTTTTTCTCTCTGAGCGGGACTCAGCATGGGCGACACCGTTTTGGCAAATTGTTCTATCTGCGCGTTTGTCAGCTTTCCGCTTTCTTTCTGTGCTTTTACGTTGTTGTAGATGTCCTTGATTAACTGCTCCTCGCCCTTGCCCTCATAGTATTTGGCAAGATTTTTTATGTAATTGATTTGCTGCGCCGTAGGCGGCACCGCGTTGTTTTTCTTTGTTGCCCGTAGTTTTGGCGTTTTTTTGAGCGCCTGCCCCGTTGGGATTGAAATCTCTGCGCTGGTCGAAAAACATATTTCTCGGGTCGTTGTTGTTGCGTGCGTCCATATAAACCTCCTAAAAATTAGTACACTAACATTTATATGCTTGCATACAATATATTGACCACAAAAAAGAAGCGAAAGGGAGGGGTGAAGGTGAACTTTTTACCCGTAATTATAGGAGTCCTGCTGTTTTCCCTGTTTTCCGACAAGGGCGGCGGAAAACAGAGCGGCGGCTCGGGCAACGCCATAGACATGGAAAATATACAGAACACCGTAGGCGCAATCAACTCGTTCAACAAGCTGGGCGGAAAGGATACGGACAAAATGAGCGTCGTGATGGAGCTTATGTCCAATCCCGTCGTGGCGGAGCTGGTTGGCAAGTTTTTAGGCAATCAGCCGACGAGCGGAGCAGACGAAAAAATACATAACGACGGCGCGACGGAAACGGAACAGGATTATTCCGCTTCTTCGGGACAGGATTTCAATGCCCGTGACACGTCAGCGTCGGAGGCAACGGAGGAGTCGGAGGAGTTTTTCAGACCGGTGGAAAATATCGCGGGCGTGGAGGTGTCGGAAAAGCTGAGGCACCTTTACGACAACTGGTACACCAAAAAATGAAGCGCAAAGGCAAACAGAAAACGAGGTCGATTCGACCTCGTTTTTTTTGAAACTTTTATTGGCTCCGCAGATTTTTTGCGATATGCTCGATTGCGTTGAGAAAAATATAAGCCTCTTTGAGAGTGTTCTGCCCGCTGACGCTCACGCGCACAAGACCCGTTTTTTCCGTGCCGAGAAACTTGTGGCACAAAGGCGCGCAGTGAAGCCCGCTTCTGACGGCAATTCCGTACTGCTCGCTCAAAACGTCGCCCACTTTGTCGCTGGAGCTGTTTCCTATGCGGAAGCTTATTATGCCGCTGGGGTTTTTTAAGCTCATGATATGTACGTCGGGGATTTCCTTAAGTCCTTCCTTTATCGTGTTGCACACAAGCTCAATTTGCGCGCGATTGTTTTTTTCGTTTTCCGCGTGCCAGTCTATCGCCGCACCGAGAGCGAGTATGGCGGGGGTGTTGAGCGTGCCCGCCTCGAAGCATTCGGGACTGTCCTTTGGCTGAAGCAGCAGATTGCTTTGCGTTCCTGTGCCGCCGAAAATTATCGGCTTGGGCTTGCTTTCCTCGTTGAAGCACAGGCAGCCGCAGCCCTGAATTCCGTGCAGTCCCTTGTGCGCGGGAAACGCCAACAGGTCTATGTTCATTGCCTGCATGTCAATGTCGGTGTAGCCTGCCGACTGCGCCGCGTCCACAATCAGCTTTACGCCCGCCCGTCTGCACATAGCGCCTATAGAGGCAACGTCGTTTACAAAGCCCGCCACGTTGCTGACGTGACTCAAAACCACAAGCCTGGTGTCCTTGTTGAACGCGCTTTGCACGGCTTGCGCGGTAAGCTTGTTTTCTCTGTCGGGAGCCAGCACCGAAAGGGAAATTATGCCGCGCTGTCTTAGCTCGAAAAGGGGACGAAGCACGGAATTGTGCTCGTGAACGCTTGTCACGACGTGAAACCCGCGCCTTTTCACGCTCCCCAAAATCGCCAGATTCAAGGCTGAAGTGCAGTTCTGGCTGAACGCGACGTTCAGCGGGTCCGAAAGGTTGACCATGCGCGCGACCTTGTTGCGCACTTCGGTTATCTGCGCGGTTGCCGCGACCGAAAGACTGTGGCTTCCTCTGTTTGCGTTTGCGGGATTGTTCAGGCTTTTTAAAACGCAGTCTATGACCTGCGGCGGCTTGTAGAAGGTTGTTGCGGCGTTGTCGAAATAAATCATGCCAAAAAGCTCCTTTCACATTTTCGGCGGCGGAAAAGTATATTATTATACGGATGTTTTTTCCGCCCGACCGCTATAAGAAATTATATTAAGCGCGATTTGAATTTAATCCTTACATAATGAAAAAGGAGAGGTTTTTATGACATACTTGATAGCAACCTTCAGGTCGCGCAGCGCAACGACGAGCGCATATAACAGACTAATCGAAAGAGGAGTAAACTGCGCCATAACAAGCACGCCTCAGGCGGCAAACGTGGGCTGCGGTCTGAGTATAAAATTTTTGCCGCAGGATAAAAATATCGTTGCGGCAACGGCTAAAAGCTACTCAAGCTTTTCGGGTTTTTTCGCGGTGACGGAAATAAACGGAAGAACGGTGGTCGTGCGCGCCTGAATGCTTCGAAAGCGGCGCGCGCCGTCTGAGTCGGGCAGTGAAAGTCAAAAACGCTTGTTAAATACGACGCTTTGATATATAATTGTCGTATGGAACAGAAAACCAAAGAAATTCTCGATATACTTGCGGAAGAATTTCCTTCGCCCAAAAGCGAACTCGTATTCAAAAATCAGTATCAGCTGCTGGTGGCTGTGATTTTGTCTGCACAATGCACCGACAAAAGAGTCAATCAGGTGACGCCTTTGTTGTTCGCCGAAGCGGATACGCCTCAAAAAATGGCAGATTTGCCCGACGAAAAGCTTGAAAAACTTATATATTCCTGCGGATTTTACAAAAACAAAGCAAGATTTATCAAGGAAATGTCGCGGGATTTGATTGAAAGATTCGGCGGACAGGTGCCCGACAATCTCGAACAATTGAGGACTCTTTCGGGCGTCGGGCGCAAGACCGCCAACGTAGTTTATGCCGTAGGCTTCGGCGGACAAGCCATAGCGGTGGACACGCACGTTTTCAGAGTTGCCAACAGGCTCGGGCTGGCTCATGCCAAAAACGTGCTCGACACCGAAAAACAGCTTTGCCAAGCAATAGACAAAGAGCTGTGGTCGGACAGTCACCATTACTTGCTTTTGCACGGAAGATATGTATGCAAGTCGCAGCGTCCCGACTGCGCCCGTTGCAGGCTGAAAGCTCTGTGCGAATATTTTCAATCGGGCGGTTTAGAAAAATCCAAGGAGAAAAATTGAATTGTTTGCGGATAAGGTAAGGATATTCATAAAATCCGGCGACGGCGGCAACGGCGCCGTGTCTTTTCACACCGAAAAATACGTGCCAAACGGCGGTCCCGACGGCGGCGACGGCGGCAAGGGCGGCGACGTGGTTTTTGTGGCGAGTTCAAGCGTAAACACGCTGAGCGAATTTTATTACAAAAAACATTACCGCGCGCAGAACGGCGAAAACGGCGCGGGGCAGAACTGCTATGGCAAGCAGGGGCAGGACCTTAAAATTTTCGTGCCCGTGGGCACGGTTGTGCGCGACAGGGAAACGGGCAGAATCATGGCGGATATGTTCGAGGACGGACAGACTTTCGTCGTTATGCGCGGGGGCGAAGGCGGCAGGGGAAACAGAAAATTTGCGACAAGCCGCCGTCAGGCGCCGTCATTTAGTCAACACGGGGTCAAAACGGAGGAAAAGGAAATCGAGCTGGAGCTTAAAACCATTGCCGACGTGGGACTGGTGGGCTTCCCGAATGTGGGAAAAAGCACCTTGCTGTCGGTGATTTCGGCGGCACGTCCGAAAATTGCCAATTATCATTTCACGACGTTAAACCCCAATCTCGGCGTGGTCAACGTGTTTGAGGACAGCTTTGTGGTTGCCGACATACCCGGACTGATTGAGGGCGCGGGCAGCGGAGCGGGACTGGGCTTCGAGTTTTTGAGACACATAGAACGCACCCGAATGCTTGTGCACGTCGTCGATATGAGCGGAAGCGAGGGCAGAAATCCCGAGGAGGATTTTTTGCGTATAAACAAGGAGCTTGAAATTTACAGCAAGGATTTGACCAAGCTTAAACAGGTTGTTGCGGCAAACAAAATGGATTTGCCCTGCGCGGAAGAAAATTTGCAGTCTTTCAAACGGAGATTCAAGGACGTTTGCGAGGTTTTTCCCGTTTCGGCAATGAGTCGGGAGGGCGTCAGGTCGCTTCTCGAATACGTTTCGCGCGCCCTGAAAGAAATTCCTCCCGTCGCTCCGTTGGAATTCGAGCCTTTTGTATATGAAAGAAACGACGGGGACAGCTTCGAGATTGTTGTCAACGACGACGGAAGCTTCGAGGTTGTCGGAGCTCTTGTTGACAGTCTCGCCCGCAAGGTGCTGCTCGACGACTACGACAGTTTGCGCTATATGCAGAAAACTTTGAAGAACAAAGGGGTTTTCGCCGCACTCAAAAAGGCGGGAATGAAGGACGGCGACACCGTCGTCATCGGCGGAGTGGAGTTCGACAACGTGGAGTGACAACCGCATCGAGCTTGCGGCGTAAAAAGCGTTCGCGATTCAAATCAAAAAAAGTTATTTTAGAATTATTTAAATTGCTGTTTTAAATTGATTTCAAATGTAAAAAAATGCAGAAAAACATAAATGTCTGTCGAATAATGTCCGACAGGCATTTGTTGTTTTGGGGAAAGTATTGTGGTTGAAAACTTGACTTTTAAGCTTTAAAATGGGATAATAGTTCTAATTAAATTTAAAGAATATTTTGCGCAATAAAAAACTCTTTCATAAAGAAAGAGTCGAACGCACCTCGTGCGTAACCGTAAAAACGGCGTCTTGGAAAAACTTTATTTGAACTAATGGTGCAACTTCAAAGGGTAGTCAAGCCTTTGATTGATATTATTATATACCAAAAGACAAGGAGTGTCAAGCAATATGAAACAAGATTATTACATAGGTTTGGATATGGGAACGGAATCTGTAGGTTGGGCGGTTACCGACGTCGACTACAATCTCGTTAAAAAACGCGGACAGGATTATTGGGGCGTTTATTTATTCGACGAAGCGAAAACCGCGCAAGGTCGCCGCGCTTTTAGAACGAATCGCAGACGCCTTGCAAGAGTAAGGCACCGTCTTAACCTTTTGCAGGAATTGTTTGACAGCGAAATAAGCGCAAAGGATTTCGGATTTTTTTACAGACTTGAAAACAGCAAATATTTTGATGAGGACAAGCCTGAAATTGCGCGGGGAAAATTTCTTTTGTTCAATGACGAGGACTTCGGAGACAAGGAGTACTATAAAAATTATCCTACGATTTTTCATTTGAGAAACGCTTTGAGAACGCAGGAAATAAAAGACGTACGCCTGCTTTATCTTGCCGTGCATCACATTTTGAAAAACAGAGGTCATTTTTTATTCGGGGAACAGGATTTTAATGTCAACGACGCGTCGGACGTCAGCGGCGAATTTGAAAAAATAAACCGTTTTCTGAGCGAGAACGACGGAGCGGGATTTTATAGAGAAAAAATACCCGAAATATTCGAGACGCTTTGCAATGAGAATTTGGCAAAAAGAGAAAGAAAAGAAAAAATACTCGAATTGGCGGGAAATTCAAAAAACAAGCTGCTTGGCGAAGCCGTGAACGCCGTTGTCGGGCTTAATTTTTCGCTGTCAAAGATGTTTGGAGAAGACAGAGATTTTCAGGGTGAGAATAAAATGTCGTTTACAGACAGTTCTTTTGAAGAAAAGCTTGCAAAGGCGAGAATGGCGCTCGACGACGACGAAGCGGATTTTTTAGAGACTCTTAAAAAAGTACAGTCAGTTGCAAGCCTGCACAATATCCTGCACGGAAAGGAGTTTATTTCCGAAGCAAAAACGGAAGCTTACGAAACCCACCGCAGAGATTTGTCCGAGCTAAAAAAATATGTCCGTGAAAATTGTCCGGAAAAGTACGCGCTTGTTTTTCGCCGTCAGGTCAAAAAGGGCAAGAAAAATACGTCGGGCGCGGACGAGAATGAAAAAGACGACAAAAAAGTCAACAATTATGCCGCTTACATAGGCATGGACAAGGGAAAAGGGTTTGCAAAATGCAAAAAAGAAGATTTTTACGCTTTTCTTAAAAAAGAGATCGGCATTAAAGACGAAAGTATACTGGCAAAGATAGACGAGGGAGTATTTTTGCCCAAACAGATTTCTGCGGAAAACTGCGACATACCTTATCAGGTGCATCTGGCGGAGTTGAAGGCGATACTTGCCAACGCCGAAAATTATTTTCCTTTTTTAAAACAAAAGGACGAAAACTGCGAGATGACGGTGAGCGAAAAAATAATTTCGCTCATGAAATTCCGTGTGCCTTATTATGTGGGACCGTTCACCGACAAAGAAACCGGCTTCAGCTGGATGATAAAAAAGGAGGGGTTAAGTACGCAAAAAATTACGCCTTGGAACTTTGACGACGTCGTGGACAGGGACGCCTCCGAAAAGAAATTTATCGAGCGTATGACAAATTTCTGCACGTACCTGACCGGTGAAAAGGTGCTGCCCGCGTCATCTTTTTTGTACAGCGAATATGCGTTTCTGAACGAATTGAACAATCTGAAAGTCAACGGAACAAAGGATTTGCGCGTAAAAAATATTCTTTTTGATTTTGCAAAAACAAACAAAAAGCTTACGCTCAAAAAGTGCTGCGAGCAGCTTGTAAAAAATGGTTTGCTGCCCGAGGGCAGCAAGGCTCGGGACGTTTTTTCCGGTACGGACGGAGATTTCAAAAACTCTTTGTCTTCTTACATAGATTTCAAAAGGATTATCGGAGACAAAGCCGACCTTTACAGGGATATGTGCGAGGAAATCATTTTATGGATAACCGTAATATCCGATAAAGAAAGATTGGTAAAAATAATCAAAGACAAATACGGAACCGTTTTGAGCGACGAGGAAATCAAAGGTTTAAAGGCGCTCAATTATACGAAATGGGGCAGGCTTTCCGCAAAACTGCTTGACGGAATATTTGAAACCGACTCCGAAGGCGAGGTCGGAAACGTATCTATTATCGAAAAAATGCGGACGGATACGGAAAACTTTATGGAGCTGCTTTCAAATAAACACAATTACAAAAGAGCGATAGAACTTGCCAATTCCGAAAGTATTGTAGATGAAAAGGTGACTTACCGCGCGGTGGAGGAGCTGTATTGTTCGCCCGCAGTCAAGCGATCGATTTGGAGCGCGTTGAAAATCGTCCGTGAAATCAAGAAAGTGCAGGGGCATTCTCCCAAAAAGATATTTGTAGAGACGACGCGCGAAAAGCCCGACGGAGCGCGCAAGGGGCAACGCACGGAATCGCGAAAACAGAAGTTGCTGGATAAATATAGAGAAAATCTGCGCAATGAAAAAGAGTTGATTAAAAAAATTGAGGAAACAGAGGATTCAAAGTTCAACAGCGACAAATTGTTTTTCTATTTCACGCAAATGGGCAAAGACGCTTATACGGGTGAAAAAATAGAATTCGACGATGTGTTCAAGACAGAAAAATATGATATAGACCATATTTATCCGCGCTCCAAAATCAAAGACGACAGCTTGGACAATCGCGTCCTCGTCAGAAGGAAAATCAATCAAAGCGTGAAAAAGGACTCCTATCCTTTGTCTGCCGAAATCAGGAACAGGATGGAGGGTTTATGGCGTCAACTCAGAGACAAGAAGCTTATCAGCGAAGAGAAATTTTACAGACTTACGCGAAGCACGCCTTTGACGGAAGAAGAATGCGGCGATTTTATCAAGGCTCAGCTTGTCGCCACAAGTCAAAGCGCCAAAGCCGCAATTCAGCTTTTGAAAAGGATGCTGCCCGAATCGGAAATAGTTTATTCCAAAGCCGGCAATGTAAACGAATTCAAAAAAAGGCTGGAATTCGTGAAGATAAGAGAACTGAACGATTTGCACCACGCAAAGGACGCTTATTTCAATATCGTGGTGGGCAATGTGTTCAATACCAAATTCAACCATAATCCCGCAGTTTTTCAACGGAGTAACGGTACAGGCAATTATGATTTTGAACGCCTTTATGATTTTGATATTACAAATGCCTGGAAAAAGGGAGACGAAAACAGGATACGTTCTGTTGCCGAGAAAAACACTTGCCGTGTAGTAAGATTTTCCAAAACGGAAAAAGGGCAGTTTTACGACGCTACCATTTATCCCGCAGGAAAAAACGACAAGCTTGCGCCCGTAAAGGGGAAGGCGCCGCTTAATGACACGTCGAAATACGGCGGATACGACAAAGAGACAACAGCCTATTTTATGCTGGTAAAGAGCAGGGACAAAAAGAAAAAGGACAAGACTTTGCTTTCTCTGGAATGCGTGACTGTGCTTGCGGATAAAAATTTCCGCACTGCGGAAGATAAGTTGAAGTATTGCGAAAAAGAGTTGGGACTCAAAGAGCCTGAAATACTCATAGAAAAAATAAAATTGAACACATTATTCAAAATTAACGGCTCTTACGCCTGGATTCGCGGAAGAACAAACGACAGATTGGTACTTTGCAATGCCAATCAGCTTTGGCTGGACAACGGGAGCGCAAAGGAGCTCAAAAAAATCTCAAATCATTTAAAATACAATAAAGATTTACCCGTCAGAGAAGAAGAATTCAGCAAAGAGCAAAATCTTGCTTTGTACGATTTGTTTACTGAAAAGTTGGGCGGAAAAATATATGCGGGACTGCCTGTACAGGGACAGATAAAAAATCTTGAAAAAGGCAGAGACAAATTCGAGGCTTTGGAATTGAAAGACCAATTGTTTGTGTTGATGGAAATATTGAAATTTATGCAATGCAACAATATGACGAGTAATTTAACGCTTATCGATGGCAAAAGTCGAGCGGGAGCAAATTATATAAGCAAATATATACAAGACTCCGACGTTAAAATGATATCCTGTTCGCCTACCGGCTATTTTTGCAAAGTCGTGGACTTCAAGCGGTTCCTATGAGCTGGCGGGTTGTAGTGGTAAGGGGACGTTGCAAGCTGGAATACAAGCTGGGATATCTCGTCTGTCGCGGCGAAGAAGTCAAAAAGTTGTTTCTTAACGAGATATCCTCGCTTGTGGTGGAGTCTACCGCGGTTTCTTTGACGGCAGCTTTGTTGAGCGAGTTAATCAAAAACAAAGTCAACATTTTGTTTTGCGACGAAAATCACAATCCGGTTTCACAGCTGTTGCCGCTTTACGGAAGACATGATTGCAGCGGAGTTTTGCGGCGGCAGCTCAATTGGAAAGAAGAACACAAAAGCGCGGTGTGGACGGCGATTGTACGTATGAAAATAAAAAAGCAGATGGAATTTCTTTCCGAACTTTGCTGCCCTCAGAGCGAACTTTTGAAAAGTTATGTCGACGGTACCGAATTGAATGACAGAACCAACCGTGAAGGACACGCGGCAAAGGTATACTTCGACGCATTGTTCGGATTGAGCTTTAAAAGAGGAGACAAAACCTTTCTGAACGGGGCGTTGAACTATGGATATACCATTTTGCTGTCTGCGTTCAACAGGGAAATCGCGGGATTGGGTTTCAATACGCAGCTCGGATTGGCGCACAAAAGCGAGTTCAATCAATTCAATCTGAGCTGCGATTTGGTGGAGCCTTTCAGGGTGATTGTGGACAAAGCGGTGTTCGGAAAGGATAATTGCCAACTTACGCCGGATTTCAAACGATACCTTTGCGATATTCTCAACAGAGAAATAAAGATAGACGACAAATATTTTGTTGTAAACGATGCAATCGGTATATACGCCAAGAGCGTTTTCAACGCGTTGGAAGACGGGGATACGTCAAAAATAAAGGAATATGAGTTTTAGGTTTATGCGGGTAGTGGTTTTTTTTGATTTGCCTACGGAAACGGCGGAGGAACGACGCGATTACAGAAGGTTTCGCGCCGCACTTTTGAAAAACGGTTTTTTCATGATGCAGGAATCCGTTTATTCCAAAATAATACTGAACAACACCGCCGCAAACGTGATAAAAGAAACAGTAAGAAAACTCAAAACGGGCAAAGGGCTGATTCAGATGCTTACCGTTACCGAAAGACAATTTGAAAATATGGAATTTGTTCTCGGAAAAAAACAATCGACGGTTGTAGACACCGCCGAAAGGTTGGTGGTTCTGTGATTCTGTCTCATTTTGACTTGGAAAAGCCGTTGGAGCTGACGCCTGCCGTAGTCAATGTTCTTGTAGTGGAAAACGAAAACAAGTTTTTCGATTTTTGCAAAGAATTTGCACTGCAATCCAAAGGCAATTCGGGGAACTTTGTTCTTTTTGACGGCGATACCAAACTATCCTTAGTCAAGGACGTAAAATTGCTGTATGATTTTTTCAATTTTGATTTGGGAGACAAACGCGCGCGGGACGGATTGTTAAATTGTTTGGTGCAAATTGCCGAAAACAACTTTGCCGTCGAGTATTCGGAACTTGTTGAGAAGATTTATGCTTTTTTTGAAAAACTGAACGGAGAAACGGATTTTCCGATAGATTTTGATACGGAAAGCAGTTTGACTCAGCTTTTAAAAGCATACGGAGTGCGCTGGAAGGATGAAAAGGACTGTTTGTTGGAGTCTATAGTTTCTTTTATTCATTTTAATGCGCGGATTTTGGGGATAAAATGTTTTGCGTTCTTCAATCTAAAAAACTTTTTAAACGAAAAGGATTTGAAAAGTCTTTACTATGAGGCGCAGCTGGAGGATGTTTGTCTCTTTCTTTTGGAAAATACTTTGAAAAATAAAACAGACGAAGAATTTGTCACTTTGATTGACAAAGATTTGTGCGAAATCATTGTCTGAATAGGATTTTATGCTATAATATAAATAATTGCATTCTGTCCTTTGAATTGATGCGTGTGGTGCGTAAAAATACTCTGATTTGAGGTTTGAGTATGGTGCAATTTTAAAGGGTAGTCAAACACTGTCAATTCCAATTTGTCAGAACAGCTAGTTTGAGTATGGTGCAATTTTAAAGGGTAGTCAAACGCTGAGGTGTGCGGCGACGCATGGGTGTGCGTTTGAGTATGGTGCAATTTTAAAGGGTAGTCAAACTTTATAATTTGCATTAAAGTTGCAAGCATGGTTTGAGTATGGTGCAATTTTAAAGGGTAGTCAAACGCTGAGGTGTACGGCGACGCTAAGGTGTACGTTTGAGTATGGTGCAATTTTAAAGGGTAGTCAAACAACGGTACGCGACATTGTACACCCCGACGGGTTTGAGTATGGTGCAATTTTAAAGGGTAGTCAAACCGAGGTCACAGGTACTGTCCAGCAGGTTGGGTTTGAGTATGGTGCAATTTTAAAGGGTAGTCAAACCGTAGCGGAAGGGCTTGTCTATCAGCAATAGTTTGAGTATGGTGCAATTTTAAAGGGTAGTCAAACCTAAACTGCCTTTGATAAGCCTTTCCAGTCGTTTGAGTATGGTGCAATTTTAAAGGGTAGTCAAACCAAAGGTATGGTCGGCAAATATCATATACTGTTTGAGTATGGTGCAATTTTAAAGGGTAGTCAAACAAGACAGGAACGCCGTTATCGTGGGGGAGAGTTTGAGTATGGTGCAATTTTAAAGGGTAGTCAAACCATATTCGATACTGTCATCAATTTGTTTACGTTTGAGTATGGTGCAATTTTAAAGGGTAGTCAAACAAAGATTTTTAAGGGGCAACTGTAAGCTATGTTTGAGTATGGTGCAATTTTAAAGGGTAGTCAAACTTCGGGATTATTTACATCTCTATCGAGGGCGTTTGAGTATGGTGCAATTTTAAAGGGTAGTCAAACGCATGGGTGCGCGGCAACGCTATGGTGTGCGTTTGAGTATGGTGCAATTTTAAAGGGTAGTCAAACAAACAATTTGAAATATAATCGGGTTTACGAGTTTGAGTATGGTGCAATTTTAAAGGGTAGTCAAACCATTTTGCCGCGCATTTGGTCTATCTGCTGGTTTGAGTATGGTGCAATTTTAAAGGGTAGTCAAACCGTGTTATTGTCCTGATTGCCGAGCCCTGTGTTTGAGTATGGTGCAATTTTAAAGGGTAGTCAAACGCAGACAAAGAAAGAAATCAAAAAAAGAATGTTTGAGTATGGTGCAATTTTAAAGGGTAGTCAAACATTTGTAGCATTATTCGCCGTTGTCGCGCTGTTTGAGTATGGTGCAATTTTAAAGGGTAGTCAAACCTGGATATTATCGTAATTGTCAAACAGATAGTTTGAGTATGGTGCAATTTTAAAGGGTAGTCAAACAAGAGTAACGGCGTTTTGAGGATTTACCCAGTTTGAGTATGGTGCAATTTTAAAGGGTAGTCAAACGCATGGGTGTACGGCGACGCTAGGGTGTGCGTTTGAGTATGGTGCAATTTTAAAGGGTAGTCAAACCCGATGTCCGCGATAATCGGTGCTATGTCAGTTTGAGTATGGTGCAATTTTAAAGGGTAGTCAAACAATCAAAAACGAATTGATTATTGACAATCCGTTTGAGTATGGTGCAATTTTAAAGGGTAGTCAAACATAAAAAACCATTGCATATTCGGTAGCGCCGTTTGAGTATGGTGCAATTTTAAAGGGTAGTCAAACTCAAAAAAACTGACTTTGACGCAAGATATGGTTTGAGTATGGTGCAATTTTAAAGGGTAGTCAAACCGTCGTCTTCTTCTTCGTCATTGTAAGCATGTTTGAGTATGGTGCAATTTTAAAGGGTAGTCAAACAAGTTCTGCCGTCTGCGCTTCCTGATTAGCGTTTGAGTATGGTGCAATTTTAAAGGGTAGTCAAACTTGAAAAAACTGAATATGTCGCTTCTCAAAGTTTGAGTATGGTGCAATTTTAAAGGGTAGTCAAACTGGTTGTTCCACTAAAAAAGATGATTTTGGGTTTGAGTATGGTGCAATTTTAAAGGGTAGTCAAACCGCGACTATGTGCAAAATCACGCTTGCTTTGTTTGAGTATGGTGCAATTTTAAAGGGTAGTCAAACCATATACACTTCTATTAAAATGCACTTGCTGTTTGAGTATGGTGCAATTTTAAAGGGTAGTCAAACTCGACCTTTTTTTTTCTACAAACATTATACGTTTGAGTATGGTGCAATTTTAAAGGGTAGTCAAACCCAAATATCTACCGATGATGTCAGAGGAAAGTTTGAGTATGGTGCAATTTTAAAGGGTAGTCAAACTTTAACCATTTCTCTGCACTCCTTCAATGTGTTTGAGTATGGTGCAATTTTAAAGGGTAGTCAAACAGCCGAAAAAGTATACACGTCGCCATTCTCGTTTGAGTATGGTGCAATTTTAAAGGGTAGTCAAACTTAAAAGGAGTTGCTTATGATAGTTAGAGGGTTTGAGTATGGTGCAATTTTAAAGGGTAGTCAAACTGAATACTGATTCAATTTCTGCGGGTTATGGTTTGAGTATGGTGCAATTTTAAAGGGTAGTCAAACTAATGTAGATTGTATTTACGACCCAACTTGGTTTGAGTATGGTGCAATTTTAAAGGGTAGTCAAACCCCCGGACTGCGCTCTCAATTCTTTCAGTGTGTTTGAGTATGGTGCAATTTTAAAGGGTAGTCAAACGCGTCAGCAAACGAACTTCGCCATATCGGGGTTTGAGTATGGTGCAATTTTAAAGGGTAGTCAAACAATTCGTGCAAGCAACGGTATGCCTTTTCAGTTTGAGTATGGTGCAATTTTAAAGGGTAGTCAAACTAAAGCAGAGGGCGGCACCACTTGGGATATGTTTGAGTATGGTGCAATTTTAAAGGGTAGTCAAACTTTTTAATTATGAATAATCGACTTAGACAATGTTTGAGTATGGTGCAATTTTAAAGGGTAGTCAAACAATCGGCAGCGGTAGGTGTATAATCGCTCGGAAGAGCGAATTTTCTGCCTTTTTGCGATTCAGGGTTGAAATTTTCCTCGTTTTGGTGTATATTATTAGTGGAATCTGTACCACGATCCGCATTGGGCGTTTGTTGGGGAGTTTTACTATCCAACGGCGTGGCAAGGGTTCCTTTTTATTTGGATATTCTTGTTTGAGAGCGTCTGCTCTGCAATATGCGCGTTAATCTCGTCGCTGACCTGCAACGCGCTACCCTGTCCAACTTCCGAATAGCGTTTGCGTATGTTCTCCTTTCGGCGTCGGTCATTGTCTCTGACCCCTCTGCAACTGTCAAGGAACCGTCTGTATCGTGTTTGAGTATGGTACAATTTAAAGGATAAAAAAATTTGGATTGACATTTTAGACTTAAAAGAATTGACAGATTGCCGGTGATGTGTTAAAAATATAAAGTTGATATTGATACTTTTTAATATAGTTGAAGAAGGTCGTTTATTCAATGCGACTTTTATTTGTGCTTCCGTAGTTAAATGGATATAACAAACCCCTCCTAAGGGGTTGCTCTATCCAAACAATTCGGAACAAAACGGCTGTAAAAAGGCTGTTTCGGGCGGTTTTTTATAGACAAACCGATTGACCGCCGACGAAATTACATCTTTTTTACACCCGCAAGGATATTTCTCGATTTTAGACAGTTGAGAAGTATCTGAAAAATTGAATATGCTTCCGTAGTTAAATGGAGATAACAAACCCCTCCTAAGGGTTAATTGTGGGTTCGATTCCCGCCGGGAGTACCAAAAAACCGCTTGATTGAAAGTTAAAATCAAGCGGTTTTTCCATGCCGTTTTACATTTCAAAATCTCTTTTCTTTATCCGTTTCATCTCCAAGAAATCGAGATACTCTTCGTACTCTTCCAAAGTTTCAAAGCCGAGCCTTTGCATTTCGGCTTTTATATGCTTGAATTCAGCCACGGCGTCGGTTTCGTCCGTGTCAGATACGGTTTCTTGATCAGACAATTTAAGGGTTTCTGCGAGCTTTTCTTGGGCTGAAAAGATACTGCCGAGTTTGTCCGCCGCCATCTTGTCCGTGCTGCGCAGAGCATAGGCGTAAATATCGCTGGTTGTACTTGCGCGGGCGTGTCCCGCTCTCGCTGCGACGGTCACAATGGGAACGCCTGCGGCGATCTGCAAAGTGATGTTCGTATGGCGCAAACTATGCAGGGAATAATGGTCGATATTCGCTTCCCGCAGCATTTTGTTCAGCCACCCCGTGAATGTGCTTGGATAAAGCCGCTTTCCGTTCTCCTGCGTGAAAAGGTAATCATTCTCTTCCATATAATCACCGAGTTCCGCGCGGCGTTTTGTTTGCCATTCTTTGTACTCTTTCAGCGTTTCAAGCAAGACTTCGGGAATTGCAAGAGTCCGTTTGGACATTTCCGTTTTAGGTTCTTTTTCTATCATTCCAAATCCCGTTACGGTCGTTACCGAACGGCTTACTGTAATCTCTCCCTTGTCAAAATCAATATCTTTCCATTCAAGTCCCGCCACTTCGCCGCGGCGAAAGCCTGCAAGAAGAAACAAAAGCATTGCAGATTTATAGCGAATATCGGGGTAGTCCAAAATGAATTTGTAAAAGCGTTTGGCATCCTCGTCGGACATACATTCGATTTTATGCGGCGGGCGCTTTGGGAAATTGATATAATCCGCCGACGCATAGTTATCCGTAATCAAACGGTTTTTCTTTGCGAGGGATAGGACGGCGCGAATGATACGCTTTAATTTATGTATCGTTTCGTAGGCGTAAGGTTCTTCCGTTATTTTCTCGTCAAAGAGTTCATGGAAAGGAATACCCGTGCGTTCGGCAAAGTCGCTGCTCCAATTTTTACTGACGGCTTTTCCCGCAAAAGCATTTGCGAGGGTACAACTCTGTATATTTACCTCATACCGCAATTTCATGTAATTAAAGCCGTATTTTTCCAATGTCGAGCGAAACTCGGGTTTTGGAAAGACCCTTGAAATTTTCTTTTTCATAGCATCGAGTTTATCGTAAAAATTCTGAATGATAGCAGGAGTAAGTTCTCTCAATTTATATCCGCCGATATACTCATTCGCAAGCGCAATACTGTCGCGCGCTTTTACATAATAGTTCAAAGAACAATCGCGTTTGATTTTTTCCAACCATTGTGCGGCGAATTCCCTGAATGTAATATTCGGTGTATCGACGGTCGCCGTGGCTCCGTTTACGGTTGCTTTGATTTGGCGTTCAAATTCTTCCGCAAAAGTCTGGACGGCGCGTTCTTCTTGCTTTGCGGTCATCTTCCCGTCGGGACGCCAAGTCGTTGTTTCGAGTATAGTTTTTCCGCTGCCTTTATCTTTGAATTTGACCTGTACTGTATAAGCGTTCCCGCCGTTCATTAATTGTCGTTTTCGTATCGTCGCCATATCAACAAGCCTCGTCAATGTCCAAGTTCAGATAGGCAAGCAGTTCGTCGTAGTTGATTAGAATTTTCTTTCCGGCACGGATAGACTTGATACAACCGCTGTCGCATAATTTACGGATAAAATGATAGGTAACAGCCGTTTGGCTATCCGCTTGTTTCAAAAGCGCAATTACTTCTCTGATAGTACGAATTCTTGCTTTTCTTCTCGGTGTATTCTGCATCCACATCTCCTTGAAATTTTAGAAAGAAAGGCAAGCGAATTTGCACCCCACTTGCCCAAAGAAATCGGGTATCCCGATTGTCTTAGAATGTAAGTGTGACTCAGTTTGAGTCTCACTTCTTATCCTGTTCCACAAAACAGGTCTTTTTGCTTCATTTTCGTTCGGTTTGACTTCACCCCTCAACAAGTTCAAATTATCCGTCGTCCGATTTATGAGATTGCCGCTTGCGGCTGCCCGTATAGACGATAATATTTCCGTTTTGTCGGTGCAGCGAATTATAACTCGGCGTCCGCCTGATCTGCCCGAATACTTCCAAAACGGAGAGGTCGCTCTGTATTGTCCGCTCGCTCACGCCGAACTCTCTCACCATGACCGCCACAAGAAATCTTCGCCCGCTTCGTCGCCGTATAAACTGTAAAAGTTCTTCCCGTCGCTTATTTTTATTGTTCATAAAATCCTACTTATCGTGATAATGAAATCCCGCTTGCTTATACATGCCAGAGAGCGGATATTCTTCAAAACTTCTTTCTATATATCCATGGACAAAACAAAGGGGAAATCGGCTATTTTTTTGAAATTTTTTTATTTTTAATAATGAAGTAAAAACCCTCTCATATATCCATGGACAATTTGAAACTAAAATCGGGGGTATTTTAAAAAAATGTTGCTTTTATTTTTCTTTTATTATTGCGAACGTTATGTAGTTTGAATTTTCAATGAATGAGAATGCATTCGAAAGTTCAATATGGTAATGAAAAAATATAAAATAAGTTAAAAATGCATTTTTGAGAAAAATAAAAAGGCGCTCATGCTTATTTGCCTGAACGCCTGCAAACCGATAAATACCCTTCGTTTTTATCTGATCCGTTCCTTGTTTCGGTGCTTAAAATCCGAGAAAGAGTAGTATAAAAAGGCTCTCCAGAATCAACATACTCGCTCAAAGGCTTTGTATCTCCGTCGATGTAAAAACTGTTCAAAACCTCGGTTTGCTCCGTCGTAGGAGTTCCCTCAAATATGGACGTATAAAAATGAATCGCAATTTTCTGTTCTTCCGCTTGATAGGTAAGATTTATATTTTCAGAAATATTTTCAAGCATAAAGGTACCGATCTGTCTATAAGTTACGTTATCAATATAATCATTAGAAAGATCTGCGTTTAGTTGCAAGGCTGTTTCCTTGCCGTTTGAGAAAATTTTCAAGGTGGACGGGTCGTAGTCGTTTCTCAATTCAACAGAAAATGTAATACTCGATCCCTTTTCAATTGCATTCCAATCGTAATTGCCTGTTGTATTGATTTTGACAAGAGGCGTTTCCGTATCGTCGTGGGATAAAGTTATACTATAGGTATCTTTTTGAGTGGCGTTTCCGTTGTTACACGCAACAAAAAGCACTGCACCTAAGATTGAAATTGTTGCGAGGAGTAATATTGTCAATAATTTTTTCTTCACAGATATTGCTCCTTTTCTAAATAATTTATTTTTTACGAATACTAATCAAAATTTTCAGAATCAGTTGAATAATGCGTAAAATAGCAATGATGAACTGTAATACGTATTCGACCAGATAACTGCGGAAGATTTTTTTGACGGTGACCATTTCTTCTCCGGTCAACTCACTTTCCAATAAAACTTGCGCGCGTTCCATTGCTTTCTTTTCCACGGGAATATTCAGAAGAGTTACGATAAATCCGAATAGGATAAACAGTAAACCAATACCCGCGGTAATCAAAGAAAACAGAAGTGTTTCCAAAACAAAGATATCAACCAGAAAACCGATAAGGACCAACGGTACAAATAAAATCGGTGCAAACACGCCCAGTCCCTGCAAACGGCTTCTGACGATCATTTTTGTATCGCCGTCCCTGTGTTGTTCGGCAAGCGCAACTTTTTGCGCAGCCATCGCCACAGCTGTAAGACTGGGTTTATTGATCGTACGCATACGGAGATAAACCGTTCTTTTGGTGATACTATAATGGTTTCCGAATAAAATGGTTCGTATAATACCGCATTTTTTTACCTGTACATCCGGCATTCCGTTCTGATCGAGAAGTTTGCGCGCATACTCTCCGCCCGAAAGTCCCAACGAATTGTTGGTGCGGTTTCCGCGCCAATATCCGATTGCAATCACGATTTGAGCGATAAACGCCGCAATAATCGCGATACCAAGCAAAACGCCCACCGCTATGTAAGCAATTTCCAATCCGTCAATATTTGCAGCCAATAAATTTAACATTTTCTCATCCTCCCTTGCTTAAATGATTATAAAACAAACTGCAACAATAACAGCAACCCGCATCAGCAAAGAAACAAGTTTGTAAACCTTCCTCCGTCTGCACGAAGTCTTGTCATAAACGTATGCGGCGTTTTCCAATGTTGCAACCGTTCCTTCAGGCACCGTTACCGCGGCTACGGGAATACTTGACTTTTTGTTGACAAAGTGGTTAAACCGAAGCCAAATATCCTGCGTTTGCCCGCTGTCCAAAATGACATTGCAATCCAACGCATAATCAAAGCGGGAATATCTGGGAGTAAACAAGCCCAATATTCCGATAATCCAGAAGAATGCAGAATAAAGCCACCAATTCGGATAGGAAAGTTCGGGTTTACGGATTGCCCGCAAAACAATTCTTCCATCCGCCAAAACAGGGGCGTCAATATACTCTCTGCCGTTTTCTTTCCCCACTTTTAACTTTTTGTCATCTGAAAAAAGTAAAACATCCGATCTGTTTATCAAAAAAATTTTCATAGTTACCCCCTTAAATCAGTTTCATATAATATACGAGGTTAGCAATCAGAACGATAAGGACTACTAATGATACAGAAACAATTTTTCTTGTTTTATGCGTTTCGTCCTGATTCCGAACGATTACGATAAGCACAATTGCAGATAGGAACGCGCATATCCCTGCAAGAACGGGTTGAGCAATCCGATATACTTGAATGACTTGGTTCGAAAGTTCTTGTAAACCATCTAAGTTGATTTTATATAACGCTCTGAAAGAATCATTCAGCAAAAAAAGACCTAATGTTATGATTGTGACTGCTATTAAAATCAAATAATAGAAAGCCATGCCGATAGCCGCCACGCCTATGAATATTTTTGACAAAACAGGCAAAATTGCAGCAATTGCGATCAACCAATTGATACGAAGCAATGTTCGGCAAAGCCTGTCTTTGAATTGCATTTGCTGCAAAGTCTTTTCCACCATCCTCACCACGCTTTTAACTTTTGTTATATTATATCAAAAAAAGCCTTTGTTGTCAATACCACACTGTAAACTTTTATTATATTATATCAAAAAAAGCCTTTGTTGTCAATATGGGTAAACAAGCGCATATTTTGTTAAAACTTTTATAAAATGTATGTATAGAACGCAATGATTTTGCCTTTATCGGAAGATTTTTACACCTTTTATTTACACCCAAATTACACCCATACAGAAACACATAAGATGAAAGCTACCGCGTATAACGCAAAAAAGAAAAAAAATAAGCGTTCATAGTGGACAAAACGTCTTAAAAAGGCTATAATGCACACTATAACGCTTAATTCTTATTGCTCCTAAGGGTTAATTGTGGGTTCGATTCCCGCCGGGAGTACCAAAAGAAATATCACTCGGAAAATCGCCTGTATGGGCGATTTTTTCTTTTCGTCCGCTTCCGGCAATCCGTAAGTCGACAAGTACCCGTTCTTGATTGACATTTCGGCGTCATAATACGGCAGATTAAATTCAATACGGGTTTTGTGAAAGACTCGACAATGAGTTAATTTAGTCACATTGAAATAATCTGTATAAACTTTTAATTTGTTTTGTGCCGTTTGATAAGTATCGCGCAGATAGCAGCGTTCGTTTTTTTAATATTTATATTGTTATTTCAATTTCAATGGGTCGATATATTAGGCGTATTCTACAAAAATCCAAAACCGAGCCGTTGCATTTCGGCGTTCATGTATCTAATCTATATTTGTTTCGCACGGTGTTTTGGTTGTCAAACAGCCGCCGATATGATTTTCAGACGGAGAGGGTGACTGTTACGTTGCCGCTGCCGAGAATCGAACGCAACTCGGAAGCAGTTATATTTTCGATTTTGCCGAGTCGGGTAAAATTCCAACTGTTTGTGTCGTAATAAATTACGAATTGATTGCCCTGATATAGGATAAGGTCGCCTGCTTCCGTAGTAAAATATTCGTCGCTGCGCGGCAGTGAAAAACCGAGCGTGCCGACCTTTTCAAAATTGCCGTAATCTTGCATTTCTATGGTAAGGGACGATTTTTTCAAAGCCTCAAAGAGCGCAGCAGCGCTTGCATTGTCTGTCAAGCTTGCCGTAAGCGTTGTGTTTCCGACAGAAATTTTCAGCATATTTGTATCCGTTTTCAAATCAAGATTGAGCTGTTCGACAAAAGCTTTTATTTCGCTTTCTGTCGTATTTGATGAGAATCTCGTTCCGTTTTTCCAATCGGCGTTTTGTGCAAGCGGGCGGAGATTGTCCGCGCTCGAGCCGACTCCGCTGGAACCAGATGTGCAGAAGGGAACGATGGTTTTGCCCGCGAAATCATAGCTTTCCAAAAAGGTGTAGATGATTTTCGGCGCCTGTCCGTGCCAAATAGGGTAACCGAGAAAAATCACATCGTAGTCCGGCATATTTTCCACGCTGTTTGCGATTGCGGGGCGGGCGGCAGGATCGGCCTGTTCCCTGTCGGCTCTGCCGCCGCTGTAATAGTCCAAATCCGCCTCCGTGTAAGGTATTTGTGGCTGAATTTCGTGCAATGCGCCGCCCGTTTCACGGGCAATCATTTCTGCAATCTTTTCCGTATTGCCCGTACAGGAGAAATACGTCACAAGTATATTTGCCGCAGTTGTCGGAGAGGAATTTTCGTTGCCGCCGTCGCCGTCGTTATCGTCGTTGTTGTCTTTCAGGTCTGTACAAGCGCTCAGCCCGAAACACAAAAGTAAAAAAGCAAGAATGAGTGTAATTGTCTTTTTCATTTTTTTTTACTCCTGATTTGTTTTTTTTGGTAGTTGCACATGGTTTTGAAATAAATCGCATCGGTTTTTTCTCTTTTGTTACAGATTTATTTTGAAAAAGCTTTCGATTTTGTCAAAAGGAATTTTTGTTGCGTCGTCGTAAAGGTCTACATGGTTGCTGTCGGGGACGACGAGCATTTCCTTCGGCTCGGCTGCTTTTGCATAGGCGACGTCGCTGAAAAATCTGCTCTCCGCCTGTTCGCCTACAATAAAGAGGACGGGGCGGGGCGAGATTTCGTCGATATAGTGCAGCAGCGGATAGTTGATAAAAGACAAATCGCTGGTGGTTGTGAATCCGCCTCGCGCGTTTGGATGGTGACCGCGCTTTGTGGCGTAAAATTCGTAAAATTCTCGCCATATGCCCTGCATTTCGTCGGGAATGTTTTGCGTCGGTTCTTCGGGAAAAGAGGGGATATATTCGGGATAACCGTTTTCCGCGTCTTTCCAACGTTGCAAAGAAAGCCGTTCTTTGGTTGCGGCGAGCTGCTCGGGTGTTTGCCCCGCGCGCGCAGCATAACTCATGTCGTACATACTTGCCGTTACAACCGCCTTAATGCGCGTGTCCACAGCGGCCGCCGAGAGCGCAAAGCCGCCGCTGCCGCATATTCCGAGCGCGCCGATTTTGTTTCTGTCCGCATAGGGCAAAAGCCCCAAAAAGTCCACGCCCGCGGAAAAATTCTCGCTGAACATATCGGGAGAGGACACACGGCGGGGTTCTCCCGCGCTCTCTCCCATATAACAGGGGTCGAATGTCAGCGCGACGAAGCCTCGCTGCGCAAGTTGGTTTGCATACACGCAGGCTCCCTGCTCCTTTACGCCGCCGTAAGGCGCGCCTATGACTATGGCGGGATGGTATAGGTCGCCCGCAAGCGCAATTCCGTAGCGGTTGTTGTACCGCACGTGTCTTCTTTCGACTTTTTCATCGAGTTTGCAAATATAACCGCTCATACAAAATCTCCTTTTTTAAACGGATTTGACTGTTTTTGCCGGTATTCCCGCAACTACCGTCATGGGAGGCACGTCCTTTGTTACCACTGCGCCTGCGGCGATTACCGCGTTGTCGCCAATGCTAACGCCCGCCAGCACGGTGGCGTGCGCGCCTATCCACACGTTTTTTCCTATCACGATGGGCGCCGCCTTCATACTTTTCCGACGCTCGGGATTCAGGTCGTGATTGAGTGTTGCAAGCACAACCTGATGACCGATCAGAGCGCCGTCGCCTATGGTTATGCCGCCTTGGTCCTGAAAACAGCATCCGGAATTTATGAACACGTTTTTGCCTACCGTTATGTTTTTGCCGCAGTCGGTGTAAAAGGGCGGAAACAACAAAAACGATTCGTCTGTTTTTTTGCCAATCAGCCTGAAAAACAATTTGCGTATTTTTTCGGGCGGAAGATATTTTCCGTTTATTTTCGACGTAATTTTCCGCGCGTTGCGAGCCAAAAGGTGCATACATCGGTGTGCGTCGGAGCCTGCGGCGATATAAGAATTTTCTTTGATAAATTCAACGTATTCTTTTGCATTCATATTTTTAAGAGTTTTAATTTGTTTTACGTCTGAAATTTTAAAACATATATCAAGCCATGTCAAATATCTATATTAAATGGCAAGCCATAGTTTGTTATTATGGATTTGTCGGCTGCGGCAAAAAAAAGGGGCGTTGTTTTTAACGGATTTTAGGGGGCTAAAAATAGCGAATTTTTTTTAAATTTTCTTCGGACCGGTCTATTGACAGGCAAAAAAACGGGTGTACAATTGCGTCAGAGTGATTTTGGGGTTGTCAATCGCTTCTTGAATCCGCCCTTTGCGGAGGCGGGGAGGAGGTAAATTTATGGAACTCGGAACACTTTTCGGCGATTTTGTCGTTATGCTGATTAAAACACGCGGGTTTGCGTATTTTGTCGAGACTCTTGTCGTGGTCGTGCTTGTGCAGCTTTTGAAAAAGCTGCTGCCCAAGCTCAAAATCGACCTTACGGGAGGCTTTGACCCGTGCGTGGCTGCGCCGTTTGTTTTTGCTCTGCCGGTGGTGGCGATAAAAATGCTGCTGGTAGACAAGACGGGATGGAGCGGGCTGCTGACCGACGCGCTGTTGGTTGACGCCGTGTCTGTCGGAGCGACTTCGGTGACGGTTTACAAGCTGTTCGCCGCTTCCGACAAGGAAAGCCTCAAAAACCTGATGAAGGACAATGTTTTCAGCCTTGTCTATTCGCAGATTTTTTTGTTTTCCGACGCGAGGGAGCGTCTGATTGACAAGAGCGTAAAGGCGGTTGATTTTGTGGCGGGAATAAAAGAGCTGGCAACCGAGCTTGCAGGCGTATACGGGGAGGACGCCGACAAGGACGGAACCGCTCTTAAACTCGGCGAGCGTATGGCGGAACTGTTTCCGTCTCTGCATTTTTCCGAAAAGGGAATTGCGGAAATGGACAGAATTTTTCAGTTGTTTTTTGCGCCCGACGAAACGGCGCCCGACGACAAATGAGCGAACCGACGCTGCGGCGCATAAAGCGCCGCAGCGCTTTTTTTGCGGTTGAAATCTACGTCGGAGCACAGACGCTCCCGTAGGACAAGGCGACAGGCAAGGGAGGTCGAGCTTTGAAGAACGGAGAAAATCTGCCCGTTTCCGTTTGACATTTTTCGCAATTACTGATATAAATAATTGATTGTAAGAAAATCGGTTTCAAGCCAATATGACGACGTTAAACAAAAAAAATTCTTTTGCAGAATATATAAAGATATATGCCATGCTGACACTCGCGGGGACGCTTATGGCGCTGGGAATCTATGTCTTCGTGCTGCCATGTTCCGTTGTGGCGGGGGGCATAGGCGGACTGAGCAATATCCTGTATTATACCTTTAACTTACCCGTGAGCATAGGCAGCATAGCGCTGAACGCGCCGCTGCTGATTGCCGCGCTGTTCAAACTCAAAAAGTCCTATTCCGTCAGGACGGTTTTCGCCTGCGTGGTTTATTCGTCGGTGACGCTGCTCTTTGAAAAAATAAATTTCTTTCAGTTTTCGGACAGCAGGATTATCGGCGTGGTCATGGGGGGAGCGCTTTCGGCTGCGGGCATAACGGTTGCTTACTTTGCCGGCGGCAGCAACGGAGGCAGCGAAATCGTAACCGGACTGGTCAGCGTCAAAAATCCCCACGTGGAAATGGGCAAGGTTCTGCTTATCTTCAATCTGGGGGTTTACGCGCTCGCGTTTGCGCTGCAAAGAGAATTGATGCAGGTGCTTTACTCGCTGCTGATGTCATACGTGACCTCCTTCTGCGTCAAAATTTTTATGAACGGGATAGACCCCGTGCTGAAATACACGGTGATAACCAAGAAATCGCAGGAGCTTGACGCGGAACTGTTCAAGGTTTTCAAGAGAGGCGCCACGAATATAGAGGTAGTGACCGAATACGGCGAGCCTACCGACAGAAAGGTTGTTATCGTCGTCATACAGTACCGACAGAATCAGGTGTTCAAGCGTATTTTGCGCAAGGTGGACGAGGAGTGTTTCGCATTTTGCACTTCGATAAACACGGTGTTGAACAAGCCCGATTTCAATAAGAGATACAAATAATATGAAAGAAAAAAAGAGCTTCAAAAAAATATTCAAGCTGGCGTCTACCATTTTTCTTGCCGCGCTGTTCCGCGCGGTGGGTATACAGCTTTTTCTGCTGCCAAACGCGATAACTCTCGGCGGAGCAGTGGGCGTTGCGTCCACGCTGTCCTGGCTTTTCAAGGATACGCTGCCCGACCTCATGGGGGCGTTTCTCGTGGTGATTAACATCCCGCTTGTAATCATCAGCTATTTCAAAACGGGCAAGAAATTCGCGCTGAAAACAGGCATATGCCTGTTGCTTATGGGGGGAATGATGGAGCTTCTCGGGCTGTTCGACGTTGCGTCCCTGGTGGGCACTGTCGGCGCGGGAGAGGACAAGGTGCTTTTCGCTCTTATCGGCGGCGTGCTGTGCGGACTGAGCCTGCCCATGATGCTGTCTATTCAGGCGTCGACGGGCGGCTCGGACATAGTTGCGCTTTTGCTCCAAAGACACAAGCGCGGAACAAACTCCATGCGCGTCATTCTTTACATAGACCTGGCTACCATTCTGGTTGCCGCTCTTGTTTCGCAGTTTTTCATCAAGGGCGAAGGCTTTGACGGCTTTTCGGTGTTCGTGTATTCGATAGCCACGCAAATCGCAAGCGAAATCGTGCAGGAAATGATTTACAAAGGTTATTCCTCGGCAATGGGGCTAAATATCGTCACCTCCAAGCCCGTCGAAGTGTCTGAGGCGCTCAAAACCAAGCTCGGAAGAGGCGTAACCAACATACGGGTGGAGGGCGCGTATTCGCACGAGGAAAAAACAATGGTTATGTGCGTCATCTACAAGCGGCAGTTGAACCGCGCAAAGCACATAATCAAGGAAACGGACGAAAACTCCTTTGCAACCGTGTTTACGGTAAGAGAAGTAGTGGGCAAGGGGTTCAAAAATACGGAAACAGAGCTTGAAGAGGATATACAGATAGATATCGACGACAAAATGTCCAAAAACTCCTGATTTGCGCGTCCTGGACGGGACGCGCTTTTGTGTTGCAAGTCAGTTTGCGGAGTCGGTAAACCGTCTCAAAACGCATTGTCAAAAATTGTTAATTTTTTGGTTCGTTTTGTATTGACAAAGCGTGCGGCAGGGCTTATAATTATATCGATAAAAATTTATCGATAAACGGACGGGACAATGGAGCAATCGAAATCTATTTCCAAAGCCACATTAATAAGACTGCCGGGATACCTTCGTTTTCTCAAAACCTCCAATCTCGGCGGAGAGGATTACATTTCCTCCACCACGATTGCGGAGGGGCTTAATCTCAACCCCATTCAGGTGCGAAAGGACCTTTCTCAGGTGAGCGTAGCCGACGGCAGACCCAAGCTCGGTTTCAAGGTAAGCGAGCTTATTTCCGACATGGAGAATTTTCTCGGCTACAACAACACGAAGGAGGCAGTGCTCGTGGGGGCGGGGCTTTTGGGAAAAACTCTTTTGTCGTACAACGGCTTTTCCAAGTACGCGCTTGAAATAGTGGCGGCCTTCGACGTCAATCCGGAGCTTGTCGGAAAAACAATCAACGGCAAGCAGATTTTCCCCATGAGCGAGCTTGCGCATATAGTGAGGCGCATGAACATAAAAATGGGTATAATAACCGTTCCCCGAATCTGCGCGCAGGAGGTTTGCGATTTGCTTGTGGGGGCAGGCGTCAGGGGAATATGGGATTTTGCGCCCGTGCATTTGGACGTGCCCGATTACGTGGCAATCAAATACGAGGATTTAGCGACAAGCTTTCTGGTTTTAAGCAATCAGCTGTCGAAAAAATTATCAGAAGAACAAGGAGAAAACAAAAATGACGATTAAGGTGTGTGTGGGCAGCTCCTGCCATTTGAAGGGCTCTTATGACGTGATTGAAAAGCTCAAAGAGGTTATCGACAGGTACGGCGTCGCGGACAAGGTGGAGCTTATGGCGAGCTTTTGTCTGGGCAATTGTCAGAACGGCGTTTCCGCTACCTGCGACGGCGAGCTGCTGAGCAATCTGAGACCGGAAAACGTGGAAGAGGTGTTTTTGCGCGACGTATTTCCCAAGCTGGAAAAATAACGCGGAGGTGAAAAATTATGGGACAGTATCTCGAATTTAAGCCGAGCAGCTGCAAAAACTGCTACCGCTGTCTGCGCGAGTGCCCCGTAAAGGCGATTAAGGTGGTGGACCAAAAGGCGGTCATCATGGAGGAGCTTTGCATCCTGTGCGGAAAGTGCACCTTTGTCTGCCATCAGAACGCCAAGTACGTGCACGGCGAGCTGGAGGAGGTCAAGCGTCTGCTCAAAAAAAATAAAAGGGTGTATGTTTCCGTCGCGCCGTCCTTTGTTTCAAGCTTCGGAATAGAGGATTTCGAGGTGATGAGAACCGCGCTCAAAAGACTCGGCTTTTTCGACGCGGAGGAAACGGCGCTGGGCGCGGCTGCCGTCACGGAAAAATACGAGGAGCTTTTGAATAGCGGAAAATACCGCAACCTCATTTCGTCGGCGTGTCCCGCGGTAAACAGGCTGATAGAAATTTATTATCCCAAAGCGTTGCCTTTCCTTGCTCCCGTAGACACGCCTATGGTCGCGCATGCCAAAATGATAAAGAAACGCGACAAGGACGCGGTGGTTTTGTTTGTGGGACCCTGCATAGCCAAAAAGCGCGAGGCGCGCGAGAGCGTTCTTATCGAAAACGTGCTCACATTTGAAGAGCTTGAAATGTTTTTCAAGAGCGAGGGCATAGACCTTAAAAAAATCCAAGCGGAACTCAAAAATGAAGAACGCGGAGCGGAGGGAGAGCTTTCCGCGAGGAATTATCCCATCAGCCGCGGCATAATAAAATCCTTCAAGGACGCGAGGAGCGACTACGAATACATAGCGGTGAGCGGAGTCACAAACGTAATGCAGGCTCTCGAAAGCGTGGACGACCTGTACAACGTGTTTTTGGAGCTTAACGCCTGCGACCACGCCTGTATAAACGGTCCCTGCGCGGTTAAACGCGCGGGCGGCGTTGTGAGGGCGAACATAGCGGTCAGAAATTACGCGCACAAGGGGGACGGCGAGCTTAAACCGGACTCTGAAGGAATAGATTTAAGCTGCAACCATTACGCACTGAACAATGCCAATCTGTTTGTGCCCGAGCGCGAAATCAAAGCCATTCTTGCCAAAACGGGCAAATTCAGACCGGAGGACGAGCTGGACTGCGGCGCGTGCGGATACGACACTTGCAGGCAGAAGGCGTGGGCGGTTGCCAACGGCTTTGCGGACGTGGAAATGTGTCTGCCCTACGTCAGGGAGCGCGCGGAGAGTATGTCCAACGAGGTTATCATGAACAGCCCCAACGGAATCGTGGTCATAGATTACGACCTGAAAATTCAGGATATAAACCGCAAGGGCATGGAGCTGTGGGGAATCGACGACAGCTGCAAGGGCAACAATCTCGTGGATTACTTCAATCCCACGGACTTTATCCTCGCGATAAGCGAGAACAAAAACCTGGTGCGCAAAAAGGTCAAGGTCGACAAAACGGGCAAATACGCCGAAATGCACATTGTGCTTTTGCCCAAGCATAAGGTTATGTTCGCCATTATGAAAGACATAACCGAAAGGGTCAATTACGACAGCAAACTCAACTCGGTAAAGCTGGAAACGCTGCAAACCACCGACGACGTTATCAAAAAGCAGATGCGCGTGGCGCAGGAAATAGCTTCGCTGCTCGGAGAGACAACTGCGGAAACCAAGGTTGCGCTTCTCAAGCTGAAAAAGACTTTGTCACAGGACGAAAAGGAGGACTGACGCAATGGCGTTTTACCTCGAAAGCGGTTACACCTCTCTCAACAAAAAGGGAGAGGAGCTGTGCGGGGACAAGGTGGAAAGCGTTGTCAACGGCGACTACACGACGCTGGTGCTTGCCGACGGCATGGGCAGCGGCGTCAAAGCCAACATATTGGCTACGCTTACCTCCAAAATTCTCTGCACTATGGTCGCGGAGGACATTCCTCTCGACGAATGTATAGAAACCATTATTCAGTCGCTTCCCGTGTGCAAGGTAAGAGGAGTTGCTTACGCCACGTTCAGCGTGATTCACTTAAACCGCAACGGCGAGGGGTATCTGGTGGAGTTCGACAATCCCCAGGCGATTTTCGTGCGGGACGGAAAGTGCGGCGACCTCGAAAGAGAAGAGTTGAACGTGTTGGGAAAAAAGGTTTACAAGTCGGCGCTTAAACTTAAAGAAAACGACGCCGTTTTGGTCATGAGCGACGGCACAATCCACGCTGGCATAGGCATGCTTCTCAATTTCGGCTGGGAGAGAAAGGAAATCAAGGCTTATCTCGACAACGCCTTGAAGCCGGATATGTCCGCACGGTGTATGGCGTGGTTGCTTGCCAACGCCTGCAACGACCTTTACATGGACAAACCGGGAGACGACACCACGGTGGCTGCCGTCAAGCTGCGCAGGGAACAGAAGGTCAACCTCATGATAGGCCCGCCGGTAAACAAAGATATGGACGAGGCGGTCGTCAACGAATTTATGAGCGGCGACACAAAGAAGGTTGTCTGCGGCGGAACAAGCTCTCAGATTGTGGCGCGCTGTCTCAAAACCGAGGTGAGAGCGGCGTTCGAGTTTCCCGACAAGGACGTGCCGCCAATAGGTTACATAGACGGCATAGACTTAACGACGGAGGGCGTGCTCACCATGCGGCGGCTGCTCACTCTGTCGCAGGAGTATCTGTCGGAAAAGGATTTGCATCCCAAGTTCTTTGCAAAGCGCGACGGCGCGTCGCTGCTTGCGGATATGCTTTTTGAAAAAGCCACCCACGTCAACTTTTTCGTGGGGCAGGGTGTGAACGCGGCGCATCAGGAGCTGCCGATTGACATAACAATGAAGTTGAAGCTTGTGGAGTCTCTTACAAAAAATCTGGAAAAAATGGGAAAGACCGTTTCGGTCAAATACAACTGAAATCGTCAGGCGGTGATTATTATGAGAATTTTCGACACCAACGTACAGGAAATAAAATACAAGACCTTAAAAGAGGTAATCAGGAGCGCTTACGAGGGGAATTTGCAGAGCGCCGCGCTTGACATACCCAAAAAGCTTGCGCCCGGCCCCAAGCCGGAGCTGCGCTGCTGTATTTACAAGGAGCGCGCCATACTCGGAGAGCGCGTCAAGCTGGCGATGGGCGGCGACAGGGACAACCCCAACGTGGTGGAGGTCATACGCGAGGCGTGCGACGAGTGCCCCGTAAGCGGCATTCTCGTAACTGACGCGTGCAGAGGCTGTTTGTTCCACCGCTGCGCGGACGAGTGTCCCAAGGGCGCGATTACCATCGTCAATCATCGCGCGGTCATCGACAAGGAAAAGTGCATAGAGTGCGGAAAGTGCACTCAGGTGTGTCCTTACAACGCGCTCATACATCAGCATCGCCCGTGTATGCGCAGCTGCAAGGTCAACGCCATTTCCATGGACGCCGACAAAAAGGCGGTGATTGACAACGACAAATGCGTGTCGTGCGGCGCGTGCGTATATCAGTGCCCGTTTGGCGCAATCATGGACAAATCCTATGTCCTTGACGCCATCGATATACTCAAAAAGTCCGACGGCAACAAAAATTACAAGGTTTACGCAATCATTGCGCCGAGCATAGTGAGTCAGTTCAAGTATGCCAAAATCGAGCAGGTCGTCACGGGCATACACGAGCTTGGCTTCCATCAGGTGGTGGAGGCGGCGCTCGGCGCGGACATAACGCTCTACCACGAGGCGAACGAATGGAAGGAAAAAGGATTGATGACGACCTCCTGCTGTCCTTCTTTCGTAAAGTATATCGAAAAATATTTCCCCGATATGGTCAACCTCATCAGTCACTCCGTGTCCCCGATGGTGGAGACTGCCAAGCTGATAAAAAAGGTTGACTCCACTGCGAAAACCGTCTTTATCGGACCGTGCGTCAGCAAAAAAGGCGAATACAAGCTGGACAAGGCGAAGGATTGGATAGACTGCGTGATTTCTTTCGAGGAATTGCAGGCTTTTCTTGACGCGCGCGACATAAACGTAACCGTGCTCGGCGAGACCGCGCTGGACAACGCAAGCTTTTACGGCAGAATTTTCGCAAAAAGCGGCGGCATAGCGCAGGGCATGGCGGACGTTGCAAAGGCAATGGGCATAGAGGGAGTAAAGCCCGTAAAAATGGACGGTCTGGAACAGTGCAAAATCGGGCTTACCAAACAAAAATTCGGCAGAGGCGACGGAAATTTCTATGAGGGCATGGCTTGCGTGGGCGGCTGTCTCAACGGTCCGCTGTGTCTGACGCACGGTCCCAAAAACGTGCAGGACGTGGACAGATACGGCGAAGAAGCAAAGGAAAAGGATATTTTCAACTCCGTCAAGCTGTACGAACTGAACAAATAACCGCGTCGCAGGCTTATTTGCTTGACGACTTTCAAAGAAGCGGACATTCAAGCGTCCGCTTCTATGTTTTTAACTAGATGCAGAAATGAAAAAACCGAACACAGCTTTGTTGCGGATTTCACCGTGCGGCAGTGCGGAGGAAAGTCGACGAGCCGTTTGTAAAAGAGGAGGACAGACGCGTCAAAAAGGGGCGGCGGTTTTCAAAAATAAACCAAAAGAAAACAATTTTCATTTTTTGTCAAAATGTTTGGCAAAAACGACATTTTGTAGTATAATGTAGCTGAAACAATGAAATATATCTTTTACGGAGTATATTTATGAGTCGCAAAGACGGAAAATGGGCAAAGTACATTTATCCTATGCTGCAAATGACGCCGCATATCATGCCGCACAGGTGGGATTCCGCCAACTATGCGCGGGCGGATATCAGGTGCGATTATTTGGACAGGTTTATAGCCAATCAGGCTGAGAAGGGCGAGCACTTTACTTACAACGACATTCTTATCGCCGCCATAGTGAGGATGTATTCGGAAAGAATACAGATGAATCGTTTTGTCGTCGGCAACAAAATTTACGACAGGTACGACCTGACAATAGCTTTCGCAGTCAAAAAGGTGCTCAAAGACAACGCGAGCGAGACGGTTGTCAAGGTGAATTTCGACGGCAGCGAGTCGATTTTTGACGTGAGGGACAAGCTTAAAGCCGCCTTCGAGGACAATTCGGGCAGCAAGGTCAACAACGGCCTTGATTTGTTTATGAACAAGCTGCTCAAATTGCCCGCCTGGCTCCTGCGCTTTTTTATGAGCTGCGTCAGGTGGGCGGACAGGCACAACATACTTGCCGGCTCTCTCGTAGAGTTGAGTCCCTTTCACAACAGCTGCTTCGTGACTTTTCTGAAATCGATAAAATGCGATTTTATCTATCATCACGTTTACGAGTTCGGCACCACGGGGCTTTTCGTGGCTATGGGCAAGGAGAAAAAGGCGGCGATTGTCAATGAAGCAAACGAAATCATACCCGGCAAGGTGATGACGGTGGGGCTGACTATGGACGAGAGAATCGCCGACGGACTTTATTACGCCAATACACTCAGATATTTCACGACTTTGATGTCCCGTCCCGAAATGCTGCTCAAAAGAACCGAGCCCAAGTTCACCAAAGAGCTTGTCAACGAGCGTCACGACAGATTCATGGAGGAAAACAGGCAGTATATGCGCGAAATCAAGGAGCGGCTCAAAAGAGAAAAGAAAGAGCGAAAAGCCGCGAAAAAACATAAATAAGAGACAAAATGTTTTAAATGCGCCCGCAAAATCATAGTATTTTGCGGGCGCATTTTTTACGTTCAAAATTTGAATGAAAAGTTAAAATAGAAAAAATCAATCGAAAGCAAAAATTATCGAATAGGCATATAATGTCGTAAAATAAATGATTTTGTAAATTAAAAGCGAAAAGCGGCTTTAAATGTAGATTTTGGCGTATAAAATCATGAAAATAAACAACAAAATTACACATCGGAGATGTGTAATTTACAAAAAAAAAAAAAAAAACGATGAAAACAAGTTGACAATGTGAATTGCATTTGCTACAATTTTCACGATACATTATACGGAAGGACAAAAAGGACGAGCGAATGAGAAGAAAAGCGTGTAGTGTAGAGTGAATAATGATAGGAGGCAGAAAGAATGAAGGCAAAGCGGAAGAGTTTGGCGTTGCTCCTTGCAATCGTGCTGGCGATTGTGCTTACAATCGGACTTGCGGCGTGCACAAAGACGTATACGATTACGTTTGACAGCGACGGCGGAAGCGCGGTAGGCAGCATAACGGTAAAGGGAAAGGAATCGCCGAGTGCGCCTAATGCGCCGACGAAGGAGGGATATACCTTCGAGAAGTGGATAAAACCGAACGGAGACGAATTTTTGTTCGGGACGGACACTGTGAAAGAGGATATAACCTTAAAAGCGGTATGGAGAAAGAACACATATACCGTGAGATTCGTCACGGAGGGCGGCACGTCGGTAAGCCCGCAGAGCGTGGAGCACGGCGGGAAAGCCAAACGCCCCGACGACCCCGTGAAAAGCGGAGAAATATTCTGCGACTGGTACGGGGACAGCGAATACAAAGAGCTTTTTGACTTTAAAACTGCAATCACGGCGGACACGACGGTATATGCGAGATTCGAGCTGCCGTCGATGTATACATACAAAGTGAGCTTTGCGGGGACGGCAGCTGCAATAGCGGACAGAGAGACCAACGAAGCGGGAATCCTGACCAACCTGCCCGTACCTGAGGAAAGCGGAAAGGTATTTGCGGGGTGGTGGATAAGCGACTTCGAGGACGCGGGAAAGCTGACCTGCGAATATACGGGACAGGTGCTTACGCAAAACGTTACGCTGTTTGCGGTGTGGGAGAGCGAGAATCCCGAGGTAAGCGTAAACGAGAGCGGAGTATACTGGGCGAGCGAGGGAGTAAACGTAAGCTATCGCGTGGAAATAACTGCGCCCGACGGAGAGAAAGAGTCGAGAACGGTAGGGACGACGGAATACGCTTACGATTTCGCCTCCAAGGACGCGGGAGAGTACAAGGTAGAAGTAACGTACAACAATAAGACGACGACGGTCTACTACAACAACAAGGCGCTGTCAAGGGTGTCAGTGTTTGAGGTGGACGGATTTGTGCTGAAATTCAACAAGGTGTTGAACGCGGAAAAGTACCTTGTGACGGTCAAATGCGGAGACACGAGCCACGAGCACGAGATGAGCTTTACCGACATGGAGACGACAAGCGGAGAAATAGACTTTACGCTGTGCGAAATGACGGAAGAAGGGATTGTGTTTGTGGTCAAGGCTGTTGCCGATGGGTATGTGACGAGCGAGTCGGAAGCATACGTGTTCGAGAGACATCTTGACAAAGTAACGGGACTGGGCGTTAAAGCGGAGGACGAGACGATAGTCTTTGACAAAGTGACAAACGCGGAGTATTACGAATACCAAATAAACGACGGCGAGTGGACGAGATACGACGGAGCTGTGTCGTTGAAGGAAATGGCGCAGGGCGACATAGTAGTAAGAGTGCGGGCATTTGCGCACGGCTACAACAGCTCGGAGGTTGCGGAGTTTACATACGCAAAGACAAGACTTGCGACGCCGTCGGCTGACAGCATAACGATGAACGGCTTGACTTTAAGTTGGGGCGAAGTTGCCGGAGCAGTGAGCTACACGGTAACGATAGACGGAGTAGAGTACAACCCGGGCAACGTATTGAGCATGGAACTTGACGAAGCGGATTGGGCTATGACCGTCGAGATAAGCGTGAGGGCAAACGGAGCGACTGCGGCGGAAAACTCTCTTAATTCCGACGTCAAGATATTTGCGTCAACTCTAAAAGGGAGAGTAGAGTATGAGGACGGATATGCGGTTTGGTCGACAGTCATCGGCGCGGAAAAGTACGAGGTGAGAGTAAACGGCGGCGCGTCGAAAGAACTAACGGGAACAAGATACAAAATAGAGCTTGAAAAGAAAGGACTCAACACGATAGAGGTCAGGAGCTGCGACGGCGACGGAACGTGGTCGGAGTGGGAACTGATAGAAGTAGAAGCGTGGGAAGTAAAACTCATGTACAACATGGAGGGTTACGAAAGTTACCTGACGCTTTACCGCGCACAGAACGACCCGCTTAATCTGCCTTACGGAGAGGACGTAGAACTTGTGGGATACGACTTCGACTATTGGATGGGAGAGAGCAGCGGAGTGCAATACACCGGCACGCGACTGGAAACGGGCGCGGATTTGACGCTGTACGCGCACTGGACGCCGAAAGAGTATACGGTTACGTTTGTCGTTGCAGGCGGAACGATGAGCGAAACTACGTTTAAAGTAACATACAGACAGAATTACGTGCTGCCCACACCCGAGTCGGACTTGGTCACAAAGGCTTTCTCTGGCTGGTATACCGCGCCCGGCAGCAACGGAATACAGTACACCGACCACACCGGCGCGGGAAAAAGCGTATGGTCGGACGCAGAAGGCAGAATACTTTACGCCGGCTGGATTGACGTGTTCGAGTTCTCGGAAATAACGCTCAATCAGGACAAGGGTTACTCGGTCAAAAAGGGCGAAGGCATAAATCTTTTGACAGAGGTCAAGATACCCGCCGAGTACGACGGACTGCCCGTCATAGACATAAGCAGCGGCGCGTTTCACGGTTGCAACAATCTGATAAAAATATACATACCCGACACGATTTTGAACATAGACTACGGCTCGTCCGGCGGAAAAAGCACGGGTTCGCCGTTCTCGAACTGTTATAACCTGATGGATGTAGAGGTTTACGAAGTATATCCCGACGAGGTCTATGAAAAGAGATATACGTCCATTGACGGTGCGCTGTTCGAGTACAGAGACAAGGAAAATATGAGCGAATTGCAACTCAATTATATCTCTTACGCAAGAACAGGCAGGTACGATATACCTTACGGAGTGACGGTGCTTCCGATAAGTATATTCGACGACGCAAGATTTGAATATATCAGCGTGCCCGCTACCGTTGTGAAGATAGACGAAAAAGCGTTTGCATCCGGTACCTATTTGAAGAAAATCGAGTTTCTTGCACAGCCCGACGGGGAGACGGAGCTGCCGCTGGCGTTGGACGACTTGGCTTTTTCGGGAGCGTCCTACGTTGTAGAATTAGTGCTGCCCACACGTTTTGATTTCAGCTACAAATATTTCTCGGTATTGTCGAATTTGGAGAAAATTTCTTTTACAAACGACAACTGGGATTATCGCGCGGTTGACGGGCTTGTGGTAAACAAGGCGGCGGACACGATTGTTTACGCACCGAGAACCTACAAGGGAACAAACGGCGTTTTGACAATCCCGCTCGGCGTAAACAAGATTGCTGACAACGCGTTTTCAAATGAGTATCTGGATTATTCAGGCAATACAAGCTGGTACGGCGTCAAAGGTATAACCAAGCTGGTTATACCGGAATATGTGACGGATATAGGCTTAAACGCTTTCAGGAACTGTTCCAATCTGACTTCGGTTGAGTTTCTCGGAAACGGAAAGTCTGTGCAGCTCAAAATCGCATCGGGCGCTTTCCACAGCTGCTCGGGATTGAGAAAAGTTACGCTTCCCGAAAATCTTGTTTCTTTGGGCAAGTACGCTTTCGGCTACTGCACAAATCTGACGGAGGTTGAGGTTTATGCGACGGCAAGCAAGCCCGACGAAACGGACAGTTCCGTTATGCTTTGCACCGCGCTTGAAACAGACGCGTTCAGAACGGACGTCGCGTGGGACAAAGACAATACGAGAAAAGCTTACAGCGTGACAAGAGTCACCATAGGCGCAAACGTCGGCGTCATGGATTTGGGCGGCGTTTTCGGCAGCGCGTTGCAGCAAGTCAACATCGACCCCCAAAACCCCAACTTTACTTCGGACAACGGCGTGGTTTACAGCAAAAACTTCTCGACAATCATGTTCTATCCCGCTGCCAGAGAGGGCGCGTTTGTGTTGCACGAGGACGTCGAGACAATCAGCGCGGGCGTCTTTGCCAAAGCGGCGTATCTCACCGAAATCACTCTTGGCGCAAAGGTAAGTAAAATAAGCGAAAACGCTTTCAATGTAAAGATATACAACAGCAGCGTAAGCGACAACAGTCTTAAAATCACCTCCGCACTGACAAAAGTCAACTTTGCGACGGAGGTCGCCGACGGTCACACGCTTACGATAGGCGACTCGGCTTTCGAGGAGTGCAAACTGTTAAAAGAGCTTAACCTGCCCGACTACGTGTCGGCAATAGGCGACAGAGCTTTTGCACTCTGCACGGGACTGACCGAGGTAACGGTTCCCGGCAGCGCTAAAACTTTGGGCGACGAGGTGTTCGCCACCTGCCACGGTCTTGTAACCGTGACCTTCGAAGAGGGCGTGGAGCAAATAGGGCAAAAGCTGTTTTCGAGCTGCGAAGGCTCTCTTACCACGGTCAATCTGCCCTCTACATTGACGTCAATCGCTATTGACGACAACGAGCCTTTCGTCAATATGTTCAGCAATTGCGGCTCGGTAAGCAGCGTAAATATAGCCGAAGGCAACGAAAAGTACGCGTCTATTGACGGCATAGTTTACGGCTACACCTTGAAAGGAGAAGACGAAGACAACAAGCAAAACGTGCTGACCGACCTGCTTTACTGCCCCGTAGGCGCAAGCGGTGTGGACGGCGTGGTGGACATACCAAACACGACGGAGCGCATTTCCGCAGGCGCGTTCCAGAACAACCGGAACATAACGGAAATCAAGTTCTCCCAAGGCATATTGGGCGATTTGGACATAGGCGCCAACGCATTCAGCGGCTGTCAGAAGCTTGCCACAATTTCCCTGCCGACAGGCCTCACCACAATGAAAACCGGCATGTTCAAAGGCTGCGCGTCTCTTGTAACAATCAACGTACCCAACACGGTCAACAAGATGGAGGTAGATATATTTGTCGGCTGCACAAACCTTGCAAACATCGTTTTCGACGAAGGCAACGAGAGCAATATTCTGGTCATGGACGACGGCGAATATAGTAGGGATAATGTCAGCGGTTGGACTACGTCAACACTGAGTTCGGTGTTCAACGGAGTCACGAAACTTGACGTAGTAGTGCTCCCCGAGCGGTTGCAGAGGCTCTCCGCATACGTGTTTTCTTACATGTACGCACCGAGAGAGGTTGTGCTGCCCGGTTCTTTGCAGGAAATAGGAGATTACGCTTTTTACTCGGGGAGTTGGTACAACGGCGGTTATTCAGACGACGAATACGAGAAAAAACTCACGAAAGTGAGCTTTGCCCAAGGCGTGACGCCCGGTCTCACTACTATAGGCGTAAGAGCCTTTGAATACTGCAGCAATCTCAGTAAATTCGACTTTGTGGACAGCATCGAGTACATAAAAGCTTATGCATTCGGAGAGTGCACGTCGTTGAAGGAAGTTGTTTTCAACGTGGAGACCAGCAAGCTCAAAAAGCTCGGCTCGGATGTTAAGCTAAGCAGCATTTCGACTACTGTCAGCAACGGTGTTTTCCATGACTGCACGGGGTTGGTCACGGTTGTGCTGCCCAATTCCCTCGAAGAGATTAGCCCTCAGGAGAGCGCGAGCAGCGGCACGTTTGCAAACTGCACTGCGCTGAAAAACGTGAGTTTGCCTTCAAACGGTAAGCTCAAAGAATTGAACACTGGATTTTTCTACGGCTGCAAATCGCTCGAAACGATAACAATCCCCGCCTACATTGAGAAGATAGGAAATTCCGCGTTTTACAATTGCATTTCGCTTTACGAGGTGGAGTTCGACGTTTATCCCGTCGAACATCAGCACGCGGGCAAAAACTCGCTTGCTTCTATCGGCGACTCGGCGTTTTCACAAACGGCGCTGACTTCCTTCTATTTGCCCGACAGTATTGCCGAAAACGGCACGACGCTCGGAGCAAGCATATTCAACAAGGTAAGCACGCTAACTTCGGTTGAGCTGTCGGCGGCGGTAGTAAGCGTAGACGGAGTGACACAAGGCTCTTACATAACCGAAATCAGCATTCCCGACGACAGCAGATATCTCAAAGCCGACCCTGTTTTGCCTATTATTTACAACAAAGAAGGCAAAATCATTCAACTTACTTACGGTCCTTTGGATGACAAAGACGGCGCATTCAGAGTGCCTGACGGCACCGAAGCCATTACCGACAAGGCTTTTATGAAACAGTCGTTCAAGAAAATTATCCTGCCGTATACCATTAAGTCAATCGGCGATTCCGCTTTTGAAAATTGCAAAATGCTGGAAGAAATCGTTTTTGAAACCAGCGCGGCGGGAGGCGGAGGCTATTCCAACCTCGCAACGCTGGGAGAAAGGGCTTTCTATATGTGTGACAGTCTGAAATACATAGACTTGTCCAAAACGCAAATCAAAGTGCTTGAAAACGATACATTCTATAAATGCGTCGCTTTGACCAGCGTTGTTCTGCCCGACACGTTGACGGATATCGGTACGGTTGGCAATGATGAAAGCAAAAGCAATAATGTTTTCAACGGTTGCACATCGCTTTCAAACATAACTTTGCCCAAATACCTGAAAAATATAAACGGTGAAGACACCTTCTCTTATACCGCCCTTGTCGAGGTTGTTTTCCCAAAAACGATGGAAAAAATCCAAGCCGAGACATTCTATAACTGCGAAAAATTGAAGACGGTGACTTTCCAAAGCCAACTCAATTGGACGACAAGCACAAGCTACGGCGAAATATTCTACAATTCTTCGGTGGAAAAGGTAGTGCTTTACAGCGGTATGGAAACGTTGGGTAAAAATCTCTTTAAAAACGCCAAACAACTTAAAATCGTGACCTACGACGGGTATGTGCCCAAAAATCAGGCGGATTTTGAAGCGGGACTTGAAAACGCTTTGCCGCCCCTCGTAACCAAAGTGCCTTACGAGCTGTTCAACAATTGCAGTTCGTTGCCGAGTATGGACTTGTCCAACATTACGGAATTTGAAGTTTACAACACCAGTAGCAGCTATTACAACGCGGTGTTCGGCAACTGCACCTCGCTTGTAAAAGTTACTCTCAACAGCTCTCTCACAAGTCTTTGCGGGAGAATGTTCGAAGGCTGCACGGCGCTCACTTCAATCGACCTGCCCGACAGTCTCACCTGGCTCGGCTACACGAAAACTTTTGCGAATACGGGATTGACTTCGATCAAAATACCTGCCGGCGTCACAGGTTTGTGCCAGACGTCAGGAAACAACAGCGACAAGAATACGTCTTTGTTCTCCGGCTGCACGTCGCTGACAACGGTCATACTGCCCGCGGGCATTTCCGATTTCGGCATCGGCGGCAGCGTTTTCAAAAATTGTTCGGCTCTCACAACCATTAAGGTTGGCGAAGACGGCGAAAACAATGTGCTTTCGGGCGTAACGCTGCTCGGCACAAACGCGTTTGAGTCCGCGGGCATCGAGTCTTTGTCTCTGCCCAACCTGACGAGCATAGGAGCCAGCGCGTTTACCAAATCAAAAGTCAAGTCGGTTTCTTTGCCGCAGTTGACGACGCTTGCCAACTCATTGTTCGCAAGCTGCACGTCGCTGACGCAAGTCGTTCTCAACGACAACGCAGAGGCTTTGGGGAATTCTATGTTTGAAGGCTGCACGGCGCTCAAAACAATCACGCTTCCTTCCAATCTGACGCATCTCGGAAAAACAACCTTCAAAGGCAGCGGCATCACCTCCATAGTCATACCGGACGGTGTAACTCATATAAGCGACAAGTCCGGCAGCCCGGCAGGCACCGGTGTGTCTGTATACGTGTTCCAGAATTGCAAGCAGCTTGAAAGCGTAACTCTTCCCGCAAATCTGCAAACGATGGGACAATATGTATTTGCCGGCTGCTCCAAGTTGGCTACCGTGACTTACACTTCCGGCACGGAGGAAGGCAACTCTCTGCCTCAGACGTTGACTTTGGTCGGAAATTATGCATTCCAAAACTGCACCTCGCTGACAAACATGAAACTGCCCGGCGTGACAACGGCAGGTACATACCTGTTTTCCGGCTGTACGAAACTTGAAAAGGTTGTCCTCGGAGATTATTTTACGGCATTGCCCAATTATGCTTTCAGCGGCTGCTCCAAGCTTGCGGAGATAAATCTGGGAGCCGTCGCAACCGTCGGCACTTACGCGTTCCAAAACTGCAAAGCGCTCAAAGAGGCTGACTTTGAAAAGGCTGTTTCAATCGGCGCAACCGCATTTTCCGGCTGTACTGCGCTTCAAACCGTAAATATTCCGATGGCGACGTCAATCGGTTCGAGCGCGTTCAAGAGCTGTACGTCACTCGTTGAAGTCACTTTGAGCGACGACGCTTCCGTTACGCTTGGCGCAAGCGCGTTCAGCGGCTGTATGCTGCTTTCGCAAATCAACCTCGCTTCTGTCAAGAGCGTGGGGGCAAACTGCTTTGAAAATTGCAAAATGCTGGCAACTGCGGAGCTTACAAGCGCGACAAGCATAGGCAACTCGGCTTTTGCCGGTTGCACTGCCCTTACTACAGTCAAGCTGCCGTCTGTGACTTCGCTGGGCACAAGCGCGTTCAAGGGGTGCACCAAGCTCAACAATGTTTCGCTGGGCGGCGGTTTGAAACAGATTTCGGAATCGGCGTTTGAAAACTGCACCGCGCTTGAAATGCTCGGGCTGCCAAGCAGTTTGGAAAGAATAGAAGCGTATGCGTTTAAGGGAAGCGGTCTGGCAAGTCTTGCGCTGCCTTCTTCAATCAACTATATCGACTTCTCCGCCTTCAACGGATGCGCAAACTTCGCCGAACTGACGGTAAGCGACCCCGAAAGCGGATACTACATCGACGAGGAGACGGGATGGCTCATGCTCTCCGAGGGCGAGGATGAAAACAAGACCGTCACGCTGCTCATGGTTCTCGGCTCCGTTCAGGGCGAGATTGTAGTGCCGGAGGGCATTACCGCCATAGGCAAGAGCGCGTTTGAAAACAGCGGCATCACGGGAATTAAGCTGCCTTCTACTCTGGAAATCATCGGCGAGCGCGCTTTTTACGGCTCCAAACTGACAAGCGTCACTATCCCCGCAAGCGTCCTCGAAATAGGCGCGGAGGCGTTTTCGACAAGCAGCGTCGAGACTGCGGTTCTCGACTGCAAGGACGCGGTGTTTGCGGAATCGGTGTTTGCCGACTGCAAGTCGCTTGTCTCGGTTGACTTCTGCACGGGATTGAAGGCTTTGGGCGACGAAATGTTTGTCAACTGTCAGGCTTTGGCAGAGATTGAGCTTCCTGACGGCATGACTTGGCTCGGAGTGGAAACCTTCCGCAACAGCGGACTGGTCAGCATAACTTTGCCCGACAGTGTCGAGCATATCGGCAATCAAGCCGGTGTCGCTGCGGCATTGAGCACCAGCAACTATCTCTTTGCCGATTGCGCAAAGCTCACGACCGTTGTTCTGTCAGCCAATCTGGCGACGATGTCGGCTTACTGCTTCAACAATTGTCCTATGCTCGCAAACATAACCTACAACGGCTATGAGGGCGAGGGCAACAGTTTGCCTGAGAGTCTGACTCTTGTCGGCAGCTATGCGTTCAACAAGACAAAAGCATTAAAACAGCTGAATTTGCCCGGAGTAAAGGAATTGGGACAACAGGTGTTCGGCAGCTCTACGGCGGCGTCGGCAAGTGCGATAGAAGAAGTATCCCTGCCCGCGATTGAGTCAATAGGGGTGAGTGTGTTCCGAAACTGCACCGCTCTTGTAAGCGTGACGCTCAACAGCAATCTCAAAGCCCTAGGCTCGTATATGTTTGCAAACTGCACGGCATTGAAGAATATAACTCTGCCCGAAGAACTCACCTATATGAGTACCTACACATTCCAGAAGAGCGGTCTGACAAGCATAGTCATTCCCTCCAAGGTTCAGCATATGGGGAACTCCGCAGACAAGGAGGCCTTAACTTCCCACGCCAATTATCTGTTCGACGGCTGCGCAGACCTGACAAGCGTGACGCTGCCCGCGGGACTGCTCACCATGGGCTCATACACGTTCAGAAACTGCACGTCTCTTGCAAGCGTGACTTACGCCGGTTACGAGGGAGAATACAACGCTCTGCCGGTAAATCTGTCGGTTCTTGGCTCCAACTCCTTTGAAAGCTGCGCGATTGAAAACATAATTATCCCCGAGGCGTTGGAAAAGTCAAGCAGTTCGGTATTTAAAGGTTGCAGCTTGACAACGGTTGTTTTCAACGCAATAAACATGACTACGACAAGCGTGTTCAAAGATATGGAAAGTCTTACGACAGTCATATTCGGCGACAAAGTCGCGTATCTGGCGGGTCAGACATTCTACGGCTGTACAAATCTGCAAAACGTCACGTTGCCCGATTCAATCGAGACGATAGAGTACGACGCTTTCAGAGATTGCAACGCCATGACGGAAATCGTCCTCGGCAAAAATGTTATACTCGACGGAGGACGCGTTTTCTGGGGCTGGACGGAGGAACAAACCATTTACGTAAAAAGCTCCGCCTATTTTGCCAGCCAGTATTGGGATTCATTTTGGATGGAAAGCTGCAACGCGAAGATAGTCTGGGATTACGTCGAGACAGAGGAGCAAGCTCCCGACCAACGCGACAATTGACGTCTGTCAAACAACCTACTGCGCTTTAAGCAAAACAAAAGCGTCCCCCGTTTTTGGGGGACGCTTTATTTTGAAAGAAAAACATTCAGCTCGCACTGTCTCGAATGATTTAAATCAATTGTTTTTGTTTGGGTTTGCGGCTTTAACGGAATTTTTCCCGCACGCGGTCAGAGCCGCTCGTTTTCCTCCTGTTTTTTCAGCTCGCGCTTTTTGCGTATTCTCAGTACGACAATCAGCGCGGTTGCCAAAACTACCACAATCAAAAGGGCAAGACCGAGCGCCTGCGCGTTTGTCATGCGTCCGCGATAGGGCATGAGTCCCTCCGACGAAACATAGCCGCGATAATACGTTCCGTCTATTTCCACGCATACTTTTGCAGCCGTGTCCGTCAACTCGTAAACGCGCACCTCCTGATTGGCGCGCAGCCTCAGCTCGTTGCCCTGTTCGTCCGTCAAAGCAGCGGTAAGAGACTCGTCGGAGTATACCGCAAGCGTTTTGCCTGCTTTGGGATTTGCCGAGTAGCGCGTGTAGGAAACGTATTCCTGCGGGGCGCGGCTTAAACCGAGCGAGGTTTTGAGCATAAAGCCGTAAATGGTTTCGCCCTCCTTTTCGCAGCTTACGAAATACCAATCGTCGTCAAAATCGTTGAGCAGGGCGACATTGTCTGCGCGTTTAAGCGACGCTTTGCTTTCAAACACGGCTTCGCCGTCAGCCGCGCAGGGGAACGGATAAACAAAAGCCGAAAAGGGCAGTACGGACGCAGTTTCGTTCAATCCGCGCTTATCGACGCTCTTTACTCTGTCGCTCTTTTTTATCCAACCGAATTTACCCTTTCCGTTTTCGTCGGTGTCGAAAATGTAGTAATAGTCGCCGTCGCCGTCATAGTTGAGTATGACTATTTCGTCTGTTTTGTCGAGCATACCCGACAGCATGAGATTTTCGTTTTCCAATGCCTGAGCAGTATAGATTATGTTGGACGGGTAACCCTCAACCGTCGCCGTAACGTAGTTTTCGATAGAGAAAACGGGCAGAGGAGCATTGTTTTCGGTTGTACCTATTTCGACGGACATATCCTTTTCGATGTAATACGCGCCCGATTCGGTAGAAAAGCCGAGCTTAAAGCGCAGCACAAGCCTTTGGTCGGTCAGCAGATAGATTGTGCCTGAGTCTGCGGCGTCGCCTTTGACAAAGCAGAGGTCTGCGGCGATTTCTTCCGTTTCCAACCCGTCAAAGCGCGCGTCGAGCGCGTAGACGGCGTTTGAGTCGAACAGCATAACCGTGTCAAGGCAGGGAACCGCACCGAGAAAATCGGGCAGATTGTATCCGATTTGTTCGTCGCTTTTCAGTTGCGCGTTCGTGCCGTTTATTTCGTACAGGGCGCGGCAATTGTTGCCGTTGGAGGTGTAAAACAGGTTTATGCCGCCGTCGGGCGCCGCGCAAATAAGGCGCAGCTGCATATTGTGCAGCGCGTTGTTGTAGGTGCAGACCTCAACCGCAAGGGAGTTTATGTCGTCAAGCTTTTTGAAATGAACTCTGTCCATGTCTCCCGTCCTGAACCAAAAATAAAGACATTCTCCGTCCACGTCGAAGTCGCACACTCCCTCCTGAACGACAAAGTCCTTGCATTGTCCGTCGTCGGGGGTACAGACGATGATTTTATTCTTTTGAAGCAGATAAATTTTTCCGCCCGAAATACGGATTTTTTGCGTTTCGCCCGACACGTTGAGACTTTTCAATCCGTCGGAGGAAAACAAATGCAGGATAGTGCCGCCGTCCACGTTGTCGGCGACAGCCAATACGTCCCCGTCGGAGCAGACGGATGACGGCGCGAGCAGAACCGTGTTGCTGTCGCCGTCAAGAACGTCGGCGTATGCCGTTCCGCGTCCCGCAATCAGGCACATCACGGCAAGAGCAAGCGTTATTGTCAATAGTAAAAGCTTTTTCATTTGAACCAACCTTTGTATTTCAGGATTTTTTCCGCAGCAGCTTTCAGTTAAACTTCTCTTACCGTACATTTTACCAAATACGAAATTTTTTTTCAACATATTTCGCATACTTAAAGCTCCGATTTGAGCCGTGCGGAAAGGCTGTCGGCGGCGGCTGTTGTTCCAATGTGCCTTCCGCGCGGCCTGCCGCGGCTTGTTTTTGCGCGTTTTTTGGCGTTTTAAGACGTTTGAACGCGCATTTTGACGACCTGAAAAAATCCTTTCAAATCTATGAACCAAATAAAAATATATGACGCACTGTTGTCATGGTTTGTTTGATAAAGTTAAATTGTAAACAACCGAAGCGGTTTTGCGGTCGACGCCCCGTGACCTTTGCCTTTGCCTTGTTTCGGGCTGTGAACGAAAAAATATTTAAAGGAGGACGGCAAATGAATAAATATCCGTATCCCGCCGTGCTGCTTATGGGATATCAGCGGCTCGGCGGATTGATAGAACGGCTGGAATGGACGGTTTACAACCGAGCTTTGGCAACCCACGGTTTCAGCGGCGCGTTTCCGTTGAGCACTCTCGAACAGGTGTCCGAAATAATAAAGCTGATAGACAGAAAAACTCTGCTTTCAGAGTTGAAAAAGACCGTTGTGCGGTGTCTTAACCGCATGGAAAAGCAGGAGCGAGTCATACTCGTCAGACATTTTGTCAAGGGTTATGCGCCCGCCAAGGTTGCGGAGTCGCTCGGACTCGGCAAAAGCGGCTATTACTACCGCCTCAACGGAGCCGTCGAGCGTTTGGGAGCCGCGCTTGCGGCGGAGGGGTACGACGAAAGGTGGTTTTCCGTTACCTACGGCGCAAATCTGTGGTTCCGCAAGCTGTTCAGGCTGCCTGTAGGCTCGGTTTGGGAGGAAAAGAAAAAAGCGGCTTGAAAACCGCTTTGAAAAAAAGGATTTTTACAGATAGTCGTCGAAATAACGCGGCCGCACCTTTTTCTCTTTTGGTGCGGGCGCGGGCAGATTTGCCGCAGCCGTTTCGTTTCTGTACGGCTCGGAAACCGCGCTTTTGGGCTTTGAACGGGTGGGAATGAAGAGGATTACCACAATTATTACCGCGGGTATGCAGATGAGGATAATAAGAGCAATCTGCATGTCGAAGGACTGCGACGGCTGCTCGGTCTTTTCGGAATCGGTATTCGGTTCGACCGGTTCCGGCTCGGGCGTTTCCTCGCCCGGCAGCGGAGTGGGGTGCGGATTTATCAGCGGCGCGCTGGCGTAAGCGCTGTTGATGTAAGCGAAGGTTTCGCCCGTTTTCACAAAATACCATTTGCTGTTGGCTACCGTCATGCTGCCGTAATAGTTGAGCTGCTGACCGTAGAAAACCGAGCACAGCGGCTGAGACGCCGTGCTGCAGGCGCTGTACAATATGGCGTTGCTGCCCGTGACGGAAACGTAAACCGCGGGATATAAAGGAAGCTCGGGCACCGTATCGCAGGGCGTGACGTCGGTCTTTTTTACGTAGCCGTAAATTTTTACGAAGCCGTTGTCGTTGTCCATCAGTTCTACCTGATAGAAATAACTCTGTTCGCTTACGACCTTGAGGTAATAGCTTTTTTCAAGCTCGAACATGATGTCCGCGTCCATATTTGTGGGATTGCGGTAAAAGCGTGTGTTGTCCTGCGTGATTCTTACCCAGCTTACCGTGTCGGCAAGCGCGGGCGAGACGGGCAGCAGGCTTGCGCAAAGCGCAAGGATTAGGATACAAAGATACTTTTTCATAATTTTTCTCCGTTTAAACGTCTGACGGACGGTTCTGTGGGCAGAGGCAAAAGGGTGGGTAGGGACCGTCCCCGACGGATTGGTTTGAGTTTTTAAAGCAACGGTTTCGACGCTTTAAACGACCTTGTGCGGACGAAAGCCGTTTGCTTACAACGCATTATAACTCATTCTATCCTGAAAGTTTTGACGGAAAATGGATTTTTATGAAGGAGATTATCAAAGAAATTGCCCGCATAGACAAGGAGCTTGAAAAAAGAGATAAAAGCGCGCTTTCCCGATACAACAAGGGGGAAAAGGTTCACTTGAAGCAGCTTGCCTTTCACAGATGCCAAAAACGCAACAAATGGGTGTTCGGCGGCAATCGCAGCGGCAAAACGGAGTGCGGAGCGGTGGAGGCTGTGTGGCTTGCGCGAGGCATTCATCCGTACCTGAAAAACAAAGACGACGTTTGCGGTTGGGTGGTGTCTCTTTCGGCACAGGTGCAGCGGGACGTCGCGCAGCAGAAAATACTCAAATATCTCGACAAAAGCTGGATAAAGGAAGTGGTTATGTCAAGCGGACGCAGGTCGGACGCGGAGTACGGAGTCATCGATTACATAGTCGTCAAAAACGTATTCGGCGGACTTAGCCGCATAGGCTTCAGAAACTGCGAGGCGGGTCGGGACAAATTTCAGGGGACGAGTCTGGATTTCGTCTGGTTCGACGAGGAGCCGCCCTATGAGATTTACCGCGAGTGCAGAATGCGCGTTATGGACAGAAAAGGCAGAATTTTCGGCACCATGACGCCGCTTTCGGGACTGACTTGGGTGTACGACGAAATTTATCTCAACGCTGCGGGGGACGACGAGGTTTGGTGCCTCTTTATGGAGTGGGCGGACAACCCGTGGCTTGACGGGGAGGAAATAAAGCTGCTCACCGAATATATGCCTGAGGACGAGCTTGAAAGCAGACGTTACGGCAGG
>OLVS01000155.1_pt1 | contig 47351 bp, 38 predicted proteins | sample 1644121 | NCBI WGS metagenome assembly OLVS01 (sample SAMEA103958121, study PRJEB25191) | human gut metagenome
ATAAAAATTACAATAAGTACCAAAAATAATGAGGAGGTAAAACCAGCTAGCCATCCACTTTTCTTTTCTTTAAGTCCTGAAATTAAACCTAAAATTAAAAAAAGGACAAGACCCATAACAAAACTAACGGTTTTAACGGTATTATCATTACTTGATATAACACCAAAATATAAAAGACTTGTATAAATAATGATAGTTATGGCCAAAATAATAATAAAGATAAAATAACTTAGTGCTTTGTTTTTTAAAAATTTCATTGTATCACCACTAAATTATATGTTGAGGTAAAATAAATATGAATGATATTTTGATTATTTTATTGCGTACTATTTTGGGCTATGCAATTTTAATTGTTTTAATGAAGTTTATGGGAAAAAGAGAAATAGGACAATTAAGTCTATTTGATTTACTTATTTTACTTACAATTGTGGATATTATGGTTGTAGGAATCGAAAACTTCAAAATTAATTATTGGTATTGTTTACTCCCAATGGTAGGCATTGCATTAGTTCAAAAAATAATGGCATTAATTTCTTTAAAATCGGTTAGGTTTCGTAATTTTATTGATGGGAAAGAATGTTTAATAATTGAAAAAGGCGTAATTAATGTTAAAGCTATGAAGAAAAATGGATACAATATGGATGATCTATATGTTCAAATTAGAAAAGATGGATATGCTAGTCCTACCGAGATTGAATATGCAATATTAGAAAATAGTGGCGAGTTGGTGGTGTTTCCCAAATCAAATCATCCTTCGTTTCCATTGCCATTAATACTTAGTGGGAGGATGAACAGAGAAAATATAATAAAAGCTGGTTATACGACAAATTTTATTGAACAATTTGTCAAAAGTAATGGTTATAACTCAGTAAAAGAAGTATATGGACTAGAAATAGTCGGTGGTGCACTAACATTTGTGGAAGTATCAGATAATAAAACTTGCAATAAATAAATATTATGGTAAAATATAGGTAACAAAGGGAAACCTATGTTTTATTTTTTAACTGTAATTGCTACTTATAAGTAGCGAAAAAGAGGGGAATATGATGAATAAAGTCGAAAGAAAAAAAAGTGCAATTGCTAATGTAATTATTAAAGAAATAAAATTATCAATAAAAGTTGATAAGAAAATTGCAAAATGGGAAAATGAAAAATTATATGAATTTAGGGACAAATTTCAAAATAGAGAAATAAGAAGCAAAATAGACCAGAAAATTGAAAAAAACAAAAAATGTTTAAATATTAATGTAAATAAAAAAATGGATAAAGAACTTAAGAAAATAATAAAAAAGGTATCACCTACACTTTATGAGGAAATACCTAATGATGTTCTTGATGTGTATGGACTGGCAATTAATTATTATCATAATAATAACTTAAAAGGACTAATACTCTTAAATAATGATTTAAAGACACTTGAGTGGGAATGGGAATACTGCGATTTAGATGAAGTTTTAAAAGTATTAAAGTTTGAAAGTAAAGATGCAAATATAAAAGAATACTTAAAGATTAAGGAACTACAAAGTAAACAATTTTTAGCTAGCCTTAGTAACGATACTTTTAATATTGATTAATTTGAATTTGTAACATACAAAAATGTAAACAATAAAAGTAATAATAATACTTAAGTAAAAATTAAGATTGATAGTATCAAAGAAAAGAACTAACATAAAACAAAATACAAAAGTAATTAGCAAATTAAAACTTTGATGAAAACTGACATTTAACGATGTTAGTTTTTTAATTTTCAAAAAAACTACAATAAAGTTTAAAATTAATGTTATGAATGTTGCGATAATTAATGAATTTAAGTTGATACTTGGAATAATTGATAAAAGAACGATTAACAAAATACGTAAAATATTAAAAAAACTAGAAATTCTAAATAGTGATTTTGCCTTTCCTAAGGCTTGATAAATTGCTGAAAGTGGCACTCCAAGATAGTAAGGTAGGAAGAAAAAGACATATTTTTTTACATCACTCGCACCTTTAGTAGTATTATAGACAAAATTCATAATCTCACCAGGATAAAAGAAAAGAATAATGGTTATAAAAAGCCCTGGAATTAAAGAAAAAATAATAGTTTTTTTAATGAAATAATTAACTTTGCTTATGTCATTAGTCGCATTACTTTCCGAAATTGAAGGCACTACTGTTGTCGCAAGAGCTGTAGAAACAAACGATCCAAGGGTAAGTAAAGAAATAGTAAAAGCATTTACAATAGTATATGATTCTTCAATTTGTGATTGTTGAAAATTTAAAATTGTTAGAATCCAGACATAAACAATTGGCTCTAAAAAATATGTAAAGTTACCAACTAAATGTGAAAGTGTCGTGGGTATGCAAATCTTTAAAATAGCTTTTAACTCTCCAGTAGTACTAGTGTAATCAATTGCTTTAAGCTTTTTTATTTTAATTAACGAATATATGATAGAAAATAGTTCACCAATTGATAGCGATAAAAGACAAAAAAAGGTAGCAGTTTTTATCCCATAGGGAATGGTGATATAAAGAATAGTAATACTAAAAATTATTCTAGCAATTTGCTCAACTAGATTTGCGGCTGAACTGTATTTCATTAGTTTCAATCCATTGAAATATCCTTTCAAACTATCACTAATTCCTACGAGGGGTATTAAAAAAACAGTAGATAAAAGCGGAAAAAATAGATTATCATTTTTTAGTAAAAAATGCGTTAAAGGATATAAGAATGCTAAAAAACAGGTAATTGTAATGATTGAAGTTATTAAAGAAATTTGTATAGCCTTTTTTAATAATAGTTTCGGAGAATATTGTTTTGTTTTAATACTCTCAGAAACAAGTTTGCTAATTGTAATGTTTAGTCCCATGCATGAAATATTAATGAATAACATAATGGTAGGGAAAGACATAATATACAAGGTCATACCAGAAGAACCTAAAATTCTAGTAATAAAAATACGATTAATTAAGCCGAGGGCTTTAATGACAAAGCCGGTAATTAAAATAATTAGGGTATTAAAGAAAAAAGAAGTTTTGTCAAAATGTAATTTTTTAGTCATAACAGCTCCGTAAACAATACATTTTATGGCTAACTAACAAAAAAAATGACCAAAACTCTTTATTAAAGAAGTAAATAGTGGTATAATAAATTATAATGTATTAAAAACAGGAGGTTAATATGGATTATAAAAAGTATATTGCAACAGTAGAAGGGTTCCCTAAAGAAGGAATATCTTTTAAAGATTGTACTCCTCTATTACAAAATGGTGAAGCATTTCATAGTGCATGTCATGAAATGGCAGAAATTACAAAAAGTTTAGGTGCAAATGTTGTAGTAGGACCTGAGTCTAGAGGTTTCATCTTTGGATGCCCAGTGTCTTATGAGTTAAATATCGGATTTGTTCCAATTCGTAAACCTGGAAAACTACCAAGAGAGGTGGTAACTGAAGCTTATGAACTTGAGTATTCAAGTAACACTTTATGTATGCATGCTGATGCCATAAAGCCAGGTGACAAAGTTGTCATTATCGATGACTTACTAGCAACCGGAGGAACGGTTCTCGCTGCGAAACATTTAGTTGAAAGACTAGGTGGAGAAGTAGTTGGAATAATTTTTTTAATTGAACTAGAAGAATTAAATGGTAGTAAATTATTAGAAGGAGTACCAGTTCATTCATTAATAAAATTATAAAAGGAGGTGAAACTATGGATAAGCCAAGGACAATCGATGATCTTCTAACGGTAGCAGGCGAGTACTTGCATGAAGAAAAACATATTAATATTATAAAAAAGGCATATGAGGTAGCCGCATCTAAGCATGAAGGTCAATTTAGAAAATCCGGCGATCCATATGTTCAACATCCATTAGAAGTAGCGTATATTCTTGCGACACTTCACACTTCTCCTAGTACTATTTGTGCAGGATTACTTCATGATGTTTTAGAAGATACTGATATGACTAAAGATGAAATGACGGCGATGTTCGGTGCTGATGTTGCCAATATTGTTGATGGTGTCACAAAAATCAGTAAATTAAAATATATGACTAAAGAAAAAGCCTTAGCGCATAATCATGAAAAATTACTTCTTGCGATGGCTAAAGATATCAGAGTAATCCTCGTAAAACTTGTAGATAGACTTCACAATATGCGTACTATTGAGTTTCAAGATCCTGAAAAGCAAAAAAGAATAGCGAAAGAAACCTTAGATTTATATGCTCCACTTGCTCACAGACTTGGTATGTATAGAATAAAGGCCGAACTGGAAGATACAAGTTTTAAAGTTTTATATCCTAATGAGTATGAAACCATCACAAAAGCAGTAGGTGAGAAAAAGGCCGAACGCGAAGAAGACATCCATGAAATGTCAGAAAAAATAGATCAATTACTTAAAACTTACCATATTACAAATTATGAACTAAAAGGCCGCATAAAAAATATTTATAGTATTTACAAAAAAACAATTACTAAAAATAAAACTTTAGATGATATTTTTGATTTACTAGCCTTAAGAATTATTGTTCCATCAATTGAAGAGTGTTATCACGTTTTAGGTATTATTCATAGTACTTGGACACCTATTCCTATGCGCTTTAAAGATTATATAGCAGTTCCTAAACCTAACCTATATCAATCTTTACATACCACTGTTGTAGGAATTAAAGGTAAAATCTTTGAAATTCAAATAAGAACTTTTGAAATGGACACAATAGCCGAAATTGGTATCGCTGCTCATTGGGCTTATAAAGAAAATTCTGGATATAACCCAGAAAAAGAACAATTAGAAATAACTAGTAAACTTAAATGGTATAAAGATTTAACAACTTATGTGGAAAATTCAGAAACAGAAGATCCTCTAGATAGCATTATTGAAGATATTTTTAGTGCTAATGTTTATGTTTTTACTCCACGCGGTGATGTTCTAGATTTTCCAGCAGGCTCAATGCCACTTGATTTTGCTTACCGAATTCACACTGATATTGGTAACAAAACTGTTGGTGCGATTGTTAATGGTAAAATTGTTCCGTTATCCTATAAACTAAAAACAGGAGATGTTGTAGAGATAAAGACAAATAAGTCATGTCTGGGGCCAACCAATGCATGGCTTAAAAATGTTAAAACTAATCATGCACGTCAAAAAATAAAAGGAATCATTAATAAGCGTCAACGTGATGAACTTGTGGAAAAAGGTAAGCTTGAATTTGAGAAGGCCGCAAAGTCACTTGATTATAATCCCAATGATTTAGATGATAAAACGGTTCAAAATTTCTTTTCGATCCGTAGTTGTATGACAACTGAAGATTTATATTGGGAAATTGGTAAAGGTGTAATTTCTCCACTAGGAGCCGTTAATAGAATTTGTGGTATTACTGATGTAAAAGTTGATGAAGCAATGCTAATGGAGCAATATAGTGAAAAAAATTCTGACAATCGAACTAGACACGCTCATAATGGTTATGGTATTGTTGTAGATGGACTAGAAAGAGCCCAAATTAAACTTGGCAATTGTTGTCAACCGGTGTATGGTGATAAAATATACGGATACATTTCAAAAGGAAATGGTATTATAGTTCATCGTGAAGGTTGTCCAAATATTCAAAAATCTGATAAAGAACGTTTTATTGATATTTATTGGGATAAGAATTTTACAGGTCGAGTTTTCGATGTAACTTTAAAAATATCATCATTAGATAAAAGAAATGGTGTTGCTGATATGATTAATGCTTTAAATGCCACAAATGTAGCGATAGCATCAGTTACCTCAACTAAAACTAAGCTTGGTGAATGCATTACCAAATTTAAACTTCAAGTTTCAAATTTAGATGATTTAAATCTCGCAATTGTTAATTTAAACAAAATTAGTGAAATATATAATATAGAGAGGGTTTTTAAATGAGAGTAGTGGTTCAACGCGTAAAAAAAGCGAGTTGTCTTGTCGAACAAAAAGTGGTTGGTAAGATTGATGAAGGCTTTATGTTATTAGTAGGATTTAAAAATACCGATACAAGCGATGTCTTAGGTAAAATGGCTCAAAAAATTAATAACCTTAGAGTATTTGATGATCAAGAGGGAAAAATGAACTTAAATATTCACCAAATAAATGGTAAGATATTATCTATTTCTCAGTTTACATTATATGCAGATACCAAAAAAAGTAATCGTCCTTCATTTACGGAGAGTATGAAAAAAGATGAAGCAATTAGTCTTTATGATGAATTTAATAAAATATTACGAGAAGAATATGGATTGATTGTAGAAACAGGTTGCTTTGGCGAACATATGTACTTAGATGTACTTTGTGATGGACCTGTAACTATTAACTTGGAGATATAAAATGTACCGTAATGTAATATTAGAATTTCTTACAACCAAGCATTTAGACCTAGCTAAAGCTGAATATTATCAAATGACTATTTGTTCACTTGGTCATAATTATGGTGATAATTTAATTAAGCTCGTTAAAAGTGAAGAAGAAATATCAGTCTATCATATTAAAGAACCACGCATTTATGAAAAAAGAATATCATTTGATGATTTAGCTAACAATTTATTAATGATGGTATTTGAACTTAAAACGGAGATAAAATTCAAAAAAAGTGAATTAAATTTTGAACTTAAAGATCCATTTTATCTAAAAGACTTGAATAATCAAGATTTTAATTCATTACTAGTTACTCCCATTATTGAAAATGAAAATGTGATTGGTGCGGTCATTACATATTTTAAAAGTGATAATGGTTATATTAAATTCACAAATAATGAGTTAATTAAACTACTTAAAAACTTAGATGAAGATGAAGTAAAAGAATATGAGGCCCGTGTTTATGACAAACTTACCTCCAAAACCGATTTTCTATTAATAGCAAGAGTTGGCAAACAAACCTATCTAAATGAGTTTGCGAGAAAGCAATTAAAAGTTAAAAATAGTATAGTTTATCAATCAGACTTAAGACTTGAAAAAATGATTCAAAAACTAATTAATGAAATTGGCTTTAATAAATTAGTTTATGATACTATTACCATTTATTATATTGAATGTGACAAGTTTAAGCCCATAAATGAGAGTGAAATTGAAGTATTGGCCTTACAAAACCTTAATAGTCATCATTTTGAAAATCATTTTTCCTATATATTTGTTAGAAAAAGTTTGTTTTCCAACACGGATGCGATAATTAAAGATTTACAATCTCTAAAGGTTAAACTAGACATAACAAATTATAAATTATATGAATTCAATGATGAAACCTTTATTATGTTATTAGATCAAGTAATTACATCGAAATTAGAAGAACAAATTAAAGAATTCTTAAAAGATAATTACATTATTGTTCTTACCACAAATAAAGAGATTACTAACAAAATGAATTTAATTGAATTAAGCAAATACTTATATGATGTGCAACCAGAAGAATATGTTAAAGCAAACTATATTGCTTGGTTAAATAAAAAGAATATGGAAAAACTTTCCTATGATGATAAATTTAAAGAAAATAAATTAAGTTATGAAATAGTTAGTTCACTTGATAATCATATTCTTGTGGAAATGTCAATGTTACCACTTAGACTTGAATATCGGGATAGTCATTTTATTTCATATGAAAAAGTTGTGGAAAAATCATTAATTAGTGCTGCTAAAATGCAAGAAGAAAAGATTATGATTACCATTTCCACATCACTATTAAGTAAAAGAAAAACTTATGAAGATGTAAAAAAGATCCTTTTAAACAATAATCTATGGATAAATGTAATTGTTAGAGATGGTGAAGAACCAAATGAATTTTTAAAGTTAATTTCTAAGTATAAAAAATTAAATTTAATGATGTCATGTGATAGCAGTGTTTATTTGAACTATTATTATATGAATGCTTTACCATTATTTGATGGTTTGTACATTCAAAATAATGAGTACGAACAAATTAGAAACCAAGAAGTGGGGCTTCCACAAGTTATTTTTGATTATGCCATCAAACAATACAAACATTTAATATTTGAAAATTTTAATCCTAATCAAGATTCTGATTATGTACATTTTAATTGTTATTATGTAAAACCCAAAAAATAAGGTGTGCATAGCCGAGGAAAGGAACAAACATGAAAAAAACAAAGAACTTTTTATTATCGATAATCCTTCCACGTAGAATGGTAAAATATCGTAATATGCATGGCATATTAGCGTTGTTTATCTATTTAATTGGTATGTTTCTTGCGATAGGTTCACAGTTCATAATGTCTGAAAACTTTGTTGCGAAAGATATGGAACGCACCGAGTATGTGGAATCGTTAAAAGATAATGATGGTATTAATTTTGCAAATATGCAAGTAATATCATTTTCTGATGATAAAAATATCACTGCAGATGAGGCGAAAGCCCCAAAAATTACTAAAAGAATTTGTGCTGAAAACTTTGATAATGGAACAACAAGTGTTAAATTTGTTTATGATGATACTTTTACAGCAACAACAATTAATGAAAATATCTTACTAGAGTATTATAAGAGCATAAAGGATAGTACTAAAACAGAGATATTTTACGTTTTTGGTAAAGATGAAGTATATTATGTACAAAACTTAGATACAACGCTTGATTTGCCAACTGAAGAAAATACCAAGGTATTTGTAAATGATATTTTTACAAAATTTAGTAAAATCAATCGTTTCGAACAAAATGGAGATACGAAAGTAGATAAATTCGCCGGAGCACTTAGTTATCTTCAAAGATTACAAAGGGTTGATAAGGTTGAATTTGTAAATACAATGAATGAACTACTAGAAATTGCAGTTGTTGTTAAAAAAGTAGATAACGCAACAGATACAAGTATCAAAACTTTTGATGAATATACGACAACCTTTTTCGCAACACAAGGTATTTACCATTGTGTATTAAAGGATAAACCAGAAGGTTTTGTAGATCTAATGGTTGTTATAGATGTAAACATGGATACAGATAATGATCATAAAAAATTTACATATTTTGATTATGAAGGTTACATGAAACAAGAACGTACTGATAAAACTACGTATATTCTATGTGTGTACACTTCAAGACGTTTCTTCTTTGTCTATGATTTATGCCAAAAATTAGTTGACGGTAAATTTGCTAACCTTGATTATAATGGTAGCAGTGTTTTTGAAAAGACCAAAGCTGGAAATTATAAATATTATCTGCCTAAAGATCCTAGTGAAATTAAATATAACGCTTATGGCGAATTAGATACAAGATATTGGACTAAAGAAGTAAATGGCGATGATGTATTAAATAAAGATGAATTTTATGGTAAAACAATTCTTACTAATAAAGAGGTAGATGAAATTAAACCAGCTGACCGTCATAAAGAAAATTTAGAAGATGCAGTTTACAGCACACATAGTAGAAGTTATCAATATCGTGATTTATCTACCACAGGATTTGAAGATAGTAATACGCTACTTCGTAAAGGTTTAAATAACTATTTACAAATTGTGTGTGATGCGATGATATCAGTTGACGCAGCTAATTATGAACTTATTTATGGCATTATTTCCTTTGGTATTTTCGTAATTTTCCCTCTAATTTTAGTGTTAATAGTATGGTTAATGTCCAAAAAACTATTTATGAAAAAAATTAGAGAGTATTATGCCATTGGTGCCATTTGTTACGCTGAAACTGGTTTACTTGCCTTTATAGTCGGATTCTTCCTACCTTTTGACAAGTTTGCTTTATATTTAATGCTTGTTCAAGCTTGGTACTTTATCTTTGTTACTTTCCGAATTAACACTGATCCCCAATATAATAATGATGAAATAAACAAAGATAATCCAAAACCAGTTGAAGAAAAACTTGAGTTTAAGAAAATTAAAGAATCTTCAAATGCATCAAAAATTGGTTAAAAATTGGAATATTTAAACTCCTATTTACATATTATTTAGTGATATATAGGGGGATAAATATGAAGAAAAATCAATTAGCATTAATTTTTTTAACATTAGTAGTAATGTTAGCAGTTTGGTACATTAAATCGCCACTTTCGGCGAAGAAAGATGCTAAACCAAACGATGATAATACGACAACGGTAGTTGCTTCATCACGACTCGAGTCCATCCGAAATATGCGAGAAGCCGTAACGGAAGAACGTAATGCTAGTGTCGTAGCACTTGATGCGATTATCGCAAGTGCAGATTCTTCATTAATGGAAAAAGAACTAGCCTTTATGCAAAAAAAATCTCTTTCGAATTGTACAGAAAAAGAAGTAATGCTTGAAGGTGACATTATCAATATGGGCTATACTGATGCATTTGTTCATGCAACTGATGATAGCGTTGAAATAATTGTGATTGCTGAAAAAGAAGATGCCTTAGCGGCCTTAGAAATTATTCAACAAGCTAAAGAAAGTTTTATAAATATTGATAATTTAGTTGTTAACTTTAAAACCATTGAAGAGTTAAGTATAAACTAATGGGGCGTAATACCCCATTTTTTTTGAGGTGTAAAATGGAATATTATTCAATTCAAATTAATATAGAAACAACCTTACTTGATTGGTTCAAAAAAATGAAAGTTGCGAAAAACAAATACAATTATTTAATTGACAATAATTTATGTTATAGTAATGAACAAACTTTAACGAGAACTAGTATTTTAAAAGATGGTGATTATTTATACATTGATTTATCCAACTATTCAGATATGATTGTAAAAAAATGTAAGTATGATTTAGAAATATTATATGAAGATAATTATTTAATAGTTGTGAATAAACCATATGGCTATATAATTTATGATGATGATACTTCTAAAATAACGGTGACTGATATGGTAAATAGTTACTTACTAGATAAAGGTGAAACTACAATGGCATATCCTGCTCATCGTCTCGATATGGAAACAACGGGCTGTTTAGTTTATTGTAAAGATATGATTACTCTAGCATACGTTTCTTCACTTTTTGAAGAAAAACTAGTAACTAAAGAATACTTAGCAATAGTTGAAGGAAAAACTGATCCAAGTGGAACTATAAATCAACCAATTGGTAGTAACAGACATTTGAATAATACGATGGTAGTATCTAGAAATGGCAAGTCAGCACTTACTAAATATGAAACCATTCATTATGGTAGGAATAGTTCATTAATTAAGGTAATAATTAAAACAGGTAGAACCCATCAGATTAGAGTTCATATGGCTTATATTAATCATCCATTAGTGGGAGATGAAAAATATGGTAGTAAAATTAAAACTTCACGCTTAATGCTACACTGCAGTAAAGTTACTTTTGTTTATCCATCTTCGAACAAAACAATAACAATTTTATCAAAAATTCCACAAGAAATGAATAAATTTGTATATTAATTGCGATAATAGATAAAAAATAGTATAATTTATAGATGAATTGAGGTAAAATAAAATGTGCAAAAGAATTAGAACTTTATTTTTAGTAATATTAGTAGTATTAATTTTCAGTTTTACAAGTTGTGTAAATACTGGAAGTGGTGGCGATACTGATGATGAAAATAAAATAGGTACAGTTATTAATCTACAAACTCCTACCAATTTACAAGTAGAAGTTACAGAAATGATGATTTACATCAGTTTTGAACAAGTTGAAAAAGCAATGGGCTATTGTGTAAAATTATATGATGTACATAATGATATGCTTGCGAAAACCAATATAAGTGCAGAAGATAATTCGATAAGCTATGAACAAAAAGAATTTAACAATGGAACATATTATACAACTGTTCAAGCATTAGGTGATGGTACGACTACCTATAATTCTGTGACTTCAGGAAGAGTTAGTTTTCAAGTATCTAATGGTATTAAAGAAGGCCCAGTTAAATTAGCAACTCCAACTTCTTTAACTGCAACTTTAAAAGATTCAACTTTAACTGTTAAATTTAATAGAGTTAGTAACGCTGCTGGATATAAAGTAGTTATAAAAGATTCAAATAACGCTGAAGCTTCTTTTGCTGACCTAGATAGTGCAACAATGACTAAAACATTTGATGTTTCAGCCTTTAAAGATGGCGTGTATAGTGTTACTGTTATGGCTAAAGGTGATGGCGAAAAGTACTTAGATTCTGCCTTCAGTAGTCCTGTTAATTTCACAGTTAAAGCTGGTCAAGGTGAAGATGGTAAATTACCAATTGAATTAAGCAAATACTATAAATCAGTAGAAGGATTAACTGGTGCTGCCCTTAAAAAAGGTTTAAGAACCCTTATAACTAGTACCCATAAGAAAACTACATCATATGCCGATTGTAAAACATACTTGCAAAATGCAGACCAAGACCCAAATAATTCAAGTAACATGTTGTTATTCTATACTGCTGAATCTATTAAGAAAACAAATAATATGAATATTTGGAACCGTGAACATGTTTGGGCTCAAAGCTTAGGTTGGTTCAAAACATCAGGTGCTGGTGCTGACTTACATCACATTAGACCTTGTGACCCAAAAGTTAATAGTAGTAGAGGTAATAAAAAATTTGGAACTGGAACATCTTACTATACGCCTAAAGATGAATATAAAGGTGATGTAGCTAGAATTATTTTCTATTTAATGACTCGTTATAGCGAATCAGATAATTACTCATTTAAGAGTATTGCCCAATCACAAGAACTATTAGTCGAATGGAATAAGCTAGATCCTGTTAGTCCTCATGAACAACATCGTAATGATTACATTTATACTATTCAAGGTAATCGTAATCCATTTATTGATTATCCGGAATTTGTAGATGCAATTTGGGGATAGAATATTATAAAATAAAAAGCGATAATAGACAAACATCTTTTGTTTATCCATTGTCGCTTTTTTGTTTTATTTTTTCTTTATAAGTTTACCAATTTCACTGAATATAATTGTTGTTGCTCCAAGTCCTATTGCAATAATTAAATGAAGAGGGTCTAATGCAACAAGATTAAAAGCAGAATTTAAGCCTGGAGTGTAACAAATTAAAACTTGAAGAATCATACCTAGTAAGAACGCTATAATTAAGAATTTGTTATTAAACGTTGTTTTACTAAAAATAGTTTTGTGAGACTTAATATTAAATGAATGGAACAATTGCGAACTAGATAGAGTAAGGAATGCCATTGTTTGGCCAATTGCATGTTTGGCTGCTTCTGTACCACTACCGATAAAATTACCAATAGCATAAGAACCAAGAGCAAGTGCTCCAACCATTATACCTTGTAAAATAATTCTTAAACCTAATCCATTAGAGAAGAAACTTTCATCTTTCTTTCTAGGAGGTTCGTTCATAATTTCAGGTTCTGGAAGTTCAGTGCCAAGCGCAAAGGCAGGTAAACTATCAGTTATTAAGTTAATCCATAGAAGGTGGGTTGCAACAAGAGGAATACCAAAGTTAATGGAAGGGACAATCAAGGAAATTAATGAGGCTAGGAAAATAGTTAAAACTTCACCAATGTTACTAGATAACAAATAATGAACTACTTTTCTAATGTTGTCATAAATTCCACGACCTTCTTTAACAGCTGTAACAATTGTGCTAAAGTTATCGTCAACAAGAACTATATCAGCAGCTTCTTTAGCTACATCAGTACCTGTAATTCCCATTGCACAACCAATATCGGCTTTTTTAAGAGCTGGGGAATCATTAACACCATCACCAGTCATTGCTACAATTTTACCTTTCTTTTGCCATGTTTCAACTATTCTAACTTTATCTTCAGGGGCTACACGGGCATAAACACTATATTTTTCAATGTTATTGTAAAGCTCTTCATCACTTAAGGCGGCTAGTTCTTTACTTGATATAGCAAGATCTCCATCTTGAAAGATATTTAAATCTTTTGCGATTGCTTTGGCCGTTAAAATATGGTCGCCAGTTATCATTACAGTTTTAATACCAGCATTTGAAGCTACACGAATTGCTTCTTTAACTTCTGGTCTTGCGGGGTCAATCATTCCAACTAAGCCTAAGAATTCTAAATTATTTTCAACGGCAGCAGGAGCCATGTCAAGCGGTAGTTCATCAACAATTTTGTAACCTACTCCAAGTACACGAAGAGCCATTTGAGCCATTTGGTTGTTAGCCTCAAGTGCTTCCGCTAAATTACCATTTTTAGATATTCTAATGATTACATCAGGCGCTCCTTTTGTGATTATAATGTATTTGCCAAAATATGGGTAAATTACCGTCATTAGTTTACGATCGGAATCAAATGGAATGTCGGCGCATCTAGTATATCCATCAAATTCTGGTTTTTTGACGTATTTATTTTTCGCAATAAGAAGAGCAATCTCAGTTGGATCTCCTATTTTCTTTTCTTTTCCATCAATTACTTCGTATGAAGCATCAGTACATAAAGCAAAAAATTCAAGCATTTTTGATTCTTCATAAGTTAATTCGCTATCAATATCTTTAATTTTAGTATTATAGAGTTTTAATACCGTCATTTTATTTTGGGTCAAAGTACCAGTTTTATCAGAACAAATAACACTAGCACATCCAAGAGTTTCTACAGCAGGTAGTTTTTTAACTATGGCTTTTTGTTTTGCCATCTTTTGAACACCAATTGCAAGGACAACTGTTACTATTGTGGCAAGACCTTCAGGAATGGCCGCAACCGCAAGCGCAGTAGCTGTTTTTAAAGCATTTAACCATTCATGTCCGCCTTTTATAAGACTTTCAATAAACTCTAAGGCGAAGACAACTACACAAATGGCAATACACATAATGCCAATTACTTTACCAATTTGGGTAAGTCTTTTTTGAAGTGGCGTTTCAAGTTCATCTGTGTTCATCAAAGCTTCAGCAATTTTACCAATTTCGGTATTCATTCCAGTGCCAGTTACTACGGCATATCCTTTTCCGTTTGTAACGTATGTTGAAGAGAATAAACAATTTATCATATCACCAAGTGCTGGACTTTCTTTAGTTATTATATCACTGGTTTTAATAACGGGAACTGATTCACCAGTTAGGGCACTTTCGTCAACTAATAGGTTAGTTGCTTGAATAACTCTAGCATCAGCAGGAACAAAGTCACCAGCTTCAATGTAGAAAATATCACCAGGTACTAGTTCATTAGAGTTAATAGTAATAAGTTTTCCTTCTCGGATTACTTTTGTTTGAGGTGTACTCATTTTCTTAAGGGCATCTAGAGATTTTTCAGCATTATTTTCTTGAATTGTACCTACAAAAGCATTTATTAAAATGACAACAATAATAATTATAGTTTCAATCCAACCTTTTTCTTCAATCCAAGCCTTTGTATCGACGACTACAGAAAGTAGTGCCGCAATAATTAGAATGATTACTAAAAAGTCCGCAAACTGAGATAAAAACTTAAGAATAAATGGTGTTTTCTTTTTTGAAGCGAGTTCATTTAAGCCATATTTTTCTCTTCGCTTTAAGACCTCGGAATCAGTTAAACCAGTATTTTGGTTTGTCGATAGTTCATCAATGATTTCTTGATAGGTTTTGTTTGGGTTCATTTCTTTTTTCTCCTTAATAAAGTTATAAATAAAAAGACCATTATTCTAAAAATAGAATAAAGGTCTTGCATTTCCAGTGAATCTTAGTTCCGGATTGTTAATCGTGATGACGAAACTAAGTCAAGATCAAGTCTTGTGCTACTCCCCTTCGGATGCTGTAATGTCATAAGTATAAGAATATTAACTTATAACTATAGCTATTTTTGAATGATGGAGGCTCCGGCCGGATTTGAACCGGCGATCAGGGTGTTGCAGACCCACGCCTTACCGCTTGGCTACAGAGCCATTAGACTGGAATATTATACAATAAATTGTACAATAAGTCAAGTAAAATGAAAATTAATAAATTTAAGTTACATATTTTTACGCAAAATCTAAGTGGTGAAAGGCTATCTATGATATAATATAATATATTATAAATGAGGTGAAATTATGAATACAACAAAAAGAATTTGTTTAATATTAACAATTCTATTATGTACATGTTTAACGGGATGTGGTAAGGATGAAAAAACTAATATTGAAAAAGTTCAATCTGCTTATAACGGAATTATCCTACCTGAGACTACCAATACCAATTTAAATTTAACCACAAAATACGGAGAAGTAAATGCGGCATGGAGCTCTTCAAATGAAGAACTTATCACAAGTAGTGGAATAGTAACTTTACCAAATGAAAACACAGAAGTTACATTGACAGTTGTGTTGACATTAGGTAATGTGGTTAAAACTAAAACTTTTAAAGTTGTTGTACTGGCTGATAATTCGGATGCACGAAAACGTGAATATGTAGAAAGCAAAATTAAAGAATTAGTAATGCCAACTGAAACTAGTGTTGATTTAACCCTTGTAAAGCAACTTGGTGATATTAATGTTAATTGGATATCTAAAACACCACTAATTATTTGGCATACCGGTACAATTAAACGTTCAAATATTGATCAAGTAGGAACCTTAAGTGCAACTTTTACATATTCTACTATTAGTATAACTAAAGATTATGAAATTAAAGTATTGAAATATTCAGTTGATGAATTACTAAATGAATCAATAGAAAAATTTGAGATACCTGAACAAATATATTTCGATATAAGTGACTTTATGTATCCTGAAATTTTACCAGGTGTAGAAATTACGTGGGCAACAAGTAATGAAAATATTATTGCTATAGATGGTAAAGTAAATCGTCCTAGTAATACAACTGTGGTAATTTTAACATTAACTTTAAAGGTAGGGGAAAAAACAATGAGTAAAGATTTTGAAGTAGAAGTACTAAAAGAAGATTCTGAAACAAAACCACATCAAACAATAACTCGTGCTAGTGAATTTGATGAAAAAAGTTTTAACAACGTGGTACTTGAAAACGATAAATTAGTTCTTGCAAGTGGTGCCCTTGAAGGTAGTTACGAATCAGGTGAAGTTCCTTCTATGCCTTTTAAGTCACTTGTAGCATCATGGGCAGCCGTTTCAACTACAACAGCTACGATTGAACTATTTGTTAAAGCAATGGTAAATGGTGTATGGAGTGATTATATTACTTATCATCCATGGGGATTTGGACTCGAAAATAAATGTTATGATCAACAAAATAGTTTAATTAAGTTATCAGATGATGAAGTGATGGTTTTAAATAACAAATATGGTGAAAAAGTCCAATTTAAGGTTGTTCTTAGAAGAACAAGTGTAGAAGTATCCTCACCACGTCTATCTTTAGTGTCTTTCGCATACTACAATACTGGTTATAGCTATGATGTTGACATTACTAATTTACCTAAAGAAGTAATTTATCAAGTACCTAGACTATATCAAGGAGCAGTACCAACTATTGGTAATAGCATTTGTAGTCCAACTACTTCAACAATGCTATTAAAGTATATGGGGGAAGATTTTAGTAGTTACGATACTTATGAACATCGTTATATTGCCTATAAATTCAAAGAATACAATTCTGGTATTTTTGGAAATTGGGTATATAATACTGTAGGTATGTCATCATTTGGTTATGACGCATATGTTGCGAGAATGTACTCAGTAGAAGAACTTGTAAAACATCTTGCGACGGTGGGCCCATGTGGATTGAGTGTTAAAGGTCAAATGACCTCAACTGAAAAGAACTACTATACTAATGGTCATCTGATAGTCGCAATTGGTTATAAATATATTAATAATGTATTATATATTGTATGTAATGATCCAAATGTTCCTAATGTATATTGTGAATATAGCGTAAGCGTTATCAATAACACTTGGCGTAATATCGCATATGTAATCGAGAAAAAGGCATAGTTACTATGCTTTTTCTTTTAGTCAATTATAACTTGACTCATAATTGTTGTTTTTTAAAGGCTTATTCAGTATAATAATAGTGTAAAGATAAAAGGAGATGCCTATGAAAAGAAATCTAAAAAGAATTTTATTATTTGTTTTAGTTGTATTAGCATGTGGATTTGTTAGTTGTAAAACTACTAATAAAACTAGAAAAACTTTAAAACTTAAAGAAAATGCTAACTTTATACGTGTAAATAAAGTAGTATATCCACAGTCAAAAACCTCAAACGAAGTAAATGACCAAAATTTTATTACTATTTTAAATAAATTTACCAATACAACAACAAAAGAAATTTTTAAGTCTAATAAGAATGAAATCTATTCACCAATGAGTTTATACTTTGCGCTTGCGATGCTTTATGAAGCATGTGATGGTGAAAGTGCATTAGAACTTGAAAATTTGCTATCAATAAATGATAAAACCTTATTAAGAAGTGAACTAAAAAAAGTTTATACCAACAACTATTATAATAATGAATTAGGTACCAGTGAAATAGCTAACTCAATCTGGGTAAATAAAATGTATGAAGTTAAAAAAGATTATGCAAAAATTTTAGAAGAAAATTATTTTGTGGATGCTTTTAGAACCGCATTTGATGATGACTCATTAGAACAAATATGTAACTGGGTAAATTATCATACATATGATTTATTAAATATGAAACCAGAACAATTATTACTGGATGAAGCAACAGCATTTGCATTAATAAATACCGTGTATTTTGAAAATAGATGGAAAAAAGAAATGAGAAAAGAAGACATCTATAAAGAATTATTTGATAATAAAAAGATGGTAACATACTTAAAACATACAGTTTTGTCTTCATATTATGAAAATGAAATGTATTTAGAAGCTTTTGATCATTATTCTAACGGCTGTAAGGTGCGATACATGTTACCTAACTTAGGTTATACTGTTGATGATTTATTAAATAGTGATATTTTCTTAAAAAAGGTATTTTATAATAGTGCCGATGTAATAGTTTCAGTGCCTAAATTTGAAGTTAGTTCTGAATTAAATATAGCGAAGACTCTTCAAGCACTTGGTGTAACAAATATTTTTGATCCATTTAAAGCAACTATTAGTGCATTATATGGTGAAAATACTTTTGTTTCTAGTATAAGACAAAATGCAAAAGTCATCTTTGATGAAAACGGCACAAAAGCTGCAGCGGTAACCATAATTGGTGCTGAAGCAACTGCTACACCAATAAAAAGAAAAATTGAATTAACTTTAAATCGTCCATTCCTTTATGTAATTTATGATGCTAATAGCTTACCATTATTTGTAGGGGTTATACGTAGCCTATAAAATAAAGAATCACTAGAAGATGCCATAAATGGTACTTTCTAGTGATTTTTCTTATTCTTTATCGACCACAGTTACATTTTCTTCTGTACAATTAGTTGTGGTTAAGGTTTTACCATAAAGATGTCCAACATAATAGTTATTATTTAATTTTTGAGTTGAATCCCAAGTTAAACCATCTGTAAATAGTTTAACATTTTTAGCCTTACAATTTTCTAATTTAATGTCAACAACTCCAAGACCAAAAAAAGATCCTGCACTTGCATTTTTACCACCAATAAAGGTGTTTTCAATTTCTGAGTCTTTAAAGGTAGGAGCGTAAGTTTCTGAGTATCCGACAAATCCACCACACTGCCAGTTATTTTTAACCTTTGAATTTATGACTTTAACATTTTCAAAAGTAACATTTGCATAGTTTTTGCCGATGATGACGCCCGCATATGTTTGATTTTTATCAGTAGTTGTTGCAATCATAAAGTTATCAAAAATAATGTTTTTAATTGTTAGTTTTGAAGTATTATAAGAAATTAATCCACCATTATCTTGAACAGGTAATTTAATATTTTTAATACTATGGTTATTTCCATCAATAATAACACTATCAAGTTTATTATGATTATTTAAAATACTAGTAAATTCTTTATTTTCTCCATCAATTGAAGTTAGTAATTTAAAAGTATTGTCCTTAAAATTATATCCATTATTAACCGCATCTTTAAATAAAGTTAAATCTTGAAGTGTTTTAAGTCCTAATTCTTTTTCTTTTAATTCATTTTTTTCAACTGAAGCCATAACTACGTCATTTTCAATTTTTAAAGTATATTCAGTATCTTTTTTATTAGTAATATAAGATTTAGGATAAGAAATAGTTACACTGAATGATTTTGACTTATCGTCATTTTTCATACCTAAAGTATACCAGTTAGTATATGCATTCATTCCGTGATAGTGCTTTTCATCAATTACAATATCCATTTCTTCAAATAATTCACTATTATTAATTGAAGAAATAATAATATTTGATTTTACATCCATAAAACTATCATTAGTAACTTTTATATCTAATGTTATTTTATCTTTTGGTTCCATTTTATCTACTTTAATAGTGTTATTATCTTTATTAACAATTACATTACCTTTATTAACAAATCCTAAATTCTCTTGTAATTTATCATCTGAATATGTTTTAACATTACTTATTTCAACTGTAGTTAATATTTTATCTTTAGTATCATCAATTTTTTTACAAGATGTAAAAGCAAAAAATGATAATGAAATAAGTAGTGTTAATCCAATAATTAAATATTTAAATTTTTTCATAAAATCCTCCTATGTTAATATTTTTAACGAATTTCTAGTTTTTATGCTATTTAAGTAAACATTTTCATAAATAAATGAATGTGAAAAAAAACTTTTTTACGATATAATATAAGGGAAAGTGGAGGTACAAAATGGAAAAAGGTTCATGTATGGTTGGTCAGTCTGGTGGGCCGACAGCAGTTATTAATGCTAGTTTACTGGGTATAATTGAAGAAAATCTTAAAACCAAAGCGTTTGATCATGTGTATGGATTATTAAATGGAATTGATGGGATCATTAAAGAAAGATTTATTGACTTTAATGATTACACCAAAGAAGAACTAACGTTACTAAAAACAACGCCAGCGGCCGCCCTTGGTTCAGTTAGATTCAAAATGCCAGGTGATTTAAATGATGAAATTTATAAAAATATTGAGGAAATATTTCATAAGTATAATATTAAATGTTTTTACTATATTGGTGGAAATGACTCAATGGATACTTGCCATAAACTTGGCGAATACTTTAAAACTAGTAAGTATAAATGTCAAGTAATTGGAATTCCTAAAACCATTGATAACGATATGGTTTTAATCGATCATACTCCTGGATATGGTTCAGCTGTCAAGTTTATTTATACGGCAATAACCGAAATATATCAAGATACAAATGTTTACCAAAAGGGGCGTGTGACTTTTGTTGAAATCATGGGTCGCGATAGTGGATGGTTGACTTGTGCGAGCAAACTTTCAAGTTATGCAGGATATGGGCCGGATTTAATTTATATTCCTGAACACACATTTTGTTTAAATGAGTTTTTAGAAGATGTCAAAAACATTTATAGTAAAAAGCAAAAAGTATTAGTTGCGGTATCTGAAGGAATTCGTGATGAAGATGGTAATTACCTACTTCAAAAAAGATTATACAATCAAAATGATAATTTTGGGCACCTTCAATTAGGTGGTGTTGGTGTAGTGCTTGCGGAAATGGTTAATAAAGAATTAGGACTTCCTGTAAGAAGTGTTGAATTAAATATTTTACAACGCTCTGCTGCTCACATCCTTTCAAAAACGGATATAACAGAAGCGTATAATGCTGGTAAATATGGAATTAAAATCTATCTAAAAGGTTATACTGATAAAATGGTTACCATTTCTAGAACCAGCAACTCTCCATATAGAGTTAAATACACAATTACACCTCTTGCTTCAATAGCAAATTATGTAAAACCAGTTCCAAATAGCTGGATTAATGAACGAGGTAACAATATTACGGATGATTACTTAGAGTATGCATTACCTCTAATTCAAGGTGACATAAAACCTCATATAAAAAATGGTATAATTAAATATTTTAAAATTAAAACTGAAGAGTAGATTATATAAAAAGAATCTTGCCAATGATCAAGATTCTTTTTTCAAGGGAATTTCATTTATTTAATAACAAAAAAAAGCCCTAATAAAGGACTTATTTATCAAAATGGTACACCCTCAGGGACTCGAACCCTGGACCCACTGATTAAGAGTCAGTTGCTCTACCAACTGAGCTAAGGGTGCATATCAAATACGCTCTAATATTATACAACAAGCTGCGAAAAAAAGCAATTTATTTGCGTTAAATCATGGTAAAATATGGTTAAATTAAGATTATTAAAGTTGAAAAATACTGGAAAATATGTTATAATTATTTAAGAATGAGGTAATTTTTATGAAGAAAAGATTTAATATTTTGCTATTAATATTACTTATAATGATGGTTGTGTTTTTACCATCTTGTAAAGAAAATGAAGAAGATGCAAAAACAGATAAAACTATAACAATTTTTACGGTTAATGATTTTCATGGTGCAATTAAAGATAAAGCTGCAAAAGTAGCTAATTATATAAATAAAAGTAAAGATGAAAATTCAGTTATTATTTCTGCTGGTGATATGTTTCAAGGATCTGCTATATCTAATTATAGTAAAGGCCGTGATATGATTAATATTATGAATATGATTGGTTTTGATTCGATGACAGTAGGAAATCATGAATTTGACTGGGAACTTGATACGGTTTTAGCTTATTTTGATGGTGATACTGAAAATGGTGAAGCCAACTTCCCACTTTTAGGTTGTAATGTTGTTGATAAAAGAACAAATAGTTTACCAAAAAATATGAAAGAATATCAATTAGTTGAAAGAGATGACTTAAAAATTGGAATTATCGGTTATATTGGAGTTGGTCTTGAAGATAGTATCGCAACTAAAATGGTAGAAAACTATGAGTTTACATATCCTGTAGATATTATCGCAAATATCTCTAAAAAATTAAGAACTGAAAAAGGTGCAGATATTGTCATCGCTGTTGGCCACGATGCATCAAGTGCTGTTAATAACGATCTTGCTCAACTTGCTGGTGATGAACGAATTGATGGAGTTGTTAATGGTCATACTCATGTTAAAAGTGTTGGCTCCAATAAGCGTGCTAGTGACAATGTAAATGTTCCATATGTTCAAGCTGGTTCATCAGGAGAATATGTAGGAAAGCTTGAACTAACTTATAGTTACAAAGAAGAAAAAGTAATAAAAGGTACATCAGCAGCTCAAACTATTATGAGTACATCTAAAGACGATCCAGAAGTATTAGCCTATGTTAATAATCTAATTGAAGAAACAGCTCCTGTATTTGAGCGTGTAATTGGGACTGCTGGTAAAAATATGTCTAGGTCAAATGGCGTCGAATGGTCTTGTAATACAGTTCTTGAATATTGTAAGAATAATTATGATAAATGTGATGTCGCATTCATTAATATTGGGGGAATTAGGGAAACTGCTTTCCCAATTAATGAGAACGAAACTATTACAATTAACCGAATATACCAACTAATGCCATTTGATAATACTGTTAAAATGGTAACGCTTAAAGGTAAGGTCCTTTATAACTTATTCACAAATGGTGGAGAAGCAGTTTATAGTACAAATAGTGTTAAAATAATTAATAATACATATTATATTAATGGCACTGCTCTTGATGAAAATGCTGATTATCGTGTTGGGGTAATTGATTATATCTTTGATAAAGAAACGTATCCTTTTATGAAAGGAACTGATATTATCGCAACCGGTAAATTGTATAGAGATATTTTAATTGAGAAAATTGAAAGTGATACGACACTTGGAAAAAAGAGTTTTTTAGAGGAAGGTAAATAGAATGAATAGAAAAGTTATTATCGCAAGTGATAGTACTTGTGATTTATCACCTGAATTAATTAAAGAATATGATGTTAAGATTATTCCTTTATATATTAATTTTGAAAATGAAAGTTATAAAGATAACTTGGAAATAAACTTGGATCAATTATATCAAAAAGTTCAAGAAAAAAATGAAATGCCTAAAACATCAACCGTTCCACCTAAAGAATTTCATGACTTTTTTAAGAAATTTGTGGATGAAGGATATGACGTATTTTATACAGGGATAGGATCTGAGCTTTCTTCAACTTTTCAAACAGCTGTAATTGTATCAGAAGATTTTGATGGTCACGTTGTTTGTGTTGATAGTGGAAATCTATCTACGGGCATTGGTTTACTAGTATTAAAAGCTTGTACTTTTAGAGATCAAGGTATGAATGTTAATGAAATTGCTGAAAAGGTGAGCGATATTGTCCCACGCCTAAAAGTTCAATTTGTAGTAGAAACTTTAGAATACCTTCATAAAGGTGGAAGATGTAGTGGTACAGTTCGTTTTATTAGTAGTATTTTAAGAATTAAACCAATGATTGTTGTGCGTGAAGGCAAAATGTCAGTTGGTAAAAAGTTTATCGGCTCAATGAAAAAAGCTGTTGCCGGCATGGTAAAACTTTTCTTAAATGATGTTGAACATTTAGATCCTGAGTTTGTGTTTATTACCCATACTCATGCTGAAGACAAGGTTCCTCAAATCATGGAATTAATTAATGATGTTCACGTTGAACATATTTACGATACTGTAGCTGGTTGTGTGGTTGGTTCTCACTGTGGTCCTGGTACAATTGGTATCCTTTATATTTTAAAAGATCAAAAGGTAAAATTAGAAAATATAGAAGAAGATAATTAGATTTTAACTTCATTGGTTTATTTATAGACTGATGAAGTTTTCTTCTTAAGGAGGTTATGATGGAAATACTTGCACCTGCGGGTAATTTAAGAATTCTTAAAATTGCAATTCAAGCCGGCTGTGACGCTGTTTATATCAGTGGTAAAAACTATGGGGCACGTAAAGCAGCTCCTAATTTTAGTGATGGTGAAATGGTTGAAGCAATTCATTATGCTCATTTACGTGGTAAGAAAATTTATGTTACGATTAATACGATTATTTTTGATAATGAATTTAGTGAATTACATGAGTATTTAAGTTTTTTATCAAGCCATAAAGTAGATGCCGTAATTGTTCAAGATTTAGGCGTATTAAGTTATATTCGCGAGCATTTTCCAAATTTAACTATTCACGCATCAACTCAAATGAATATTCATAATGAAAGAGGTGCGAAAACATTGTTAGACCTTGGAGTTGACCGAGTAATTTTAGCTAGAGAAACTCCAATCTCAGAAATTAAAAAGATTATTAATCTTGGTATTGAGGTAGAAGTGTTTGGTCATGGAGCTTTGTGTTACGCATATTCAGGTAATTGTTTGATGAGTTACATGATTGGAGGTAGAAGTGGTAACCGGGGTGAGTGTGCTCAACCTTGTCGAAAAAAATATCAATTATTGGAAAATAATAAACCGATAGGTAAAATGTGTTCACTTCTTTCAATGAAAGATTTAAATACTTTAAATTATGTGGAAGAACTGGAAAAATTAGGTGTCACTTCTCTTAAAATTGAAGGAAGAATGAAAAGTGCATCATATGTTTATACAGTTGTTTCAACATATAAAAAAGCTCTTTTGAAAAAAACTACAATAGATGCAGAAGATGATTTAAAAGTTGCCTTTAACCGGGATTTTACCAAAGGTTATATGTTTAACGAAGCTAATCACTTAGTGATTAATACAAGCAGTGTTAATCACCAAGGTTTATTAATCGGCAAAATTAAAAATATATCTAGTTCAGGTTGTTTACTTGTGGTAGATAAGCCATTATATGTTGGTGACGCAATAAGAATTAAAGGAAAAGAAGAAATTGGCTTTTACATAAACAATCTAGAAAAAAGAGGAAAGGATTTATACATTCCTGGTAGATTTAAAGTAAAAGTAGGCGATGATGTTTATAAAACTATTGATGGTGTTAAAACAAAAGAAGCAGATAATTTACTATCTGAAGAACTTTACAAACTTAATTTAGAGTTTATTATATCGATTTATTATGGAAAAGAATTAACTCTAGAAATCAAATATCAAAATTTAAAAGTTATAGTTAAATCAATTTTATTAAATGAAAAGGCTGATAAACCACTTAATGAAGAACGAATTATTGAACAATTATCAAAAACCGGAGATAAGCTCTTTTGTGCATCTAAAATAATAGTAAAATATGATCATCTGGCTTTTGTAAAAATAAGTGATATCAATGCATTAAGAAGAATAGGTATTGAAAAGTTTATTGATACCTTTATTAAGGAATATAGGCCTAATAATAGTTTTATAAATAATCATTTGGCAAATAAGAATAATGAACAAGTAAAAAAAGAAAAAAAAATCCAGTTTGATTTTGTTGTTCAAAATATGGAACAATATTTATGGTGTAAAGAACATGGGTATTTGAGTGTATTCCCTGTATTTGATAATGACGATACAATGTATGCTAGGCACTTTAACATTCAAAAAAATAAAGCTTTAAAAAATATTGTTCATAATCTTGGTGATATGACTCCTCATCAGATACTTTCACCAACTTGTAACATTTCAAATTCATATGCCTTAAAATTTGCCGATAAAACTGATGCAGATGTAATTTATTTATCTAATGAACTATCCAAAAATGATAAACTTGCTTTAGGTAAAGTTACAACTAATGCTAGTAAAGGGGTATTTATTTATGGTCATATGGAAGTAATGACTTCAAAAGGCTGTTTTATAAGTAAACTTAAAAACTTAAATTGCATAAATTGTGGTTCTTGTAGTCATAATAATTATAAGATAATTGATGAATATGATAATGAAATGTTTGTCAACGGTCGTTGTAATGAATCAGGTCCAGAAATTAGCATTTATAGTTATAAGCTATTTGATGAATTGAAAAATATTAAAGAATATTATAAAAATGGTATTGATCATTTTTTGATTATTTTAACAAATGAAACAAAAGAAGAACTTGGAGGACTTGAGTTAAAACTAGAAAAATATAAAAGATAAGAAAATGAAAAATGATATAATCCTTAATAGTCCAAAAATTACCAAAGGTATTTTAATTCTGAGTATTCCTATCATTATTAGTAATTTATTAAAACTAATTAATGAATTAGTAGATGTTTATTTAATTAAAAACTTAGATATTAGTCAAGAATTACTTAGATCACTAGTCTCTGCACTAACCATGACTTCTCCCATAATTTCGGTTTTTCAGACTGTGCTCATTGCTTTTTGTGCAGTAGAACTTACTTTAATAAGCCAAAGTATTGGTGAAAAAAACAAAGAAAAGACTCAAAAATTATTAGGAGAATTATTTATATTATCATTCGCAATCGGAATAATTTTAAATTTTTTATTGATTATTTCTTGTGAACCATTATTAAAACTAATGAAAACAACTGAAAATCCTTTAATTTATAAATATGGTAAAGAATATATAATAATAACTTCATTTGAAATGACTAGCTTTTTAATTTCAAGACTATATTTTGCTTCAAGATACGCGGTGAAAGATGTAATCTCGCCAATGATACTTAGTATTTGTCAAACTATCCTTAATATAATTATTACTAAAATTTTAATCGGGAATTATTTAATTGTAGGCGTAGCTCTTGGAACGGTTGTATCAAGTATGCTAATGATTCCTATATATTTGTACTTACTTGTTAAAACCAAAACTGAAGAAGTAAAATTAAAAATATGGTTTTCAATAGATGATTTTAAAAAAATTATTAATTTGGTTATACCTGCTAGTATATCAGGAATTATTACGGCACTAGGTTTTATACTAATTAATCGTCAAGTTATGAGTTTTGAAAATTATAAAATCGCATCAATTGGCACAAGTAGTCGAATCTACAATTTTATTATGATTCCGTTTGTATCATTTCAAACTTTAACGACAACATTTGTGAGCCAAAATATAGGAGCGAAAAATTATGAACGGGTTCAAAAGGTTATTTTAATAATTATTAAAGTAGCTTTATCATTAAGTATGATAGTACTATCGGTTAGTTTAATTTTCAAAGATTACTTGATTAATTTGTTTATTAAAAATGATAATGAAGTGATATCATTTAGTGGTTATTATTTAAAATACCTCCTATGGACAGTTCCAATAATGGCCTACTTTTACGTGTTAATTGGTATTTTTCAAGGTTTTAAGAAAATGAAATTAACTTTAGGGCTTGCGTTGGTGCGATTATGGATTTTACGACTACCTTTATTAGTTTTATTTACTAGGTATTATAATATGCAAGTTAAGGGTGTAATTTTATCAATGTTTATAAGTAATATTGGTACAGTCATTGTAGGAACAATCTTTTTATTATTCTATTATGTAAAAACATTAAAAACACGTACTAAAAATATAAATATTAGACAAGGAGACTAACTATTAATAGTCAAGATAAAAGATAATTTTTTTATAAAAAAACGATACCAGAGCGTGAAAGAGGATGTCACTCTCGAAACGATTAAATGACAGTCTTTTTATAGAAAAAATGATAAAAACTGATATATTAATAATTTATTATTCGCTACAATATAAATTATTTAAGTTTAGAAGAATCAAAAGAAACTTCATTGGTTTCTAGGTAATAAATTATCCTAAGAAGTTTTTTAACCAAATGTGTTAGAGCCACTCTATGGTGTTTGCCTTCATTTCTTTTTTTCAAGTAATATTGATAAAAAATGTTATTATAGTTCATTACAAAAGGTGCTACATTCATTAATGTTTCACGTAAATAAGAAGAACCACGTTTAACTAAATGACCATATGTAGTTTGAGTACCTGATTCATAAATCGAAGGTTCTAATCCAGCAAAAGATAATAATTGGTTACTGTTATTGAAATTAGAAAAACCATTAAACTCCGAAACAATAGAAGCAGCACTAATGATTCCAATGCCAGGAATAGTAGCGGTTTTGAAATTATATTGATTCATAATGTTAGTTATTTCGCTTTCAACATTTTCAACAGCACAATTCATTTGTTCAATTAAATTAATAGTTAATTTAAGTTCTAAAGTATGAGAATCATTTTTACATCCAATTGATACTTTAGCAGCTTCAATTAATTTAATTAATTTTGGCATTGAATAATGGCCTCTAGAAAGGGATTTAATAGTAGGCAAAACACTTTCAACATTAATATTAGCTATATCATGAATAGTTGGATAGTTCTTAAGAATATATAACGATACTTTACCCCAAACTTGAGCAAAATAGTTAGAAAATTCAGGAAAAACTAAATCTAAAATGTTAATTAAACGTTCTTTATAGATAGTACAATCTTTAACCAATCTTTTTCTGAACCTTGTAAGTGATTTTAATTTTGAAATGTGATATGATAATAATGAATTGGGCTTGTAGTCAAAGGATAAAAGCATTTGAGAAATTAATTTAGCATCAATTTTATCATTTTTAGTTTTTCTAAGTGTAGAAACTTGGCGGAATCGGTCACTTAGAATCGGATTAAATTCCATAAATGAAAAATTATGTTCATGAAGAAATAGTTTTAAATTGGTGCCATAATGGCCTGTGGCTTCAAGACCAATTCTTATTTCTTGAGAATGATCTAATGATAATAATACATTTAATAGTTCACTGAATCCTTGTTGGTTATTATCAAAAGAAAAAGAACTTTTTACAACTTGGCCCGTTTCAGTAGCGATGAAACAGTCATGTTTGAATTTGGAAATGTCAATTCCGATTAAGTACATTTATTGTACCTCCTTGTTAATAAATTTGTTGTACTGGGTATGATCCATGCAGTTTTTACAATGTATCCTTGCCTATAAAACATCAAAGTGTTAACTAACTATTGACAATAAAATAAAAACTGTGGTGAGAGTCTCCTTAAACAGTCGAAGCTGTAGAATAACAGGAACAAATCCACAGTACAGTTAAATTATAACATAATTTATTATGCATATATAAAAAAATAAAGAAAGGATTTAATATAAACTTATAAACTATATTATATGTTTATATTATACAAGTAATATAATGGATGCAAACCAGAATTTGACAGCGGAAATGATTAAAATAGACCCCTATAATTATACACTATCCGAGATGGTGGATGTAATTGGGGAAACCGAAGCAAAAAAGCTGTTTAAATCTATTTATAAAGGCACATCGAAATTAAGTTATCAAACTATAAAGGTGAAAGATGTTTTTAATGGTGGCGACACAAGAAAATATGCGTTCGAATTATGTGACCATTATTGCATTGAAACTGTTTGTATTCAAAGAAAAACCGGTACTACAGTGTGTGTAAGTACAATGGTAGGATGTCCCGTTGGATGTGTTTTCTGCGAATCTGGGAAAAACGGTTTTATCCGTAACTTAACTCCATCCGAAATTGTTCAGCAGATTGTACTACTTAGAGAAAAAGTCAATCGAATTGTTTTTATGGGGATGGGTGAACCACTGTTCAATTATGATAATCTGGTTAAGGCGATACATATTCTACGTGATAGGGATGGATTGAATTTTCCTACAGATGGAATCACAATTTCAACAGTCGGGCCGCTACAGCAACTTAAAAAAATAAGAGAAGAACATTTGAAAATACAGTTGACTCTCTCGCTTCACGCAACAGATCAGAGAACTCGTGACATTGTCATGCCCCATATGAAAGGACATGATATTAGAAAAGTTGTGGAAACCGTACTTTCTTATTCCGAAAGGCACAACAGAAAAGTCACTATAGCGTATTTGCTTATTCCGGGGTTAAATGATCGTTCAAGCGATGTAAGACAGTTAGGAAAGTGGTTTAGAGGAAAGAATGTGTTGATTAATCTTCTTCAGTATAACGAAACATCGAATAGTCGCATTAAACGTCCAAACAAGCAGCAGTTAGTTGCGTTTAAAACAAGATTGGAGGATGCTGGCTTAGAGGTTAAGATTAGAGAGTCCCGTGGAAATAGAATCAAAGCAGCTTGTGGACAACTAGTTAGCGAATACAACAGGCAGGGAAAGAAAACAGCAAATCGGACTGTAAATGGAACTGAGAATTCAAACGGAAGCGTGCGAAAATCTTCATTTACAGGAAGAGCAAGTTCGAAGAGACATCCTTTTGCAAAACACAAAAATGTTGGGAAAAAGAGAAAGCATGAGTAAGCTAGAACTTTATAATATATATGCTGGTTATGAAGAGAGCAAGCCTGTTCTTAAAGATATTTTATATGAGGTTTCTTCTCTTTATCAAGTCGGGGTCCACGAGGGACGCAGACAGACTGATGCTCTAAAAGATAGGTTAAATCAAGACATTGCTAAATTGGATGAAAAGATGAAACGTTTGACTCGAATGCGATTGGAAGATGAAATTTCCAAAGAAGAATTTTTGGAATATAAATCTGAAATAGAAAAAGACAGAGAAAAAATTGTACAACAAAGACTCACATTTGAAGTAGGCGTTGAAACGGGAACGGACAGTGAAAGCATAGAGGGAAAAATACAGAATTTCCTTTTGCAAAAAATGGATTTTACGGAGCATTATGTGGATAGAGATATAATCTCGCAATTTGTTGATACCGTTATTCCGCGAAGCGAAACTTGTTATGAGTGGTATATGGATTTCGATTTGATCGAGAAACCGAATGAAAAGAAAAAAATGGTTTGGTCATTTAAGATAGACTATAACGAGGCAAAAACATATCGTAAAGAGAGAGAAGGAATGTTAAGACCCAATCAGTGGGAAGACCTCATTGTCAGAGTATACATTTGAGGGATTTGAAAAATTCATAAGGGGAGAAAAATAACTACTCAAGACAAGTTATTTACTTGCGTAGTATAAATACGAAAACAAGCTGCGAGTCGTCGCAGATTACAGATATTGCATACAGTCAAGCGATATAATACAGCACTCAAACGGGCGATAAATCGCTCGCTCGAAAGTTGGTACAGCACAAGCAAATATCAAGAATCCTAGAAAATAAATAATTAAAAACAAGCTTTTTAGTCAAGTGTATTAACACTCCTAAAAGGCTTTTTTTGAGATTGAAATTGATAATTACCCATTTTTTTTATTTCGAACGCTCTTAAGAGGGCTAAGGCACTATATAAAATAAATTCTATTTACTTGCAAAAATGAGCAAAATAAAGTATAATATATGCGTTGCGAGTCTGCAACCGCACAAAAATGGTTTAAGTACTTTAATGTCACCACAATGGCGTGTCTTAAATTTTAAAAGGAGGTAATAAAGATGTACGCAATTTTTATCACTGGCGGTAAACAATATCGTGCTGCTGAAGGTGAAACTATCTTTGTTGAAAAACTAGAAGGTGAAGCTGGACAAGAAGTTGTTTTTGATCAAGTTCTTTTAGTAGGTGACAAAGTAGGAACTCCTCTTGTTGAAGGTGCAAAGGTTACTGGCACTATCGAAAAACAAGGCAAAGGCAAAAAAATTATTGTTTTCAAAATGAAAGCTAAGAAAAATTATCGTAAAAAACAAGGTCATCGTCAAGCTTATACAAAAGTTTTAATCAACTCAATCGTAGCATAATATGACAAAAGCTAAGTTTATTTATGAAAAAAACAAGTTTATGACATTCACTATATCAGGTCATGCTGATTATGCGGATGAGGGATTAGACATTGTTTGTGCTGGAATTTCAGCAACGGTAATTACTTCTTTAAATTTGTTAATGAAACTTCTTAAAGGTAAGTTTTCATTTACGGAAAAACAAGAAGAAGGATTTATGAATTTTGAAATTACGAGTAATGATATAGATTTAAATACTAGAGAATTTGTTGATTTAGTAGTTAGTAATCTGTATGAATCATTAAATGAAATTTCAGAAACATATCCAAATCATTTAAAAGTTAAAATTGAAAAATAGGAGGTAGCATCATGATAAGATTTAATTTGCAATTCTTCGCATCTAAAAAAGGTGTTAGTTCAACTAAAAATGGTCGTGACTCTCATGCTAAACGTTTAGGTGCAAAGTTATCTGATGGTCAATTCGCTACTGCCGGTTCGATTATTTATCGTCAAAGAGGAACAAAAGTTCATCCAGGAAACAACGTTGGAATTGGTAAGGATGATACATTATTCTGTATGATTGATGGTATCGTTAAATACGAACATAAAGGTATGACTAAGAAGCAAGTTTCTGTGTACCCAGTAGAATAATTGCCAATTAAAGCACTTGCCTATGCAAGTGCTTATATTTTTTTATATAATAGATAATAATATAAACATATGAAAGGAGGCTTACTATGTTTGTTGATAGTGTAAAAGTTTTAGTTAAAGCCGGAAATGGTGGCGATGGTGTAGTTGCATTTCGCCATGAAAAATACGCAAATATGGGTGGACCATCTGGTGGCAAAGGTGGTAGAGGCGGTGACGTTATCTTCGTTGGTGAAGAAGGCCTAACCACACTACTTGACTTTCGTTTCACCAGAAAAATTAAAGCCACAAATGGCGAAAAAGGTATGAAAAAAGATATGTTTGGCCATGATGGAGAAAATGCTTATGCAAAAGTCCCAATTGGCACAACTATTATTAATGCGGATACTGGTACAATTATTGGTGATATAACTAAACATGGTCAAGAAGTAATTGTTGCTCATGGTGGTAGAGGCGGTAAAGGAAATGCTGCTTTCGCAAATTCACGAAATACGGCACCTACCATTTGTGAAAAGGGTGAACCAGGTGAAGAATTAACATTACAATTAGACTTAAAAGTTTTAGCTGATGTAGGCCTTGTTGGTTTTCCTAGTGTAGGTAAAAGTACTTTAATAACAATGGTGTCAAAAGCAACTCCAAAAATTGCCGATTATCATTTTACAACTTTAAATCCTCATCTTGGTGTTGTTGGTGTTAAAGATGGCAGAAGTTTTATAATGGCCGATTTGCCTGGTCTAATTGAAGGCGCACACCTAGGTGCGGGTCTTGGCATTCAATTTTTAAAGCACATTGAAAGAACTAGAGTAATTGTACATATTGTCGATATGAGCGGTATAGAAGGTCGTGACCCAATCGAAGATTATTTATCAATTCGTAATGAACTTGGTTCATATGATCCTAAATTACTAAAACGACCAGAAATAATTGTTGCTAATAAAATGGATTTGACAGGCAGTGAAGACAATCTCAAAAAATTTGAAGAAAAGCTTCACCTTGATGTAATTCCAATTTCAGCAATAACAAAGCAAAATTTAGACGAATTATTATATAAAATTGCGGACGTGTTAGACGAAGTAAAGAAAAATGAAAAAATGGAAGAAATTTCAGAAGGAGTGGTAGAATATAAATTCACACCACCATCTGAAGATTTCACTATTACTCGTGATGATTCAGGTGTATACAATGTTGATGGACCAGCGATTAAAAAATTATTTGATCGCACTGACTTCAATAATGAAAGTAATGTCCGTATTTTTGCTCAAAAACTTCGCAAAATGGGAGTTGAAACAGAATTAAGAAGGCGTGGCGTAAAACACGGTGACACTGTTTGTATTTTAGGCTACGAGTTTGAGATGTTAGAATAATATGAAAACAAGTAATCGACATGAGAGAATCCAAAATATAACTAAACTTGCTATGTTTATCGCAATTGAAGCAATAATTTGTTTTGTCCCATTTTTGGGATCCATTCAAATTGGCCCCGTTGTCGCAACTCTAGCAATGATTCCTGTTATTATTGTAGGAATGACATATGGTGTAAAATATGGTTCAATTCTTGGTTTTTGTGCTGGTTTATTTAGTTTTATATGGTGGACTTTCGTTGATAGTAGTAATCCATCTGCTTTGTTATTTACACCATGGAATGGTTATACAAGTGAATATCGAAATTATTGGCCTATTGTTATTTGCTTTGTTCCCCGTATTTTAACTGGTACTGTTTCTGGTTTACTTGCTTCATATTTTAAAAAAATATGTAAGTCAAAAGTCTTATTAGCATCTTGCTATTTAGGTGTTGGAATTCTTAGTAGTTTAGTAAATACCATTCTTGTATTATTTGGTACTTACCTTTTATGGGGTAAAAATTATGCAAGTTTGGCCGGAATGGAATATAACATTTTACTAAAAACAATTATGGGAATTGTTCTAACTAATGGGATTTTTGAAGCATTAGTCGGAGGAATTGTCGGAAGCGCTGTTACTTTTGCTTTAACAAATATAAAAAAATAAACCGATCCTAGAGCGTTTGAAATTTAAATAATGGGGAATTATTTATCTCAAACGCTTTTTTTTGTCTTTTTTTGTTAAAATATGTTAAAATTAATGAGAACAATTTTTGTAGGAGGTGATTTCATATGTATGAAAATATCGATAAAACCTTATATACCCCAATGATGAAACAATATCTAGAAATTAAAGAACAATACCCTGACACTCTTGTCTTTTTTAGACTTGGTGATTTTTATGAAATGTTTTTTAATGATGCACTAGTTGCTAGTCGCGAGCTAGAAATAGTGTTAACGGGACGAGATGCTGGAACTAATAATGACCGGGTACCGATGTGCGGTGTACCATATCATGCGGTTAATGGATATATCGAAAAACTTTCGATGAAAGGCTATAAAGTAGCGATAGTAGAGCAACTTGAAGCACCTAGTGGTCAAAAGCTTGTTAAACGTGATATTGTAAAAATTGTAACACCTGGAACAAATGTCGATACTGAATATTTAGACGAAAAAAACAATAGTTATTTAGGCTGTCTTGATAAATACAATGATAAATTTATTTTTGGGTATATTGAACTTTCAACCGGTGAGGCTAAAATTACTTCATTTGATTCAATTGATTTAGTATATGGCGAAATTACAAAACTTGCGATAAAAGAAGTAGTAATGTCAACTTCATCAAATAAAGTGGTATCACAAGTTCTCACAAAAAACTATGGTGTTTTAGTTTCATATAATGATGACTTAACCATTGATGAATATTTAAATTCACTTGTAAACTCATTAAATGAAAATTACATTAAATGTGCTAGTCGCCTTCTTCATTACGTAATACAAACTCAAAAAAGGGTTTTAGTCCATTTAAAACCATTTGAGGAGTATTCATGTAAAGATTATTTACGTTTAAATGAAAGTACCATACGAAATCTTGAAATCGTAGAAACCAACAAAGGGAATCGTTTCAAAAATAATCTATTTGTGGTGTTAGACCATTGTTCTACCGCTATGGGTTCAAGATATCTAAAAAAGAACTTACTTTATCCATTGGTTGATTTAAATAAAATTAATGAGCGCCTTGACATTATTGAAGAATTACAAAAGAATTATCTACATACCTCTGATTTAAAGAAACAACTTCAAGAAATTTACGATTTAGAAAGAATTGTTGGAAGAATTAGTTATGGAAATCTTACACCAAAAGATTTACTACAACTAAGAGTTTCACTAGGCGTATTACCAAATATTAAAGTAATCTTAAGTAAAATGAAAGGAACTGTGCTTAAAAATCGTGGTGAAAAAATTGAAGATTTTGGAGAATTACATAAGGTACTTTTTAAAGCAGTAGATGAAAATGCGGGTTTTACGCTTAAAGATGGTGGCGTCATTAAAAGTGGATACAGTGATGAATTAGACAATATTAGAAATATTGAATCAACTAATAAAGATTACTTGTTGAATCTTGAATTACGAGAAAGGGAAAAAACCGGAATTAAAACGCTAAAAGTGGGTTATAATCGTGTTTTCGGCTACTATATTGAAATTACTAAATCTTACCTAGATCAAGTAAAAGATGAATTCGGTTACATTCGTAAACAAACAACTTCCAATTCTGAACGTTTTATCACTCAAGAATTAAAAGAACGTGAAGCCCTAATATTAAGATCCAATGAAATGGCAATCGAACTTGAAGGTAAGCTTTTCAATGAACTTCGTGAAACTTGTAAAGCTCACACTGCGAAGCTTCAAACTTTGGCTCTTCAAATTTCAGAAATCGATATGCTAATTTCTTTAAGTGAGGTTGCGAAAAGTAATAATTATGTAAGGCCTTCATTTTCTAGATATGATGAAATGCAAGTAATTGCGGGTCGACATCCCGTAATTGAAGCAGTTAATAATAAGGAATTTGTTCCAAATGATTTAGTGCTATACAATGATGATAAGATTTTACTAATAACAGGGCCGAATATGAGCGGTAAAAGTACCTTTATGCGTCAAAATGCTTTAATAGTTATTATGGCCCAAATAGGTTCGTTTGTTCCGGCGAAAGACGCAAAATTACCAATTTTTGATCAAATTTTTACGAGAATAGGTTCTAGTGATAATATCATGAGTGGTGAATCAACATTTATGGTTGAAATGCTTGAAGTTAATGATGCAATAAAAAATGCGACAGAAAGAAGTTTAGTTATATTTGATGAAGTTGGCCGTGGTACCGCAACATATGATGGTATGTCACTTGCACAAGCAATAATTGAATATTTCCACAACAATATAGGTTGTAAAACTTTGTTTTCAACTCACTATCATGAACTTACAACTTTAGAACATAGTTTGCCTTGGCTTAAAAATGTACATGTTGAGGCAAAAGTTGGCACTGATTTAGATGATCTTGTATTTTTGCATAAAGTTGTGGAAGGACCAAGTGATCAAAGCTATGGTATTAATGTCGCAAGCCTTGCGAAAATACCTCTTGAAATAACCCTAAGAGCGAAAGATATTTTAGAAAAGTTAGAAAAACAAGGGGAATATGATGAAAAAGTATTATCAATTAACAATTATCAAAAACCTGTTATTATTGATAAGACTGATCCAAAATTAAAAGAATTATGGGATTTAATTAAAAATGCCGATGTTGATAATATGAAACCATTAGATGCATTAGTCTTTTTATCAAATCTTAAAGAAAAGGTGAATATGGATGAGTAGACATCAAATTATAGAACTACCTGAAGAATTAAAAAACTTAATTTCGGCTGGTGAAGTTGTCGAAAGACCAGCAAGTGTTGTTAAAGAATTAGTGGAAAATAGTATTGATGCCGAAGCAACAATAATTAGAATAGAACTTATGGATGGCGGTTTAAAAAAAATAATTGTTACAGATAATGGTATTGGCATGAATAAGGATGAAATTCCTCTAGCCCTTAAACGAAATGCAACCAGCAAAATAAGAACTAGTGACGATTTATTTAGTATATCATCGTTAGGTTTTAGAGGGGAAGCACTACCATCAATTGCAAGTGTATCACTTTTTAAAATTTCATCATCAACTAATGATCTTGATGGCTATTCATTTTATTGTAAGAATGGTAAAATAATCAGTGAAAAACCATGTGCAATGCCTAAAGGTACTAAAATAGAGGTTGAAGATTTATTCTACAATACTCCAGCTCGCTACAAACATTTAGGATCAGCCTCGCAAGAGGTTTCAAACATTACTTCATATGTCAATAAAATTGTCCTTGCTTATCCGGAAATTTCTTTTATATTATCCAATAATAATAAAACTTTAATTCAAACAGATGGTGGGGCCAATATTCAATTAGTAATTAGTGAAACTTTTGGTAATGATGTTGCCAGAAATTTAATTAATTTTGATGGTACTAATGATTTATATCATATTCATGGTTTTACGACAAGTAACGCAATAAATCGTTCAAATAAAAATGGAATTATCATAATTACAAATGGTAGGGTTATTAAAAATCAATCTTTAATTTATGCTATTACTGATGCATACCAAACGATTTTACCAATAGGTAAATACCCAATTACCGTTTTATATATTAATTGTGATTATAGCTTGGTTGATGTTAATATTCACCCTTCAAAACTTGAAATTAAGTTTACTGATGAATTTAGATTAAAACAATTAATTTCTAAAACAATTTATCAAGCTATTAATAAAAAGGAACTAATAACAGACCAATTAGTTCAAGAAAATAAATTTAATGATTATAATACTTATAATGAACCAACCCTTCCAACAGCGTTTGAATTCAAAAAAAATGAAGAATTACCCACTGAAACTTTGTGGGACATGTTTGAAGAGTATGATGATCAAAAGAATGAAGATTCAAGTTTGTCTTTTCATTCAATAAATGAAACTAAAAAAATAGACTATGAACCAGATTCTTTAATTAAAGGAAAAGATAATGAATTCTTTAAAAACCTTAATTATATAGGACAATTTAACAAGACATATCTACTACTTGAAAATGATGATAATCTTTACATAATCGATCAACATGCGGCTATGGAAAGATGTATGTACGAAAAAATTAGAGATTCTTTAATTCATGATAATAGTGTTTTAACATATGAATTATTAATACCTCTAAAATTAGAATACAATGTATCACAGTTAGAACTAATAATGGAACAAAATGAAGAACTTAAAAAAATGCATATTATAATCGAACCATTTGGCAATAATACTATTTTAGTTCGTGAGTTACCTAGTTGGATTAAAGAAAGCAATGCTGAAAACTTTGTCCGTGATATTATTGAACATTTACTTTCAAACAGAAATGTCAATAAACAAATTATGTTAGATAGTCTTGCCAAAAAACTAAGTTGTAAGAAGTCAATCAAAGCCAATATGGCTATTACCGATTTAGAGGTAAGCACTTTAATGGCTAACTTAGATAATTGTGAAATGCCGTATACATGTCCTCATGGTAGACCAACCACTATTAAGTTTACAAAGTATGAACTTGAAAAGATGTTTAAAAGGGTGATGTAATGAATAAAGTTATAATTATCACAGGCCCCACAGGAACCGGAAAAACAAAACTATCTATCGAAGTTGCAAAAAAATATCATACTGAAATTATTAATGGTGATGCTTACCAAGTCTATAAAAATATGGATATTTTAACGGCCAAAGTTACAAATGAGGAAAAGCAAAACATACCTCATCATTTGTTTGACATTAAAGAACCCACGGAAGAATACTCTGTGGCTGAATATCAACAAAATGTTAGAAACCTAATTTCTGAATTTGAAAATAGAAACTTAATCCCTTTAATTGTCGGAGGTAGTGGTTTATATTTAGATAGTGTGATCTATGATTACGATTTTAGTAAAGTAGGTAGAAACAACGAGACAGAAACAAAATATTGTAATTTAACTAATGAGGAACTTCATAAAATTCTTGAAAGCTTAAATACAGAGGCAGCTCTTAAAATTCACATGAATAACCGCAAACGCGTGCTCAGAGCCATTGAACTTGCTGAAGACAATGCTATAGTAACCAAGTTTAATAATCGACTATTGTATGATCCTTTAATTATCTTTTTAAATGAGGACCGTGATAAATTGTATAATGCCCTAAACAAACGAGTTGATAAAATGATAGAAGAAGGATTACTAGATGAAGTAAAAGAATTATCATTAATGAATTTAAGTAAGACTGCGCAAAAAGCAATAGGGTATAAAGAGTTTATTGCCTATTTTAATGGAGAAAAATTATTGGATGAATGCGTTGATGAAGTCAAAAAAAATACAAGACACTATGCAAAAAGACAAATTACATGGTTTAAAAATAAACCTAATATTACAATATTAGACATTAACCGTGATGATTTTCAAGAAACCATTAATAAAGCATTTAACATAATTGATAATTTTTTTAAAAAATAAAGTCCCATAGGGGACTTTTTTTCTAATTATCAAACCAGCTGAATATAATGTAATGGTGAAGAAAAAATGCGAAAAAAAGGATTATTACTATTATCATTAATCGCATACAGTCTTTTGATGATAGGAATAGTTAAAGTAAAAATATACAAATATGAAAATAGTTCTTATGCAATTAATAGTAAAGCTATTAATTTCTCAATCGATGCAACGAGTGCAATTGTATATAATGCAAGTAGTAAGGAAATATTATATCAAAAAAATTGTCATACAAAATTACTTCCAGCATCCATTACTAAAATTTTAACATGCATAACAGCTCTTGAAAATTATGAATTAGATGATTACGTTTATGTAACATCTGAAATGATTAACACAATAGGATCCAAAATATATTTAATGCCAGGTGATTATGTGAAAGTAGAAGACCTACTCCTTGGCTTAATGTTAAATTCTGGAAACGACGCAGCGAAGGTACTTGCTATGCATCTATCTGGAAAAGAAAATGATTTTATTCAGTTAATGAATAAATTAGCTATTAAAATAGGTATGACAGACTCAACCTTTAACAATCCATCAGGACTAGATAATGAAACTCTTAATTATACGACTGCCTATGACATGGCCATCCTTACAGCTTATGCAATAAGAAACAAAGAATTTAGGAGAATATTTGGAACCAAAGCAAAAGTCGTTGAACTTGAAAATCATTTTTTATATTTACACCATAAACATAAGTTAGTACAGCACTATAACTATGTTTTAGGTGGTAAAACTGGATATACAGAAAAAGCTGGACGTACTTTAGTTACTGTATATAATAAGAACAATACTGATATTATTGTAGTAACTCTTGGTGCGCATAATGACTGGCAAATCCATCAAAACTTCTATCAGTTATTTTTTGAAGCAAAAAATCTAAATACAAATATTTTAACAAACTATTACATAAAACCCGCTTTAGAGCGTTTGAGAGGTAAAAAAGATGATTAATTATGTTTGGAGCGCTCTCTTAATTGCTGGTGTGATTATTAGCATCTTTACAGGAAAGATAAATGAGATGGGAAATATAATTCTAAATTCTTCAAATGAAGCTTTCGAGATATTTTTTAATGTAGCCTTGATTATTCTTTTTTGGGGTGGAGTTTTCAATATAGCAATTGAAAGTGGATTAATTAAAAATTTAACGAAGTTTCTTAGAAAGCCATTGCTAAAACTTTACCCAGAACTTAAAGCAGATGATGTCGCATTAGAATACATTTGTTCAAACATTATTGCTAATCTTTTAGGCTTAGGTTCAGCAGCAACTCCTCTAGGTTTAAAAGCATTTGAAGAATTACAAAAAATTAATCCTCACAAAGAAAAGCCTTCCCGTAGTATGGTTACTTTCATCATAATGAATGTTAGTTCATTTACATTATTTCCTACAACTATTCTTGGTATTAGAACGATGTATAAGGGAAATAATGATGTTTCTTTGTTAACCTTAATGATTATTGGAACTTTAGTATCTTCACTTTCAGCAATTCTTTTAGATCGTATAGTATATTTGATAGGTAGGAAAAAAGAAAAATGATAGTTATTGTCTTTTATATTATGTTTATAGTCATATATGGCCTATTTAAAAGAGTTAATACTTTTGATGCGTTTGGAAGAGGTATTGAAAATAATTTTAGTACTTTAAAAAATATCTTTCCAACTATTATGGTATTAATAATTGCTATAAATGTTTTTGTAAATAGTGGAATTGTAGAAATAATTAAGGATATTTTTCCAAATACATTCTTCGCACCAGAACTTTTTATGCAAGCATTTCTTAGGCCAATCTCTCATAGTTCAGCTCTAGTCATGATGATAAAGACCTTTGAAAGTTATGGCGTGGACTCTTTACCTGGCAAAATTGCTTCCATTTTACAAGGATGTAATGATACAACCATTTATATCATCGCATTATACTTTGGAAGCATAAAAATGACTAAAATCGGAAAAACTTTGAAAATTGGACTGTTAAATGACCTTATAACGTTTATTTTTGTATTTGTACTTTGTTATCTATTTTATAACAAATAAAAATGCGAAAATACCCCCCAAATTACCCTTAAATATATATTACTATTTTAATTGCAAAAAAATGTCAAATTTGGTATAATATAGTTAATAAAATTGATAATTTGAGGGAGGAAAAAATGGAAAGGATACAAAAAAGAATTGCTGAAAGCGGCGTTTCTTCAAGAAGAAAGGCCGAGGAATTGATTTTAGAAGGTAGAGTAAAAGTTAATGGTGTAGTGGTTGACACATTAGGTATGAAAGTAGGACCTAGAGATGAGATAACTTTAGATGATGTTTTATTAGTTAGAGTTCAAAAATTATATTACGCAATGAACAAACCACGCGGTATAATTTCGACATGTAATGATGAACATAATCGAACTACTGTCATTGACATTTTACCAGAAGAACTTAAAAATGAACGGTTATTTCCAGTTGGAAGACTTGACTACGATACAAAAGGAGTTTTGTTGCTAACTAATGATGGAGACTTCATGAATCAAATGGTAGGGCCTAATAGTGGAATACAAAAAGAATATTTAGTTAGAATTAAAGGCATTATCAATAATGATGAATTGACAAAATTAGAAAAAGGTGTTAAAATTAACGGACGAATGACCCTTCCATCAATTGCTGAAATAGAAAGTATTGATCGTAAAAATAATTCATCATTAGTTAGAATCACGATAACCGAAGGCATGTATCATCAAATTAAAGAAATGTTTACAGCAATCGGTCACGAAGTAAAAAGATTAACCCGTGTTAGATTTGGTAATATCGTAATTGATGACCTACAAGAAGGTGAAGTTCGTAGTTTAACAATTCAAGAAGTTAAAAAACTTTATGATTTAGCTAAACGTAGTAAAGTTATCAAGAAGGAGCGTCTGGACAACGTCCGTGTGTATTACTAATGTCTTTAAATAATTTTGTGGAATTTGAGCTCAAAATAATGGATTGGATTAACCGATTAGGAAATAAATTTTTCGACATTTTCTTTTACTTAATAAGTGAATTTGGTGGTCCAATTATTATAATTGCAGCCATTGGAATAATGTATTGGTGTTTTAATAAAGAAAAAGGTGAAAGACTAGCTTATGCAACTATTACCTCAGTATGCCTTAATGGGGTCTTGAAAAGTTTTGTCAATCGAAAAAGACCTTTTGAACACACAGGAAAAGAACATTTGCGTAGACTAAAAGATTCACCACTTTCAGATGGTGCTACTGGAACAAGTTTTCCTAGTGGTCATTCTCAAAATGCAGGTTCTATTTATACAACAATTGCTCTACAGTACAAAAAGAAGTGGATTCTGAGCGTTTGTATTATTTTTCTTGTACTAATACCAATTTCACGCCTTTACCTGGGGGTTCATTTTCCAAGTGATGTAATTGTTGGTCTTTCTTTAGGTATTATTATCGCAATCGTTTCATACTTTTTACTTAACAAATTTTGGAATCGTAAAATGATAATATACCTATTAACTATTCTTATATTTACTCCATTTATTTGTTTGCCTATTGCTGATCACGGCTTTGCTCAAGGATATGGGCTTTTGATTGGTTTTGTAGGTGGAGTGTTCGTTGAAAATAAATGGATAAATTTTACAAACGATGTTCCTCCCCTAAAAAAAATAATAAGATTATTAGTCGGTATCTTACTGGTTGGTAGTTGCTTTGTATTAACTAGACTTATCCCAGATCATATTAGACATATTAAAATTATTACAATCATTGTCTACGGACTTACCTCGTTTGTAGCGATAGGAATTGTTCCATTTACATTCAAAAGTACTAGACATCCTAATGGAATTTAGAGTAAACAAGCAATTGTTTACTTTTTTTTACTTGCTTTTTTTATAATTTTTAGGTATAATAATTATGGTGATTTTATGAATAATTTTGAAGCTTTAAGTCAGTATATGATTCCAAGCAATATTTTAATGAAAATGCTGGAAGTATACAAAAATATAGGACAAAATAAATATTTAGAAGAAGAACTCGGCGATGCAAAATATTATTTAATAGAACAAAATTTAGAAAGAGAAACCTTCATTATTGCTAGCATTTTAAATCTAAATATTTCCGATAATCGTATGCGGTTAATCATAACCAAGAATTCAAATCCAACTAACCAAGAAGAAAAAATTCTACTTGGAATTAAGGAAGTTTTAAAAATAATCCAAAAAGACGCACCAGAACATACATTCAACGGTAGTGACATTTTAGGGTATTTAAATCGAATTTTTGGAAAAAACTCGCACAAATTCAGTAATAAAAACTATGATGAGTTACTTGGAGTTCGTAGTAAACTAACTAAACCAGTCAGTATGCGTCTTTCATACGAGAAAATGCTTGAGAATTATCATCTTAATGTAACGAAAGAATCTTTTGAAAAATTGTATTTATCAATAACCGCTTATTTGGAAATGGATTTAATGAAACCATATTCAGATCATAATGAACTAGCTAGTTTACTTGCTTTATACTACATGTTGATAAGATCTAATGTAAATGTTTTTTACTATATTGGCTTTTTTGAAAAAAATTTAAACAATAAAGATAGTTGGAATAATGAAAAAAGATTAAGTTTTATTAATTTTCCAACGAGTCATCTTCAATTAAATGGCTTGATTAATCTAATTTTTGATATGATTGTAAGTTCATACCAGGAGTTGAAAGCAATAATTCGAGAAAAAAGTTTCGATAAACGCATGTATAAAGGTGATGGAATTGAACAAACAATTGCCCGATTACCTAGTACCTTCTCTAAGGAAGATATAAGGGCATACCATCCTGATGTAAGTGATTCAACAATAAATCGTGCTTTATTTAAACTAAGAGATGAAAATTATATAATGCCACTAGGAAAGGGAAGAAGTGCAAGATGGGTCAAACTAGTAAAAGATAATAGCCCAAAAGACATTTTTGGATACAATTATGATGAAAATGAAAAGTAATTATCATACACATACATATTTATGTAGACATGCTGAAGGAAAGCCTATTGATTATGTTAAAATTGCTAATGATTTTGGCTATCATACTATAGGAATAACTGATCATGGACCACTAATTCAACAAATAAAAAACCAAATAATAAGTCGCCGAATGAGTTTTAGTGAATATTATGATCTTTACCTTCCTCAACTTGAGGAGGCCAAAAAGGCCTATCCAAATATTCACGTATTAAAAGGCTTAGAACTTGAATATTTTGAGGAAATGAAAGAATATTACCCTAAATTTTTAGAACAATTAGATTACCTAGTATTGGGGCAACATTTTATTCATCATCAAAATAAAATCGTAAGTATTTATAGTGATGAAATTGATGCTGAAGCAATCAAGTCTTATGAGAAAGGTGTTATCAAAGCTATTGAAACAGGGTATTTCAAAATTTTAGCCCATCCAGATCTTTATTGTTGGACCTATAATAGATGGGACGAAACTGCTATTTCCGTAGCGAAATCAATAATTTCCACCGCAATCAAAAATAACGTTTATTTAGAAATTAATGCTAATGGTATCAGAAACTGCAACCGTAAAGAACATAAATATCTTTTAAATAACGGACATGTAAGTTATAGCTATCCGAAATATGAATTTTGGAAGCTTGCTAAAGAAATGGATGCAAAAGTTATTATTGATGATGATGCTCATTTTTTTAAACATATGAATGACAACGCAACGCAAGAAGCAATCAAACTCGCAGAAGAGTTGCAAATCGAAATTTTGAATAAGATTGATCTATAACCCTTCTCAGAGCGTTTGAAATGAAAAAAGACAGTTAATTATCAATTTGATTTTTTTAAAAAGGGCCAAGTAACACAAGCATACACAATCTAGGATTTTTCTCCTAGATTTTTTTATTATTAAAATTTAAATTTAACCTAACCAAATTAAATACAATTTGAATAATTATTAATAAAATTAGTCAATTATACGGAAAGATGAAAAATGCTGTAAACAACCAAATAATCTAATATGAAATTAATAAACAAATAAAGTCCAGGAGAAAATTCTGGATTTTTAGTTTTGAAAATAAATGATTAATAATAAACAAGTAGATATTCAAACTATATTCTCAGCGGATGAAAGTTTAAAACTAATATAATTATTAATTCAAATTGTAATTTAATCTTAGAATTTAAAATAAGGCTAAAAGAAGCTGATTTTCAAATGTTTATAACTATGTTGATAATTTATTAATAAGAAGAAATAGATGCGAAAAAAGGTACTTTTTGTCACTTAATAAATATAGTCATGTTTTTTAAGATGGCATAGTTTATTTAATAAAATAAGATGAATTCGACAAATAAATACTCCGTTTTTGATATTTGACACTATTTAATGCTTTATTTCGCTTTTTTACATTTGTGTGTTTTACTTCCTATAATATATATTATGTTAACCAATAAAAAAGTAAAGTAAAACCGAAATAAATTAACAATTATTTGTAAACGTGGATAACTATTTGAATTGTGGATAAACCTGTTAATAACTATTTTTGTGTTTAAATAAAATCATATGTTGCCTAGTAATCTATGTTGCATAACTAAAATTCGAATTGTCAATTATTCACCTTTTTTAATTTCAAACGCTTAGAGAACAGTTATCTTAACTGCATATTATCAGATCATCATATATTTTGTGTACGAGTAATTATTCCATCTTTCTATTTTTGCTTGCTCACATCATGTCATTTTTGGTAGCTCTACATTTAATATTAACTACTTTCTAATCGATTTGCTTTCAGTTAGAATAAAACTAATTAATGTGTAGTCTAGATTAATAATCATTTAATGCAGTTTATAAGCCTTTGTGATAACATTTAAATGAGTAATTATTCGTCTTTTTTAATTTCAAACGTTCTGAGACGGGTTATTTTAGATGTATTAAGGCAAAAATGGCCTTTTTTTGATTTATCATTAATTATGATTAATTATTAATATTTAATTAATTCTTTTAAATTTGCCCTTTATTTTAACTTGTATTTTTAATTTTCGATACTTATATAATAAAAAAGGATACTAATAAAGTATCCAAAATATAAATGAAGGCAAAAAACAGCCTATTTTT
>OLVS01000161.1_pt1 | contig 46474 bp, 55 predicted proteins | sample 1644121 | NCBI WGS metagenome assembly OLVS01 (sample SAMEA103958121, study PRJEB25191) | human gut metagenome
TATAAATAATATTATTTAATGGGTCTGAAATAGTTTACTAGATTAGGACCTGACCCGCGCTGAACGACAAGCGTCAGTAAAAGGCATTCATAGCGAATGGCTTTTTATTATAATCTTTTATTCTTTAATAAATCTATAATTTGTCTAAAATCTTTTCCTGTAAAGAAATATTTTTCTGCTTTAGTAAATGGCATTTTATTTTTCAATTTGCTGTGACATATCTATTTTAAATCTACATTCTTTGAAATTTACAAGAAAAAGGAGAATACAAAATGACTAAAAAGAAGAAAAATTATAATGAAAAAGCACCATACTTAGTAAAAAAAGCACGAGTAAAAAACAATAGACCTATGTGTCCTAAATGTAGTAAATGCCTAGACAAATCTTTTTGCTATCACAGAAGGAATCTTAAACTAATGAATAAATGTCCAGATTGTCATAATTGTTCCGATAACAAGCATTGTAATAAATTATATATATCAGAGAAATATAGTGTAACAATTGTAGTAGGAGTTGATGAAGAAACAGGTATTCCTATAGAAACGCAACGAAAAGAGTCGCAAAAATATGTTGATAGTGTTAAAATGCTTTTGGGTGATTCTATCAACGAATATACAAAAGAAGAAAAATCGTTAAATCCTTAGAAAATACTAAGGAATGACGTAGAAGGAATAATAAGACCGAAAAGCTAGTTTTTTCTAGAATTATGTTCTAGAATTGAAATAACGTATGAAACGTTTGATATATAAGAGGTTGACGAAGTGAAAAACAAGTCGCCTCGACCATAAGTATAAAGTGGTAAGAAAAATCTTACCACTTTTTTTATCTCACTAAATTAAACAATTCTTTTATATCTTCTACAATCAACTTTCCCACTTAAATAATTAGACAATTTTTCGCCATTTATTAAAGACTCTTTTTGCATTTTTGAAAGAGTTTTTATTTGATATTCTAATTTACAAGCCAAAGATTTATCTTTACTTTTCCAAGCAGATTCAAGTTTTACAGCATTATGTGATTTTGTATATTTTGCACCATTTTTATCTTTAGTTAAATGCTCATTTATTCTTTTATTTAAATCATTTGTCATTCCAGTGTAAATTGAATTATCTGCACACCTTAACATATATGTATAATACATTTTTTCACCAACTTTTAATAAATTGTATCATTAAAAAAATCAATAAGCAATAAAAAAGCATTGTAAATAATACACAATATGTGATATATTAAAGAAAATTTTATTCAAAAAATATTTAATTCTTGAAAGGAAATTTATGAATTTAGAAATTTTTAATCTTTTAGGTAATGAAACTAAAAATTTTGTATCAAGTTTCGTTAATGAATTAGCAAAAGCTTTAGATAAGGGGAATAATATGAATATAGGGGTAGTATATGGTTTAGACAATGAAAAAATAACATTGCTGAATCCTGAAAATGGAAAAGAAGAAGATATATACATATATACAACTGAAAATGAACTGGAGAAATTACATAATCATGGAATTTATGAAAATATATATAAAATGAATAAATTAGATTTTTATAATCTATACTCAGGTCAAAAAGTACAGTTAAATGGAGATAAATGTGAGTTATATAATGGAGAAATAGATATAAAAAGTGATGATGCTTGGTACAAATTAGATGATTTGTATGGAGTATTAAGAGACAACGAAAATACTAATTTTGTAGTGCAAAAAATAACTGATGATAAAATTTATTTAACACATGAAAATGGAAGTGGTTCAATATATACATATAAAGAATTATATCCAGACTTTAATGTTGGAGATATAGTAAAAAGAGTAAATGGAAAATATATAAAATAGGTGAAAAAATGAGCAAAAGAAAAACAAAAAAATTAATTACAAGTATAATATTTTTAATTGCAATAATTACAGGAGTTTATTTCGGAAATATCGAGCTAGATGAAAATGTATTAGATAATACAACTCAGGAAGTATCTTATAATTTAGGCGAAATTCCAGAATACAATGGAGAAATATATGTAACAATAAATAATAATATTCCAAATTTTGAACAAAGTGATTTAACAAATGAATGCTTTGAAAAATACAGCAAATTAGACAAACTGGGTAGATGTGGAGTTGCGTATGCAAATTTAGGAAAAGATACAATGCCAAAAGAAGGAGAAAAAAGAACATCAATTAGTCATATATATCCATCTGGTTGGCAAAGTGTAGAGTATAATGGAAAAAGCTTATATAATCGTTGTCATTTAATTGCGTATAGTTTATCAGCAGAAAATGCGAATAAACAAAACCTTATAACAGGAACCAATTATTTTAACACAAGCGGAATGTTACCATTTGAAACAAAGGTATTAAACTATTTAAAAGAAAATGAAAATAATTATGTACTATACAGGGTAACTCCAATATTTGAAGGAAACAATTTAGTGGCAAGTGGAGTACAAATAGAAGCACAGTCTGTAGAAAATAATGAAATATGCTTTAATGTGTATATTTATAATGTACAACCAAATATAGAAATAGACTATAGCAATGGTTATAGTAAGTTAAAACAATAAAATCACATTACCTGCTTAATTTGAATAAATTATAGCAGGTGATTTTTTATGAGTATTGTTCCAACAAATCAAAAATACTATTATTCACTAATGATGAAAAACATACAAGAATTAAAAAGTAAATACAATTTTTTAGAAGTAGGAAATATAGGCTTTAGTACACTTGGAAAACAGCTTTCATACATAAAAATAGGAACCGGAAGAAGAAAGATAATGTATAATGCAGGAATGCATGCAAATGAGTATATATGTTGTATTTTTCTTATGAAATTTGTAGAAAACTTTTGTCAAAGCTATGTTCTAAATAGTAGAATATTTGGTCAAAATGCACGAAAATTATTTAATAATGTTTCTTTATACATCTTACCAATGATGAATCCAGATGGAATAGATATAGTTACTAATCAAGTTGAAAAAAATAGTGATATATATAAAAAGTATTTAAAAATTTCAAGTGAATTTCCTAATATACCATTTCCAAGTGGTTGGAAAGCAAATTCTAATGGAGTGGATTTGAATTTACAATTTCCGGCAGGTTGGCAAGAAGCTAGAAAAATAAAATTTGAACAAGGATATACAAAACCTGCACCTCAAAATTTTGTGGGAGAAGGTCCATTAACACAAAGTGAAGCATTAGCAATATACAATTTTACATTAAAAAATAATTTTGAACTAACAATATCATATCATACACAGGGAAAAGAAATTTATTGGGATTTTCAAAATATTAATCCACCAAATGGTTATGAAATAGGTAAAATATTTGAAAAAGTTAGCGGTTATAATTTGACAGATGTGCCATATAATTCGAGTTTTGCAGGATATAAAGATTGGTTTATTCAAAATTATAAAAGGCCAGGTTATACAATAGAAGCAGGAATAGGTGAAAATCCACTTCCGATATCTCAATTTGATGAAATATATAATGACAATATTGGGATTTTAGTTTTAGGAATGTTAATATAAAAAGTAAAAAAACTAAATAATTTTTTTGAAATTGTGTATACTAATTGTAAAATGTTGTGATACAATAACAAAAAAATGGAAGGAGACAAAAGATGGACAAAAAAGAAGCTGAAGAATTAAAAAGTAAATTATTTAATAAAAAGGAAAATGGCTGGAATGCAAAAACAGAAGAACAAAAACAAAAAATTTTTGAATATGCTAAAGGCTATATAAATTATATGAATAAATCAAAGACAGAAAGAGAGATTATAAATACTTCAACAGAGATAGCACATCAAAATGGATTTAAAGATATAAAAGATTGTGAAACTTTAAAACCAGGAGATAAAGTTTACTGGAACAACCGTGGAAAAAGCATGTATTTAGCTGTTATAGGAGAAAAAAGTATTGAAGAGGGAATGAATATAATAGGTGCACATGCAGATTCTCCAAGGTTAGACTTAAAACCAAATCCTTTATATGAAGATTCTGAATTTGCATACTTAAAAACACATTATTATGGTGGAATAAAAAAATATCAATGGACAACAATTCCACTAGCAATACATGGAGTTATAGTTAAAACAAATGGCGAAAAAATAACTGTAAATATAGGAGAAGATATGAATGATCCAATATTTACAATTACAGATTTATTACCACACTTAGCACAAGACCAAATGAAGAAAAAATTAGCAGACGGAATTGATGGAGAAGATTTAAATTTACTAATTGGAAGTATGCCAATAGGTAGTGAAATAGCTGAATCTGTTAAATTAAATATTTTAAATATATTAAATGAAAAATATGGAATAACAGAAAAAGATTTATTAAGTTCAGAAATAGAGTTAGTACCAGCAATGCCTTGCAGAAGCATGGGATTTGATAATAGCATGGTTGCTGGTTATGGGCAAGATGATAAAATATGTGTTTATGCATCTTTAACAGCATTAATGAATGTGCAAAATCCTGTTAAGACAGCAGTATGCATTATATCTGATAAAGAGGAGATCGGAAGTATGGGAAATACAGGTATGGAATCACATGTATTTGATACATTCATTTCAGAAATATTAAACAAATTAGGAATAAATAGACCTAATTTATTGGAAAAAGTTTTTTGTAATTCTAAAATGTTATCAGCAGATGTGGATGCTGGACTAGATCCAATATATGCAAGTGTTTCAGAAAAAAATAATGCATCATATTTAGGAAGAGGAATAGGACTTAATAAATATACAGGAGCTAGAGGAAAATCTGGAGCATCTGATGCAAATGCTGAGTTTGTGGCAGAAGTTAGAAAGATATTTGAAGAAAATGATGTTAGATATCAAATTGCTGAACTTGGAAAAGTAGATATTGGAGGAGGAGGCACAATAGCATATATTTTAGCTAATAAAGGAATAGATGTTATTGATTGTGGTGTTCCGGTACTTTCAATGCATTCACCTTATGAGGTTACAAGTAAATTAGATTTATATGAAGCACATAGGGGATATGAGGCATTTTGGAAAAATGCATAATTAAATAAAAAATAAAAAAACGTAGCTAAATTATTTAGCTACGTTTATATGTGCCATCAAAGCTTATTTAGTGGAATGATATCCACTAAATAAGCTGAGGACTTGAAGGGTCAACAATGTTAAGTTTGAATGCCTTGAGATGCTTGTTCTGGCAATGAGAGTTTTTGTAACTTATGTATTGCTTCATGAATAACAACTATGCTACTTTTACCAGATTCAATCATATATTCAATATATTCGTCTTTTACATACAAATTATTACTAGTAGGACTATAAATTCCGTCTGGGCATATTCTACTAAATCTTCCAGTACGATTTATCAAATAACCTATATCATTTTCATTTAATAGATTTATAATTTCTTGTTTTAGTCTTACATACTGCCGATATTTCCTGAGCTAAAATTTCAACTATTTTACTTTTTTGCTCATTATCAATTGATTTACCCATTTTACATCCAGTAAATACACTATAAATGTTCATCATTCTATCAATATTCATATTTGTAATTTCCCCATTTCAAACTAATGTTTAAAAATTTATTATATAAGACTATATGATTTTTAAATATTAGATTTATTTGTCATTACAATTTTATGATTAAATAAAATCTTAATCAATAATAAAATTATATATTGATATCATGAAAAAATAAAAAAGATATTCATATTATATATGAATATCTTTTTGGTGAGCCAGAAGGGATTCGAACCCCCGACCCCAGGCTTAGAAGGCCTGTGCTCTATCCAACTGAGCTACTGACCCATTAGTGAATAGAAAAAATATTTATCTATTAGCAAATACTATAATAACACGATTTTTAAATCCTGTCAATAAAAAATAGTAAAAAACACTGGAAAAAAATATAAAGGTAAGTTATAATCAAAACAGGTGAAATATATGGAAGAAGAAAAAAAGATTAATGTACATCAAATTTTCTGGTATTTTGTATTATTTAGCATGTTGGGCTTAGCAATAGAAACTTTATATGCACGATTTACTATGGGAATTTGGGAAAGCAGAAAAGGATTTATATGGGGTCCATTTTGCCCAATATATGGAGTAGGTGGTACATGCTTAATAATATTATTAAACAAGGTGGACAAGAAAAACTATTTTAAATTATTTATATTGGGATATTTAATAGGTTCGGTTGTTGAATATTTATTAAGCTACTGTATAGAAGCTATATATGGTGCTAGATTTTGGGATTATTCTTGTGTTGGAAAAGATATAAACGGTAGAATTTGCTTGTTATATTCATTGTTTTGGGGATTTTTAACAATTGGAATGATGAGATTTGTAAAGCCAAGGATGGATAAGCTGGTTAATAAGATTTCTGGCAAAATAAAATGGCCTATTGAAATAGCGTTTGCATTATTTTTATTAATTGATATGCTTGTAACTATATGGAGCATAAATACTTACGAAAATCGTGCGATTGCAACATATTATAATGAGACAATTGAAACAAAAAATAATAATAGTATAATTTCTAAAATAGAAAATGACTATTTTACAAATGAGCGTATGGAAAAAACATTTCCAAATTTAAGAACAAAAGACAGAGAAGGCAATCAAGTATATGTAAGAGATTTATTAAAAAACAATCCTTAAAATAAGGATTGTTTTTTTAGTCTGGTAAAATAATTGGATTTTTCTTTCTAGCTCTATATAAAGTGATTTTATTTCCTACAGTTTGAACACAAACAGCGTTTATACTATCTGCAATTGCATTACCTAAAGATTTTACATCTTCGCCAGAATTTTCTAATACATTTATTTTAATTAATTCTCTTGCTTCTAAAGCATCATCTAATTGTTTTAACAAATTTTCAGACAATCCAGATTTTCCAATTTGAAAAATAGGATCAATTGAGTTTGCTAAACCTCTTAAATAAGCTCTTTGTTTACTTGTCATAATTATTCCTCTTTCTTATTTATTTTCGACTATATAATTATAACATGATTAAGCTAAAAAAGCAATTTACATTGAAATAAAACCGATAAATCCAAAAATCAAAAATAGAATTCCAGAAAGTTTTTGCATTGATTGTTCAGAAATATATTTATTTAAAAATCTTCCTAAAACTATAGCAATATAATCACATGCAACCATTGCGAAAATTGCACCTAAAATTAAAGAGAGTTTATAGTTAGAATATTGAATTCCAAGTCCAATAGATGCTAAAAAAGTTTTATCTCCAAGTTCCCCAACCATTATGCATAATGCAATTAAAAAACAATAATTAATTTTTAAATTTGTAATTTTATATAGTAAATTTTCTTTTTTGGAATTATCCATTACTAATTTTTCTTTTTTAGGTAGTAAAGAGAGAATTCCCATTATAATAAAAGAAGAATATGTAATTAATTCAATTGTATGATGTAAAATTTGATTTTCAAAAAGTGCTAGACTACTTCCAAATAAAATAGCCAATCCATGACTAAAAAAGGAGCCAATGGCAACACCTAATAAAATTTTAAAAGTTTTATCTTTACCAGAAAAAGATAAAACTAAAAGTTGAGTTTTATCACCAAGTTCGCTCACAAAAACCATCAAAAATGAAATAAAAAAAGGATAAATAAATTCCATAAAGTTACACCTCTTTGATTTGATTTATATTCAAAAAATGTAAATTCTATGTGAAATATTTACAAAAACATTGCCAGGGAAATAAGATAGTGATAAGATAACGAGGTATAAAACATACGGAAACAAGAAAAAGGAGGAATCTAAAGTGATAGAAGTAAAAAATGTCACGAAAAAATATCCTAATATCAAAGCAGTAGACAATATTAATTTTACAATAAAAGATGGTGAAGTAGTTGGTTTTTTAGGTCCTAATGGAGCAGGAAAAACTACAACTATGAATATGATAACAGGATTTATTGAGCCTACAGAAGGGCAAATTATTATTAATGGCTTTGATATTGTAAAAAAATCAAAGAAAGCAAAAAAACAAATTGGGTATATGCCAGAGGGGGTTCCTTTGTATACAGAACTAACTGCAAGAGAATTCGTAAATTATATGGCTGAGCTAAAAGATGTTAAAGCTAAGGAAAGAAAAGAAGCAGTAGAAAAAGCAATTGAAGAAACAGGATTAAAAGATGTACAAAACAAGCTAATTAAAAATTTATCAAGAGGATATAAACAAAGAGTAAGTATGGCAGGAGCTTTAGTAGGAAATCCAGAAGTAATAATTCTAGATGAACCTACGGTTGGACTTGATCCAAAGCAAATTACTGAAATTAGAAGTCTAATAAAGGAACTAGGAAAAAAACATACGGTAATTTTAAGTAGCCATATTCTATCAGAAGTTAGCCAAATTTGTGAAAGAGTAATAATTATAAATCACGGAAAAATTGTTGCGATAGATACTCCTGAAAACTTGGAAAATAAAACAAAAGAGAAAAATACAATTCTTGTTACAGTTGAAGACAAAAATGAAAAAATGAAAAACTTAAAAGAAGAAGTTAAAGAAATTGAAGAGATTAAATTGGTAAAAGATAATGAAGATGGTACAAAACAATATGCTGTTACATCAGCAGATAAGGTTGACTTAAGAAAAAAAATATTTGAAATTTTACCAAAACAGGATATCACAATTTTTGAACTTAAAAAAGATGAATCTACATTAGAAGATGCATTTATAAAATTAATTGATTCTGACAAAAAAGAAAATACAAACAAAGAAGAATCAAAAGAGAAAATAAAGGAAAAGAAAATTAAAGAAAAAGAAGAAAAGAAAGCTAAAAAACAAAGTAAAGGAGGAAAAGAGTAATGTTTGCAATTTATAAAAAAGAATTAAAAAGTTATTTTTTATCTCCTACAGGATATATAACAATAGGCTTATTTTTATTAATATTTAGTTTATTTTTCTACCTAACAACTGTTAGTGTAGGAGGATATGACATAGGAAATTTATACTTTAATACAGCAAGGTATGGGCTACTAATTATTGTTCCAATACTAACAATGAGAATGTTTGCAGAAGAAAGAAAAAATGGAACAGAGCAATTATTACTAACATCTCCAAGAAGTATTACTGAAATAGTACTTGGAAAATTTTTGGCAGGTGTTAGTGTAATAGTAATAACATTAATATTTTCACTTATATATTATGCAATTTTATGCTTTTTTAAAGCACCAAACTTAGTGCCAACACTTGTTATGATACTAGGATTTTTACTAGTAGGAATGGCTGCAATTTCTATAGGAATGTTTATATCTAGTTTAACAGAAAATCAAATTATTTCTGCAGTTGTTACAATAGTATTTTTTGTAAGCTCATGGTTTTTACCAAACCTAAATGATAACTTTTCTATTATTGATTTAATGAGCAATTATCAAAAATTCCCAGCAGGATTAATATCAATGTCTGAAGTTGTTAATTTATTGGGAATAACAGTAGTATTTATTTTATTTACAATTATTATTATGCAAAGAAAAAAATCAATAAAATAATAGAAAGGATGAAAAAGCATGAAAGAAAAATTTATAGAAATTATAAAAAAGAGATGGCTACAAAGTGTTGTACTCACTATTTTACTATGTGCTATTATAATATGTGCATTTTTAACAATCAGTTATTTTGTAGACAAAGCTAATATAACAGATTTAGATTTTACAAAAGATAAGATTTATTCTATATCTCAAGCAACAAAAGATAAACTTGAAAATTTAGATCAAAAAATTACAATTACAACATACAATATGTATGAATATGTAGAAGATTTTGCAAACAAGTATGCAACACTAAATGATAACATAACAGTTGAAAAACTTGAAAATTTAACTTCAAAACAAGAATGGAAGACAGAATATGGTTTAACTGATACATCATCATTTGTTGCAGTTGAAACTGAGTCAAAAATTAAAATTTTACAAGATAGTGACTTATATACTTATGATTATAGTACTCATGAACAAATAGATATAACAGAAGAGGCAATAACAAATGCAATTTTAGATGTTACAACAAATATAAAACCTAAAATATGTATTTTAACAGGTCATAATTTGTATAATGATGGATATTTTCAATATTTAGAAAGTTCATTAGAATCAGAAGTTAATCAGGTTGAATACTTAAACTTGTTAACAGCAGGAAGTATACCAAAAGACTGTAAAGTATTAGTGATTACAGCTTTAAAAAATGATATAGATAAAAAAGAAAAAGATGAAATATTAAAATATATCAACAATGGCGGAGAAATTTTACTATTAATGGATCCAAATTTGGGTAAAATAAAAACACCTAATTTCCAAAAAATATTAGATGTATATGGAGTAAAAAATTCAGAAGGATTTATTATGGAAGCTAACAGTAGCAAAATGGTATCAGGAGCACCTTCATATATAATCGCATCTATAAATACAAGTTCTGAACTTGTAAAAGATATTAACATGGGGCTAAATGTATGTATGATGACAGCAGGAAAACTAACATTTGAATCAACAGATGAATTAGCTAAGAAAAATGTTACTCTAGAAACTTTAGCAACAGTAAGTGATAAAGCATTTTATAGAACTGATTTAACATCAAGTAGTCAAACTAAAATATCAAGTGACGAGAGTGCTTCAGGAGCTACAGTTGCTGCAATGCTTACAAAAACAATAAGTGAAGATAAAATTTCAAAATTAATAGTATTTTCAAATACTGCATTTGCAACAAATGCGCAAATACAAATGGGTATGTATTATAGATATGCTATAGAATTTTGCAATAATGAAGATATATTATTAAATTCAGTATCATATTTAACTGAAAGAGAAGATAATATAACAATTCGAAAAGCCGGTGAAACAGTTACTACTTATGATGTTACAGAAAATCAAACAAAAATTATTTTATCAATAATATTTGGTATACCAGTAGTTATAATAATTGTAGGAATTGTAGTATGGCAAGTTAGAAGAAGAAAGAAATAAAATTTAAAACTCCTTCATATATTTTATATGAGGGAGTTTTTTTATGAAAAATGTTTTGAAAATTGTTTTTGTAATAATTGGAACAACAATAGGGGCAGGCTTTGCATCTGGGCAAGAAATATATTTATTTTTTAATAAATATGGATTTATGGGAATTATAGGAATGATACTTTCATGTATAATAACAGGATTTATTATTTATAAGGTATTTAAAATTTTAAATATAAAATCTGTAAAATCATATTCTGATTTTTTATTAATATTAAGTACAAATAAAAAATTAAATAAATTAATGCAAGTAATAATACAATGTTTTTTATTAATATCATTTTTTGTAATGATAGCTGGATTTAGTGCATACTTTAACCAGGAATTTAAAATTTTAATTTATATTCCAGCAATATGTATTAGCATATTATGCTATATAACATTTAAGAATAATACTAAAGGCATTGTATCAATAAATACAATATTAATACCATTTTTATGTTTCTTTATAAGCTATCTTGGAATAAAAAATATTAATTTTATAGCAAGCAACAACAACCAAATAAATTATTGCACAGGTTGGTTATTTAGTAGTGTATTGTATGCAAGTTATAACAGTATTTTATTAATTCCAATCTTAATAGAACTTAATGTATATATAAAAAAACAAAGTCAAATAAAAATGTGCAGTATATTATGCAGTGCAATTTTATGTGTGCTTGGCTTAGCATTATATTTTTTATTATTAAGAGGAAATAATTATGTGCAAAATTTGGAATTGCCACTTATACAGATAACAAAAGAATTTGGAAATATATATTCAGTGATTTATGTAATAGTTATATTAATTGCAATATTTACAACTGCAATAGCATCTGGCTATGGATTTATAAAAAATGTTAATAAAAATGAAAAAATATGGATGATTGGAATTTGTGTAATATCAGTATTAGTTGCGCCAGTGGGATTTTCAAATTTGGTAAGTTTGCTATATCCAATATTTGGTGTGCTGGGGTTAATACAAATTTGGGGCATTTTGAAAGTAAAATACTTGTAATTTAACTGAATGTAGTATATAGTTATTGTATAAAAATATAAAGGAATAAAACAATGGACAAAGTAATAAAATTTAGAAAAGATAGAAAATTTAATAAAAAGAAATTGTATATAGTAATTGCAATTATTATACTAATAATATTAGTCATTACATCAGCAATAATATATAATACTAATAAAAGTTTTAGAAACTTTATGGACAGATATATATTTAGAAAAGATGTAACAGAGGAAAATGTACCAATAATTGAAATTGATTATGATTCTAATACAAATATTTTTACTTATGGAAAATATATTTGTGTACTTGCAGAAAATACTTTAAATGAATACAGTGCATCTGGTAAAAAAGAGAAAGAAGTAAAAATTGAAATTAATAACCCAATATATGATGTGAATGGAAAGTATTTAGTAATTGCAGAAAATAATAGTCAAAAAATATACTTAATATCAGAAGATCATGTTATATGGGAAAAGAACATAGATGGAAATTTAAATAAAGTAACAGTAAACAAAAATGGATATGTATGTGCAATAGTAACAGGAACAACACATAAAGCAGTAATTAGTACATTTGATACAAAAGGAAATGAGCTATTTAAAACATATTTATCAAATACTATTGCAGTAGATGCTTATGTATCACCAGATAATTCAGAATTTGCTTATGCAGAAGTAAATAATTCTGGAACAGTAATACAATCAAATATAAAAATAATATCAATTAAAGATGTAAAAGAAAAAAATACTGAAGCAAAATACACATATAATGCACCACAAGATAGCTTAATTTTAAGAATAAAATATCAAGACAAGAACCAATTAATTTGTATGTATGATGATGGAATTCATAAATTTGAATCTGGAGTTGATGTTGAACTTGTAAAATTAAATGAAGACAACCCTAAAATTACATTTGCAGATATAGAATTAGATGGACATATATTTAGAACTTATGAAAAGTCAACAGGAATTTTTAGCGCAGATACAGTTATAGAAATACAAAACACATCAAATGGAAAAGAAAGTATATACACAATTGAAGAAGTTGCAAAAGCTGTGGATTCATGTAACAATGTAATAGCAATTAATTTTGGAGATGAAGTTTATTTTGTAGACACAAATGCATGGCTTATAAAAAGGTATACCTCTTCTCAAGTAATTGAAAAAATTATATTGGGTGACGGAGTAGCCGGAATTATTTATAGAGACAAAATAGAAATTGTTAATTTATAGGAGGAGTTACAATGAGTATAATAATTGATTTAGTAATAGTTGCTATAATTGCATTATGTATTTTAATTGGTTATCACAAAGGTTTAACAGGATCACTTTTAAAAATAGTATCATTTGTATTAGCGTTAATAATTGCATTTATATTATTTAAACCTGTATCAAATTTTATAATTAATAAAACTGACTGGGATGAAAACTTAGAACAGGCAATTAAACAAAGTTTCTTAAAGCAAGAAGAACAAAAACCAGAAGAAGAAAAAACACAAGAAAATATGCCAGATGTTATTACAAATTATATAAATGAATCAGTAGAGAAAGCTGGAAATGAAGCAAAAACAGCAATAGTAGAATCAACAGCAAGAAATGTTGCTATTATGATTATTAATATTGCAGTTGCAATTGGTTTATTTATAGTTAGTAGAATTATTCTATTATTTATCAAAGGTTTGGCAAATTTAATCACTAAATTACCAGTTATAAAACAATGTGATAAACTAGGAGGAGTAGTATACGGATTGCTACAATCTTTAGTAATTATATATATTGCATTAGCAATAATTTCATTTATAAGCCCAATGATAAATAATACTTCATTTATAATTGCATTACAAAAATCGTTTATAGGAAGTGCGATGTATAATAACAATTTATTATTAAAAATCATATTTTAAATTTCAATTAAAAATCTTGCCAAAAGGCAAGATTTTTGTTATTATATAAATTGTCAAATAAAAAGGAATTAGGTGAAAAAATTGAAAGAAGAAAAACAAACGAAAAATAAAAAGAAGAAAAAGGGAATTGGTAAAAAAATATTATTATTACTATTATTACTTTTATTAATAGTTGGAGGAGTATTTGCATATAAAGTACATAAAAATGGTGGAGGTTTAAAAGGAATTTTAGCTACAGCAATTGGACATGACCAAGAAACAGTTAAAACTTTACCTAAAATTTATTGCTTATTATTAGGACAAAGTGAAAACTTAACAGATACTATTATGATAGCTGAATATGATCCACAAAAACAACAAGCTTCTATGCTTTCAATACCTAGAGATACATTTATTGGATATAATAAAAGTCAAGCAACAGCTTGGGATAAAATAAATGCAGTATATCAAACAGGAGCTGAAAATTCATTAAAAGAAGTAAATGAGTTAACTGGACTTGATATCAAATATTATTTAAAAGTTGATACACAAGCATTTAAAGCATTAGTTGATGCAATAGGTGGAGTAACATTTGATGTACCAATTGATATGAAGTATGATTCAAATAGACAGAATTTACATATTAACTTGAAAGCCGGAGTTCAAAAACTAGATGGTGATAAGGCTGAGCAAGTTGTTAGATTTAGACATAATAATGATGGTTCAACATATCCATCTGAATATGGAATTGAAGATTATGGTAGAATGAAAACACAAAGAAATTTCTTAAAAGCACTTGCAAAGCAAACATTAAAAGTTGAAAACATTTTAAAAATAAATGAATTTATAGACATTGCACAAAAATATGTTGAAACAAATATAGACTTTAATATTGTTAAAGATTACATTCCTTATATAGTAGAATTTAACACTGAAAATTTAAGAACAGAACAATTACCAGGTGCATCAGAATACACAAATGGAGTTTGGATTTATGCAGCAGAAGAGCAAGAAACTGCAAAAGTAATTGACAAACTATTCTTAAACCCAGAACTACAAGATGAAGAAATAGACACAAGTAGTGTTGATACAACTGGAATTGATAAATCAAAAATTAAAATTGAAGTTTTAAACGGAAGTGGAAGTAGTGTTAAATTAGAAAAAATAGAAAATAGATTAAAAAAAGCTGGATATACTAATATACAAAGTTCAGAAACTTCAAGCATTGATAATAGCATAATAATAAAAAGAGGAAATGTTGAAAACGCTGCAATAGATGAAATGAAATTATTAGTACAAACTCAAAGAAGTTCATCTGCAGAAGAAACAGATGTTGATGTTACGATTATTCTAGGAAAAGATGAATAAAAAAATATGGGGCACTAATTAAAATTAGTGCCCTATTATTTTTAATAATTACTAAACTGCGTAAATTTATAATTTCCACCTTTAGTTTTTTTCTTATATGTTTTTTTAGATTTATTTTTAGGGTTTTTCAAAAGTAAAAATAGCAAATATAAAACAACAAAAATTAATAAAATTCTAAATAAAAGTGGTAAAAAATCAGATGACAGTACTTGAGTTTCGGCAATTAAATCAGATGAGTATGTTTGACCATCATAATTATAAGTTATTTTACCAATTGCGCTATTAGCAGAAATTGGTGCCATTAAATTTTCATCCAAAGTAATTTCAGGTTCTAAGCTAGATAAATCTGCACTATTCTCAGAAAAAATTTCTATTTTATCTTTTATAAGAACATTTAAATTTTGTGTCTCTTCAGTAGCTCCACGAACTGTAATTTGCTTTAAAACAGCATTTTTTTCATTTAATGTTTTTAATGAATAATTATTAAAAGCATAATCAAATAAAGTTTTACAATCTAAATATCTTTGACTTAAACCAGTATTTGTAGATTCACCACCAAGTACAACCAAAATAACTTCAAAATCATTTTTTTTAGCACTTGCAATAATGCAATTTCCTGCTTCACCAGTATAACCAGTTTTAACACCAGTAGTTCCTTCGTAATAATATCTACTATATGTATTTAATAAATCATTTGAATTATTTAAGATTCTATCGGTTTTACTATATTTATTTGTTGCAGGTAATGTAAACTGGGTAGTTGACACTATTTTTCTAATAATGCTATTTTGCATAGCAAATTTTCCCATTAAAGCTAAATCATAAGATGTTGATGTATGGTCTTTACTATGAATACCATTTGGATTAACAAAATGAGTATTTTTACAACCAAGCTCTTCAGCTCTTTTATTCATTAATTTAGCAAATTCCTCAACACTACCAGAAATATGTTCTGCTAATACTATTGCTGCATCATTTGCAGAAGGAATCATAAGAGCATACAAAAGTTGTTCAATTGTAAGTTCCTCGCCTTCTTTTAAACTAGCATGAGTGTAATCATAAGGAATTGAATAAACAGCATTGTGACTGACTGTTGCAACATCATCAAGATTGCAATTTTCAACAGTTAAAATGGCAGTCATAATTTTAGTAGTACTTGCAGGAAACCTTACATCATTAGAGTTTTTCTCATATAAAATTTTTTCAGTATTAGCTTCAATCAAAATACATGAAGGACAATATGTCTTTAAATTATCACTATCAGCATAAGAAGGAGATATAAATATGATAAATTGCATTAAAAATATAAAAATAAAAAAAATTATTTTAAGTTTCTTCATGAAATTTCTCCTATAAGTTTATTATATTAAGTTACAAATATAAATATATATTAAAATTGCCAAAATTTCAAGTTTTTTGGAAGGATAATGCTAAAAAGAAAGGAGTTCGTACATGTTTGATGTATGAGATTAAAATATGGAATTAAGTTTTAAACAAAAGTTAGCTATAGGAATAGTTGGGGTATTAATAATAGTAGGAGTGGGGGTATACATATATTGGGCAAATAAGGCAGAAGAAGAATATGATTTCAATAATTTTTATGCAAATACGGAGCCAGACAAGAAAAAAGGAAACACAATAATTGTACACATTACAGGAGAGGTAAAAAATGCAGGAATAATAGAACTGCCTGAAGAATCAAGAATTGCAGATGCAATAAAAAAAGCAGGAGGAGTTACACAAGAAGCAGATTTAGACCAAGTAAATTTGGCATTTGTGTTATCAGATGGACAAAAAATATATATACCTAGCAAAAAAGAGAAAGAAGCAAACGAAGGAAAGGTGTATATAACCACAGAAAGTGGAAATAATGTGATTATAAAAGATAAAGTAGAAGGAGGTAAAAAACAAAAAGTGAATATAAATGAAGCAAAGCAAGAAGACTTTGAACAATTGCCAGGAATAGGCCCATCAATAGCCAAAAAGATAATAGAATACAGAGAGCAAAACGGAAAATTCACATCAATAGATGAACTACAAGAAGTAAAAGGAATAGGAGAAGCAAAACTCGAAAATATAAAGGAATATATAACTGTAAAATAACATAGAATTATAGCATGAGCAAAGCAAGAGCTGAGCTCATGCTAGGTATAATTAATATAGATGTAGATTAAAATAAATGGTTAATATTAAATAAAAAAATCTGTGAAATCAAGGATTTTTCTAAATATATATTGACAATACTAAGAAAAAGAAGTATACTAATAAAGGTTAAGAAAACTAAATACATCGCGGGGTGGAGCAGTTGGCAGCTCGTCGGGCTCATAACCCGAAGGTCGTAAGTTCGAGTCTTACCCCCGCAACCAATTAGTAGTCACTAGAACCATAACGGTTTTAGTGATTTTTTTATTTTGTTTAAAGGTTGCTATAATCACTAAAAATTAGCTTCTTATGTCAATTTGGGGAGAAATTGGGGATGAACTCCTCAAACTAGACCTTTGTAATACTATAAATTTCAACAAAATTCTTAGCTGATAAATATGAGCGCAAAAAAGATTTAGTAATATTGAATTGTTAATGTGCGTTAGTAACTAATAAATTTTCTAGTACATTTCCTGCGTGTTTATCGTGTGATTTTAAAGGATGTACATAGAAATTATAGGTTGTAGTAATCTGTGCATGACCAAGTCTTGCTGATACAGTTGCTACATCTACTTGTTGTGCAATAAGTAGTGTTGCGTTTGTATGACGTAAGCCATGAAATGTTATTATTGGTAAGCCAATTTGCTTAATAAATTTTTCAAACCATTTACTAATAGTTGATGGTGTAATTGGTTTGCCATCTACTTGTACAAATAACCTATCAGAATCGTGCCAGAAATCACCTACAATCGATTTTTGTTCTTCATACCATAACTTATATTCTTCAAGTAAAGAAACAATAAAATCGGGAATAGCGACTTCACGAATTGAACTTTCTGTTTTAGGACTTTTTGTAAATATTCCTTTGTCAGATAAATACTGACTTGATTTGTTTATGCTGATAATTCCATTTTTTAAATCAATATCAGACCATTCAAGTCCAGCCAGTTCCCCAAGTCTTGCACCTATGAATATATCTAATAAAACAGCAACTTTATATTTGACATCATTTCCAGTTAGCTTTTCTAAATTATCAATTAAAATTCTAGTTTGTACTTCATCATAACATTCACGTTTAGGTTTAGGTGCTTTAGGTGGTTGCACTCGATCTGCAGGATTAGTTACAATCATTTGCCAATACACAGCTTTTGTTAGCATTGCATGTAAAAGTCTATGATGTTCTAATATTGTTTTCTTTGATAAAGGCTTTCTAGTTTTCTTTCCATTATTGTTTTTCTTTCTAACAATCTGTGTATCATCTTCAAGTAAATTGTAAAATTGCATAATGTCTATAGGTCGAATTTTATTTAGTTTAAAATGCCCAAAGTAGGGAAGAATTCTAGATTCTAATATTCCTAAATATCTATAATAAGTAGATGGAGCAAGTTCTTTTTGTCCATAATCACGTTTCCATATTTCAACGAATTCTTTAAATGTTGGTACGTTTCCTTCGACTACAAATCCATTTTCAACTTCTGCAATATATTTTGCAAGTTCTGTTCTTGCTTCAGATTTATTTTTACAATGAATTGTTTTTTGATGTCTTATGGATTTTCCTTCTAAATCATAGCCTTTGAATATTACTAACCTATAACTGTCTTTTCCACGTTTTTCAATACTACCGGTCAATTTTTTGCCTCCTTTCGTTTTATTTAGTAATAGAGTGTATTACTATGATTTTATTGTATCATCTTGAAAAAAGAAAACAAAACCCGACAATCGAATTTTTGATAAAATAATTTATGTATGGTAAAAAAAATAGAAGTAAAATAATTACTTCTAAAATTTTAAATTATGATCTTCATACCATTTTGTTATTGAATTTAATAATCTATTTATTTTATCATTATCTGGAGATAAACCTAAATAATTCATAAAGGTTAATCTTAAACAGATAATAAATTTCATTTGAGCATAGTTATTTTCAAGCTGATAAAAAATATTTTTTTGTTCAGTAACATTTAGATGAGATAAATAGTTCCTATGATTTAAGGATTTGTGTAAAAAAATTGCAGTATGATATTGATTATTTGAGTCTTGTAAATCATAAGAGTTAAGTAGCATATTAGTTACAGGTGAATCTTTAAAATAGTATTTTAATATTTCCCATAATTCACAATCTGATGAACTTATAATAGTTCGATAAGTTCCTTCTAATAATTGTACATACATTGAGTTTTTTATTTCAACATAGTTATAAGAATTAACATTTATCATAAATATATCATATAAAATTAATGTATCATTTCTAAATTGAATAAACTTTTCTAATAATTCCTTTGTAAATATATCTTTTGTTATATCTATAAGACAGGCTGTTGTTGATCCGTTTTTTAAATTCTGTTGATATTTATCTACAAGATTAAAATGAATTCCGATAGTATTTGAGTCTATTCTTGCACTAAAGTTTTCTAATTTTGGCATACAACCAAATAATAGAAATAATAATTCCAAAGTATAAAAAGCATAGTTATCTAAGTCTTTATAATTAATTTTAGTTTTACTTGATGCAGAAATTATTAATCTATTATATTCCTTCGAAATATCCTTTTTAATATCTATACTTATTGAATCACTGTAGTCAAAATTTATATTTTCAATATAACATATTAAGGAGTTTGATTTTGGAAATGAAGTTTGAAAAACAATTTCATCTACTAATATGTTTTCTACAGATGAAAAAATATTTTCTAATATTAAATCAATAGACGAACAAGTTATATGAATATTAGAAAACATATTAAATCCAATAATGCAATTGAAACAAGTATATTTTATACTATTTTCATCTAAGAAATATAGATTTGTGGGTTCTAATCCTTTTATTGGATCAGATTTGAACAATGTAATATATTCTTCAATAGATAAAACAAAAGAGAAACTTTTATTTTCGATATTAAGTAGTCCATCAATATCAATAAATGACGAACAATCAGAACTTACTTTAATAATTCTTTTATCAAACATTAGATTACCTCCTAACTTTCATACATTCAAGCCATTCAAGTAAATCTTCGCCAGTAATTAACCCTTCTTTGTACCTTTCTTGATAAATAGGGTATTGTTCCTTAAAAATCCTAAAACGATTTTCTACTTGTTCAGAAGCACCGATTGAAACTTGTTTGTGTAAATTTTTATATCTTTTTCTACATTTTTGTAAATATATATCATCTTTTTCATTTTTCTTAGAACGTTCTTCTTTAGCAATTTCGTTACAAGTCATATTATTTTCAAATATAGAATCACAATATTTTTGTTCATTATTATTTGTATTAATAAACCAATAGCCACAATTTCTACAACATTCAAATTTAATATTTTTAACATTACTTATTAATTCTTTAACAATACAATATAAAAAGCTATCAACAGTATCAGAAGAAAATGTGTAATTAGTAGATATGTTTTCAGGGATATTGTTCATAAAAAATGTTTTTAAATCATAGTTGATTTTTGTTGTATTATTGTCAGCTAATAATTCGTTAATTGCACAGTAGTCTTTCTCGTTGCTTGACAGTTCTTCTATTTCGTCATATTCATCAGATAATATATCTGTAATTTTTAATATATCATCATAATATTTGTTTCTAAAGACTCTTTCCAAGTTTATTTGTATCATTGAAAAATCAACAGAATACATGTTATAAATCCAATCAATAAAATTTTGAATGCTATCTTTTTCAAGTTCAATATGGTAATTAGTTATATCAGTAATAATAGCATTGTCATATATAGTTAGTAAATGAATAAATAAATATTTTTTTACAAATAGATATAGATCTATATGATCATCGAAATCTGTATCCATAAAGTCTAGTAAAAATGTTCCTAAGTCTTGCTTTTTGGGTGGAGCATTCTTTACTATTATTTTTTTATCATTAATAGATTCTAATTTGTAATTTGAAAGATATTCTTTTGAGTTTTTAAAATCAAAGATAATTTGCATATTTTCAATCATAAATTACCCCCTACAACTAAAAATAAAATATTTTTTCATTTGTACGGTTTTTAATTCATAGGCTAACAACTAAAATAATAATCAGTAATTAGCTATTTACATTATACAAAGGACAGCACGAAAAATCAATAAAAGTGCTAATAAGTGCTGAATTTGTTAAAAATATTGTCGAAAAATGGGAGGTGATTTTATGAACGAACTACCAAAAGTAGAAAGAACAACACTAACAATGAAAGAAACGGCAGAGTATTTAGGAATATCATATTGGTTAGTAAACCAATTAGTAAGAAGAAAACAAATACCATGTGCAAGAGTTGGTGGAAGAGTATTATTTAGAGTACAAGCACTAGATGAATACTTAAACAATAAAGAACAAGAATCATTAAAAAAGTAAAGGAGGGAAAACATGCAATGGATTAAAGTGTTTACAGATATATTTGCAAATCCAAAAATCAAAATATTACTCAAAGAACGTGATGGGGACACATTTTTTAGAGTATGGATTCAATTATTAACAATAGCAGGACAATGTATGCAAGAAGGAAAGTTAATGATTTCAGAAAATAATCCGATGACAGTGCATGAACTTGCAACAATCATTCACAAAACGGACGCAAAAATGGAAAATATATTGAACAAATTAATCCATTTAGAGATGCTAATATATCAGGGAAATACATATATAATTAAAAACTGGTATAAGTATCAAAGTATTGATAAATATGAGAAAATTTTAGAACAAAATAGAGCAAGACAAAAAAGATTTAGAGATAAGAAAAAAGAAGAAAGTAACGTTACGCAAACGTCAAGTAACGTGGAAGAAGAGAATATAACAGAAAAGAATAAAATAGAAAATAATAGATTAGAAGATGATATAAAGGCAGGTGAAAATGGTAGTGGATTCAAAACAATTGATTTCTGACATAGTTTTAGATACTGATAATAAAATGCACAAGCAGTGCAAATTCTGTGGAAAGTTATTACATATAAATGATTATACTGCACTATATGTCAATATTGTTTATAAAGATATAGCAACAGCATACGAAAGATGTACTTGTAATGAAGCTAGTAAAATTTGGCAACAATATGATGAATATATTGAAAAAGACAAAATAAGAAAAATCAATTTAAGTAAAATAAAAAAATTATTTAAAAATAATAATTTAGGAAAACGTCAATTAAATAGCACATTTGAAAATTATAAAATAACAAATAAGAATAAAAATGCTTATGAAAATGTTAAAAAATATGTAAATAAATTGATAAAAGGAACAACTAATAAAGGACTTTTTATAACAGGAGCTTATGGTGTAGGTAAAACTTATTTGGCATCATGTATTGCAAATGAAATTATTAAGAACGGAAAATCAGTAATAGTTGGAACTTTAATACAATTGTTAGATTTTATTAGAGATTCATATAGCGATTCAGAAGTTTCTGATAAAGATTATTTAAATTTATATTCTAGTGTGGATCTTTTGGTAATTGATGATTTAGGAAAAGAAAAGCCAACAGAATGGGTATTAAAAAAATTATTTTTGATAGTGAATAATAGATATAATAATTATTTGCCGATTGTTATAACCACAAATTATAACAGAAATCAATTAAGAGAAAGATTATGTATAAATAAAAATTATAGTATTGTAGATTCAATAATTTCAAGATTATATGAAATGTGTGGTGGTATTGAAATTAAGGATGATGACCATAGAATGAGCGATTCCCTAATTAGGGAATCACTCTAAAATGGTTGATATAACTGGAGTACAAGCTAAATTATTTTAGATGTGAAATGATTAGTGGCAGATAAAAATGTCACTTTTCTTTTTATATTGTTTTGGAGCAAAAAGAACTAAAATAAGAGAAATGTTTTTAGCAAGATTCCCATTTGTGTACACAAATAAGTTATTAGTGGGAAAATCCCAGACCCTTTTATATAAAAGTTGAAAAGAAATATAGTTATAAAAAATTATAGAAAAGCCATTTACAAAGAAACAAATGTTTGATATATAATATATAAACTTTTTTTACAAATATGATAATATTAGTAGAAAAAAAATTATTTTTGTGATATATAATAAAATAGTCTGGAAATTAGAAATTGGGGTAAAAAAATGAAAAAAATGTTATTGAGTTTGAAACCAGAGATTTTTGAACTGATAAGAAGTGGAAGAAAAATATTTGAGTATAGACATCAGTTCTATAAAGAAGAAATAGGTGCTTATTTATATATCAGTAAACCAATACAGAAAATAGTTGGATATATAGAATTTGATAAAAGAATAGATTTAAATGATTGGAAAGAAAAATATAAAGATAATAAAGAAGTTAGTCAAAGAATAGATGATTATATAAATAGAAATTATAAATATGTAATGCCCATTAATATATTTAGAATGACATCGACTATTGAATTATCTGACTTAAGAAATGATCTAAAAAAATTTATAATTCCAGAATCTTATTATTATTTAGATAATTTCACTGAATTGGAAAAATATATTGAAAAAAATATTAAGTTTACAGATGAAGTTATAGAAAATAGTTTTAAAGTAGTAAAAGATGAAGATATTTGTAGAAAAAAATATTAATTTAATAACTTTTAATCGGCTATAAAAAATATATGGAGGAATATATATGGACAAGAATTATTATATGATAATAACAACGAAAGAAGATTATAAAAAAGACTTAGAAAATAATTTCAAATTTTTAGGTTTCCCTGCTAGAAATAAAAAATCAGTAGAAAAATTTAATATAGGCGATAAAGTAGTTTTTTATGTTACAAAAATATCATCTTTTGCGGCTACTGTTGAGATAACAGGAGAAAGTTTTTATAGCACTAAAAAAGTTTGGACAGACGAGTACGATGTATGGCCATATAGAGTAGAATCACAAAAAGAATACGCTATTAGCGAAGAGGAAAAAATGATATATATAAAAGATATATGGGATAATTTAGAGTTCATAAAGAATAAACAAAAATGGGGAAGTCAAGTTCAAGGAAGTTTTAGAAAAATTAGTGAGCACGATTATAAAGTTATATTAAAAAGCATAAAGGAGAGATGTGACGAATGAAAATAGTATCTTTTTTTTCTGGTGCAGGAGGAATGGATTTAGGATTTGCTTTAGCAGGTCATGAAATAATATGGGCAAATGATTTTGATCAAGATGCTGTAAATACATACAATAAAAACATAGGGAGATTTTCAGGACATGAAGCAAAATGCGAAGATATTGTAAAGCTATTAGATACTGATAAGGAAAATATAAACAAAATACTTCCGGATTGTGATATTATAATTGGTGGATTTCCTTGTCAAGGTTTTACAATAGCTAATTTAAATAGAAGTATGGAAGATGATAGGAATTTTTTATATTTACAATTGTTAAAAGCTATATCAGTTAAGCAACCAAAGTATTTTTTACTTGAAAATGTTAAGGGATTGGAAAGTATGGAAAATGGAAAAATCTTACCGATGATATTAGATGATCTAAAAAATGCTGGAACAAAAGAATCAAAAGTGTTTGAAGGAGATGGATGTGGTTATAAAGTTGCTTATAATGTATTAAATGCGTATAATTATGGAGTGCCTGAAAGTAGAGAGAGAGTAATAATACTTGGAATAAGGAACGATATTGTCGACCAATCCAATGTTTCTAAATATATAAAACAAGATATAAAGACAGCGAAAAAATATAAAAATTTATTTATACCAATAACACATAATGAAAATTCAGATGAGATTGAAGAAGTGAAACCAGCACAAAAGTTAAATAATGCATATAAATCATGGAAAAATAAAGAAGTGGTAGATTTGTCTGTACCAAAGATATATAAAATAAGAAATATGAGGGATGCAATAGGAGATTTACCATTGGAATATGATTCTGAAGAATCAAAAAAATTCTTAAATCATACTGGAAGCAAATGTAAAGTTAATATAAAAAATACAATAGGAAATAGAGCAACAAATTGGGATAAATATGCACCTACTATAATGGGAAGAGGAAGTGGTACAGGTGGACCGTTAATACCACCACATCCTGAACAACATAGAAGATTGTCAGTCAGAGAGGTTGCAAGAATACAAACCTTTCCAGATTCATTTGAATTTTGTGGATCAAATTCTGCAGGATACAGACAAATCGGAAATGCTGTTCCAGTTTTAATGGCGTATAATATAGGAAAAATCTTCACATAAAAGTGAAGATTTTTATTGTTATATATTTTTTTCTAAGTATTTACGAATGTTGGTTTCTAACATATTTTTCATTAAATTAAATTCGAGATTTTTATTGATGTTACTTAAATTAATATTTATTCTAAAATATTCTAAATCAAATTCTTTAATACAATTCAAAAGAGCTATCCAGTTTAAACGTAGATTATTATTTTCCCATCTATAAAAAACTTTTTCAAATATATTTTCTTTTTCCTTATATGTCTTATAAATTGCATTTAAAAATGTTTTGTTTGGAATTAATATAAAATCAATTCTATAGTGAGATTTAAGAACTATATAAATATCATCTTCGTAGACATAGTTCATAAATGTTTTTAATCTTTCATAAAATTTGTCTTGTTTTCCTGATTCTAGTATCGGATTAAAAATATTTTCTCTTAGTTGACGTGCTGAACCAAGTCCTGATTTTCTATCACTTAATGCATTGAGTTTTTCATCTGAAAGAATACCTTTTAATAAAGCTCTGTAGGATAAACTCCCAATATTCAATTCTCCATTAACATCTGTATCTACGATAGTGCCATCTATAGTATATACTGGCCCTTTTAAAGTTTTTAAAGATATTTCATAATCTTTTATATATAAATCTGTTTTTTCTCTTTTATTTCCTGCAAGGTCTGATGATATATTCCAGTCTAATCCATTGCAAAGATAATCTAGTTTTTTTAATTCTTCTGTAGGCTTAGGATTATTTCTGGATGATGTATCTGTTGAGTGCTCTCCAAACAATGCCGAAAAAATATCTTCAAAAATACGAGCAGTAGTATTTCTATCTCTAACTTTGATATCAGATACAAACGAAAATAATATATTAGCTATTACTATTCCCTTAAAATCATTTAACTCAATTGAAGTATTCAAATGTTCTAAGAATGTTTTCATTTCATATATGTTTTGAGGAGTTTCTTTTAATCCAGCCTCTTGTAATAATTTTTTTCCGATTACATCTATATTTGAAAAAAGTAAAGAATCTAATATCATATTATTGCACCTCCATCAGTTTAAAATATTCACTTAAACTATAATTTAGTGCATTACAAATCTTTTCTATATTTACAATTGAAATATTTCTTTTTCCATTTTCAATTGAAGCAATATATGTTCTGTCTAAACTGCATTTTGATGCAAATGTTTCTTGACTTAGTCCTAGTTTGTTTCTTTCGATTTTTAATTGTTTACCAAATTTTATTTTTATATCATCCATGTTATCGCCCCTCAATGAGAATATCATTTTTGTGACTCTTAAGCAACGGACTATAAGTCACGAAAAGTAATATTTGTCGAAAAAAGCAAAATGTGATAGAATACAGTCAATTTATTAAGGAGGAGATTGAATTGATTGCATTATCTGATTATTTGGGTTTAGGTGACAAATTAGATGAAGAAGGAATATTTGATACTATACTAGATATAGATGCAAATTATTTTATAAACATAAAAAGAATTAAAGACACAAAAGAAAAGAATTTTGAAAATTCATATGGAAGGATTCAACAGTTTTTTAGAAATATATATAAAATATTGTCTAGTACCACTGATAAAAATAGCAGATTATATAGACAAGCAGTTAGATTGTTTGATTTCCCTGAAATTAATAATATTGGATTAGGATATTCTAAAGGTAGATATGGAAGTGGTTTTGGACCAATACTTGCTGAAAAAATAATAAGTGATGCAAAAGAAATAATTGATGCAGGAAATAAAGATGCCGATTTATTTCAGCTTATAGGCTTATTTGAAGAAAATGTAGGACCAGACAGATTAAGTGATATGTATTCACATTTGATATATGACGATATCATTAATTACACAAATGAAAAAAATAAGATCTTAGGTATAAATGCTGAAAACTATCCTGAAATGAAGTTTAAAAATGGATTGCTTATTAATCCTTTTAAAAATAAGCCTGTGTTGTTATTACCTAAAGATATATTACATGAGCTCCCTATTGCTAAAGAATGGGATGATATAGATTATGTGTGTTCCAGAGTTCAATGCATTAGAGATGAAATGAATTCTTTTGTAGGTGATGAATGGAAAAAAGCTTCAACAAGAGAAAAGAAGGATTTCATAAAAGAAAAAATAATGAAAAATGAAGAAAATTTTAATGCAGTTATTTCAGAATACAAAGATTTTTCTGTTGAACCATATGATTTTGATAATGACTCATTAGGATATCACATAATATCAAAAGAATTAAAGAATATTCCATTAGAAGAAATAAAAATAAATAAAGAAGAAAATGCAAAAGACATTGTTCTTAAGATTTGTAATAAATTTAAAGATCTTGTGGAAAATAATGCGTTAGCAAAGCTTTTATATGAGAAAAATGGAAAATTTAGAGGCGAGAAATCTGTACAGCTATTGTTTTATGGTATATCAGATTCTTATTGCGAAGCTTTTGATGTAGATATTAGTCCAGAACTTAATTCTGGAAGAGGTAATATTGACTTTAAATGCAGCAAAGGGTATAAAGACAGAGTTATAGTAGAAGTAAAACTTACATCAAATAGACAACTAATACATGGTATGAAAACACAAATAATGGAATATGCAAAAGCTGAAAAAACAAATCAACTAGTATATTTAGTAATTGATGATTTGAAAGATAAAGAAAAGATAAAAAAATTATATGATGAATATAATAAAATAGATAATAAACCTGAATTAATAGTTGTTGATACAGAGATTAAGAAAAGTGCAAGTATATATTAAATGCAATAAGGTGAACAATATGGAATACAAAGAAAGAATAAAAAAATTAAATAGTTTAGAAAAATTTATAAATGGAGAAAATCAAGATGATATTTTACTTATGCTTGATAAGAGATATGGAGAAGATAAATGGAGTATAATATGTGCTGTAATGCATTGGTTTAGAGTTGTAGAAGATTATTTGTGTAGTGATAATTTATTAAAAGAAAATAAAAAAGATTATAACTGGGGTGAAGTATATCTTTATATAACTGCTGTTGATATTGTTGTAAAGGGAATAAATGATATATATAAAATAGTTAAAGACAATCCAAAAGGTAGGTTGTTTTTTGGAGAAAAAGATATATTTGGAGATATAAAGAAAGATGATTGGAGTTATTTTCAGAATATAAGAGCTATATTTGGGGCACATCCAACTGAGCTAGATGCTAATCAGGATTTTATTGTAGCTACATATCCAACGCCATATAATTCAATTTTAGATAGATTAAATGGTACAACTAAAGGATGGGATTATTATACTTTGTTATGGAGTAAAAATAAGTCAAAGGATTTTTTACAGGAAAGTTTTGGTTTTAAATTTGATGATGTTGATAGATTTTTAGATAAATATATAATGTATTTAGACACATTATATAAAGAAATAATTACTATAATTAAGGACTATAAAAAAGAAGTAGCAAATAATAAAATAGAAAAAAATGAAAATCCAATTATTCAACTTAATATTTTAGAGAAAGAAGATGAAATTCGACTTAATTCACGATATAAATATATAATTGATGTATTAAAAGTACTTATAATAGAAAGAATTTCAGACAATAATAATAAAAAAGAATATGAAAGATATAAACAAAAAAATATAGAAAATATTTCTTTTTTATATGATATAATACAAAATCCAGAAAAAGAAAAACAGATAAATAAAATTGAAGAAGTTATTTTTAGTAGGACGGAGGATTTTACAGATATGTCAAGTTATTATTATACAAAGTTATATGAATTTTGGAATAATGAAGATATGGAAGAAATACTGTTAGAACATTTTAAGAATAGAATTAATCCGTTCAATAAAAATATAACTAATATTAAAGAACTATATTGTTTAGTAAAAGCATATAATTATTATAAATGTGAAGAAAAAGCCGAGAATTAACTCGGCTTCCCTTTATGAATTCATACATCCCACAATCAACTGCACACCATCTACAAATCCATTTCTATAATATTTCTCATTATAATAACAAACATAATCTAAAAAATTCCTATCAAGTAATTCAAGTTGTTTCTTAACATACTTCTGATTTTGTTTAGGAACATTCTTTAAAATACGTTCACTAATCTCATCAAATTGAATATAATGTTTTTTATCTTCTTCTGTTAAATAAGCAAGTTCAGTATCTTCTCTAAAATCTAACCATTCTTTCATTAAATCATCTTTTACTTCTCTAAAATTATTCTCCATAAAATAAACCTCCAAATTATAAAATAATCAACCAAATACTTCCAAAGATCCTTAATAAAAAATTGGGGAGAAATTGGGGATCAATTTCTCAAAAAGGGTACAATTTTAACTAAATTATTCACTAAACAAAAACCTTTGAAAGTGTTGATAACACTACACTTCAACATAATTCAACACCTATCATAAAAACCATTTTTTGCCGCTCATAACCCGAAGGTCGATAGTTCGAGTCTATCCCCCCGCAACCAAAGTAAGATAATAACTCCTAGAGATTAGCTAGGAGTTATTATTATAGGAGGAAAATTATGAATAAAAAACAAAATTTTATGAACAAAATAAAAAACAGAAGCTTCGGCTGTGTAGCTATTACAACGAGATAATTGCTATAGGTTGTAATAGTTAAAAGTTATAGCAAATATATCTCGTTATTTTTAAGAATTAAAAGATAAGGAGATATAAAAGATGATAGAAATAGAATTAAATAATGTAAAAAAGAATTTTGGTTTGAAAAACGTTTTAGATGGAGTAAGCTTTGAAGTAAAGACAGGAGAAAGAATTTCACTAATCGGAGAAAACGACTCTGGAAAATCAACTATTTTAAAAATAATTAGTGGTGATGAAAAACAAGATACTCGGCAATGTAAATATAAGAAAAGGTGCTACTATAGGGTACTTAAAGCAAATATATGAAAAAGAACAAGAAGATATAATAGTTGGAAATTACCTAAAAGAAAGCTTTAAATAATTTACTCTCATGAAAAACAGGCTAAGAGAATTAGAAAACGAAATGGCAAATCCAAATCAAAATTTAGAGCGAGTTCTTCAAAAATATGGAAGATTGCAAGAAAAATATATTGCTTTAGGAGGATATGAATTAGAAGAAAAATTTAAAAAGATTTGTTCAGGATTTAAATTTGATGATGATTTTTTAAAGAAAGAATATAACACATTAAGTGGAGGAGAAAAAGTGCAATTAAAAGGCAAAAATGGCTCTGGAAAATCAACACTTATAAAAATAATTTTGGGCAAGGATAATGATTTTAGTGGAGAAATAAAAATAAATCCATCAGTAAAAATTGGATATATTCCTCAGGAAATAAAGTTTCAAAATGAATCTGATACAATATTAGAGTACTTCTTGAAAAATTTTGGTGGCAGTGAAACACAGGCAAGAACAATTTTAGCTAGATATATGTTTTACGGGGAAAATGTTTTTAAAAGGATGAAAGAATTATCTGGAGGAGAAAGAGTAAGACTTTTAATTGCTGAACTAGTAATTAAGCAAACCAATTTTTTAATACTGGATGAGCCAACTAATCATTTGGATATTTCAACAAGAGAAATACTTGAAGATAACTTAAAGGCGTATTCAGGAACTATATTATTTGTTTCACATGATAGGTATTTTGCGAGAAAAATTGCGGAAAGAGAAATTGAGTTATAGTAGAATATTAAATTTATAATAAAAAGTAGATGAGAATATTAATTCATCTACTTTTTATCTGCTATAAATATTTTTCCATTATATACATTTGTTCTTCATTTAATTCCTTTTTGTTATTAGCATACTCATATCCTAGTTTGTGATAAAACTCACATCCAGTAATAGAGGCGGGAATTACCAGTTTTTTTGCAGGAATGGTTAAAGCAAATTTTTCAATTTCATTAATTAACATTTTACCTATACCTTGCTTGTGGTGAGCTGTGTCAACAAATACAGCCAGTATCCAATACTCTCCATTATCGTTATACCATGATTTATCAATGCTAGCTGTACCAACAACTTTGTGATTTTCTAAAGCTACAAAGGCTTTTGTTCTTTCAGGAAGAACTTTTCGAATTTTTTCAGGTGTAAATTCTTTAGAAAAGTTTTGAACAAATTCAATGCCGTAATCTTTTGAGTTTACTTCTAATAGGTTTTGTATAATAATTTTTGATATTTCTTCAGCATATCTATCTTCATATTCTATTATTTTCACTGTATTACCTCCTTGCATAAGATTTTGTTAAAAATTATTTTGATATATTATATCATAAAAATTTTAACAAAATAAGTGGAACAAACTAGAAAATTATGATAGAATATGAGATGAAAAGATAGGAGCATAAAAAAGGAAGGAAAAAGATGAAAGCTGAACTTGAAAAAATAGATAGAAAACTTAAAAGAATTAGAATAAAAAAGATGCCAAATACATTTTTAAGTATTATCAATAAAAAGTTTGATGAGGTAACAATTTCAAGATGTTTAGCATTTCTATTAAACCCGCAAAATACTACAACAAAGATCATAAAAGAATTGCTAAATGTTTCTAAAATTCCAGAGGATGAGAAGAATTTTTGTGAATTATTAGAAAATGAAAACACATATTTTGAAAACATAGAACTGGAAGAGGCTATTTCAGAGAGAAGTAGGATAGATATTAAGATTGAATTTTCAACTTTTGTAATAGTAATAGAAAACAAGATAAATTCTATGGAAAATGACATTCAATCAGTTAAGTATGAAAAAGATTTAGAAAGAAATATAAAACCTATAAAGTATATTTGTATTAAACCTAAATATAATCCTACTATAATGGTAAATGAAAAATTTGCACATGTTACATATAGCCAAATAGTAGAAATACTGAAAAACGTTACAAAATATGATTTAAAAGAACAAGAAAACTATTGCTTTATAGAAGATTTTATTAAACATGTGGAGGGATATTTAATGAATGAGGCACAATTAGAAATAACAGAAGATGTGGAAGTATATATTGATAATCAAAAAATAATAGATACAATGATTTCAAATTATAAAAAGCAATCTGAAGTAATAGCAGAAAAGCTGGAAGAAATAGTTAAACGTAAATTTGGCGAAAATTTTGAGGTATATACTAATAACAAATGGAAATGTATTCAAATTTGGAAGAAGAGCTGGACAAATGAACAGTATAGTGGTATACATTATGAGATTTTGTGGAACGAAGATGGAATAATTGGAAATAATGTTAAAATAATTTTTGCGATACATAATGAAGGAAAAACGAGAAATATATTTCCAGAAATCAAACATCGTACATTTAAAACAGAGAGTTATAGAATGAATGATTCAAAAAGTATTATTGAAAATTTGAACAAAATTGTTGAAGAAATGTATAAAATAGCAGAAGAGAATAATGAGGCAATAGATAAGGTAATTGGTAGTAGAAAAAAACAAGTAAAATAGACAGAGCTTAAAGAGTGAAGTTGTCAACAAAAAGTAGACACAAAAAAGCAGATGATATGGAGCAGACCATTAATGAGTCTGCTCTTCCAATTTAATTATTTTTTCTTATGTGAATGTTTTGGTTGCCTCTGTGAAAGTGCAGAACCAGCAATAGATTTTGTTCTTGCTGAAGATCTACCATCTCTTAAAACTTCTGAAGCTTTAGAAGCAATTCCTGCAGATGTCTTTTTACATCCTGCCATAAATATCACCGCCTTTCTAGGATTAAAATCCTTCCTCCATTTGACTTTATTCTAAAAATTTGATGATAAGCTAATTATAACAGATAAAACATAGAAAATCAATATTATTTTTAAAACATTTGCATAAAAAATACAAAAAAGATAAAAATAATATTGAAATCACTTGCATTTTTTGAAAAATAGAGTATAATATATAAAGAGAGGTGAGAGAAATGTTAATTCAATTTAGTGTTAAAAATTACAAATCATTTAAAGAAGAACAGGTTTTTAGTATGGAAGCAGGAACTGGTGATGAAAATATTGAGAATATAGTTACGCTCAATGAAACCAATGAAAGAATATTAAAAACTACAGCTTTATATGGAGCAAATGCATCAGGAAAAACTAATTTGATAAGTGCATTTTCTGCTGCAATAATGATGGTTAGATTATCAAACAATAGACAACCTGGGGAAAAATTAATGCAGATGGAACCATTTGCATTTGATGATAAAACAAAAGTGGAACCATGCGAATTTGAATTTATTTTTTATACAAATAATAGTAAATATGTATATGGTTTTAAAGCAGATAAAAATAAAATACATGAAGAGTATTTATATCAGTATTTTTCAGCAAAAGCGACCAGAATATTTGAAAGAACAGGTGAAGAATATAAATTCTTACAGTCTGATGAAGGAAAATTAAATTCAATTAAAAGTCAAAACCTAGAAAACAAATTATTCCTAGCAACTGCAACAACATGGAATTATGATAAAACAAGAGCACCATATTTATGGTTTGCAGAAATGATTGATACTTATATAGGAGGTAATGAACTTAATCCATTTTCAATAGAAGCTTATAATAATGATGATGAAAATGAAAGCCTAAAAAAATTCACATTAAAATTGTTGGAAGAAGCAGATATTGTTATTAAAGACTATAATATAGAAATAGAAGAAGCTGAAATGGATGCAAATATGATAATGCAATTAAGAAGCATGAATGTTCCACCACATGTAATTACACCAAAAACAACCATAATAAAAAGTATAACTATGTCTCATGAAATTACAAGTGAAAACGGGGAAACAAAAGTATACAACTTAGATTTAGCAAATGAATCTTCTGGAACTAAAATAATATTTGCAATGGCTCCATTGTTAAAAAATGTATTTGAGAGAGGCAAGATATTTGGAATTGATGAAATAGAAAGAAGTTTACATCCAAGTTTAGTAGAAATGATAATCAAATTTTTCCATAATTCAGAAATAAATAAAGGAAATGCTCAGTTAATATTTAATACACATGATACAAACTTATTATCATTAGATCTATTTAGAAGAGATCAGATATGGTTTGCAGAAAAAGATCCAAAGAAAGGTGCTACTGAATTATATCCATTAGATGATTTTTCAGTAAGAAAAACAGAAAATATTCAGAAAGGATATTTAAATGGAAGATATGGAGCAATCCCTTTTGTAGCCACAGGTGATAGCTTATGGCAGGAATGAGAAGATTTGAACAAAGAAGAAGAAATACTGAGAAAAGAAAAAGAAATCCATTTGTTATAATTGGATGTGAAGGAAAAAATAAAACTGAAAAAATATATTTTAATAATTTCAATAGTCGACAATGTATTATTAAATTTTCTAAAGGAAATAGCACAGACCCTATAGGAATTGTGCAAGATTTAATAAATTTTATCAAGAGCAATGAAATTGAATTAGAAGAAAATGATAAAGTTTATGCGGTATTTGATACGGATGTAGGACAAAATAAGAAACAACGAATAGAAGAAGCAAAAAGTTTAGCAGCAGAGAATGGGGTTGAAATAATAACTTCAACTCCTACATTCGAATTATGGTTTTTGCTACACTTCGGATTTACCACAAAAGTATTTGTTTCAAATAAGGCTTTGAAGGAGGAATTGGCAAGAAAAATACCAAATTATTCAAAGATCAATAATACATATTTAACTGTTAAAGATTTAACAGGACAAGCTATTGAAAATGCTAAAAGATTAGAACAATATCAATTAAAAGAAGGACAAGCATTAGACAGCGAAACTTGTAATCCATACACAGGAGTTTATAAAGCTGTAGAAGAATTAATAAATAGGAATAAAGAAAAACAATAAAAAGTATAAGTGGGAACTTTGAGACCATAGTAAATGAGAGTATCGAAAAGTTTGTGTAAACTTTAAACTTCTTATGATATAAAACATAAATATGAAAAAATTTATTTATGTTTTTAACAAAAATTAATATAAATGACAAATTTAAATTTGTCAAGGTATGATTTTTAAGCCTGCTGAAATTTCGATTTTAGCAGGCTTAAAATTAGCCTTTTTCAATTAGTCAATAATAACCCTATCTGGAAAATAAATATTTAATTCTGCCAATGTTACACCCAAATTTGCGTATCTACTAGTCCATTTTTCAATAATCATTTGAGTTGATAAATACATACCTTTTCTAATGCTTGAACCGTTGGAAATACTCGTCTTCCTTTATTTAATCTTTTGTAACAATTATTTAAACTTTCTATTGCATTTGTTGTATACATAATTCTCCTTGTTTGTGGTCTATATTTGAAGAATGGCTGTACATTATCCAAATTATTTTCCCAATTTTCTAATGAAACTTTTCTTTTTGACCATTTTTCTTTTAACTCCTGTAAATTGCTATATGCTTCGTCTTCTCTTGATGCTGTATATATTAACTTCAAATCTTGTGCTAATTCTTTTCTATCTTTGTACGAAACATATTTCAATGTATTTCTAATTAAATGTACTATACAACTTTGAAATTCAGTCTTTGGATATACTGCTGCTATTGCTTCTTTTAATCCCTTTAAGCCATCTGCACACATTATTAGAATATCCTTTAATCCTCGATTTTTAAATTCATTAAGTACACTCATCCAATATTTTGCACTTTCTGAATTTCCTATGTAAAATCCAAGTATTTCTTTTTCTCCTTCCATTGCTACTCCTAATGCTATATATACGGCTTTTTTCACTACAACTCCATTTTCTTTAACACTAAAATATGTTGCATCTACAAATACTATTGCATATTGCTCATTTAATTGTCTTTGTTTCCATTCTTGTATTTCTGGTATTATTTTATCTGTTATGGCTGTTACCATGTCTAGACTTATTTTTACGCCATATATTTCTTCTATTTGGTCATGGATATCCTTATTTGACATTCCTCTTGCATACATTATTATTATTTTATTTTCAATGTTTGAAATATCTTTTTGTCCTTTTTCAACAACTATTGGATCAAAACTTCCTTGTCTATCTCTTGGAACATTTAACTATATATCTCCTTGAGATGAATGTATGGTTTTATTAGAATATCCATTTCTATAATTCTCGTTGTCATCTGTATATTCATTTTTTTCGTAACCTAGATGCTCTGTTAATTCGGCATTTAACATTTCTTGAAGTGTATCTTTGAATAAATTTTTCAATGCATCTTCAACATCACCAGCCGTCTTTAATTCATTACTACTTATGAATTCCTTAATCAATTTTCTTCTTTCTTCACTTATTTTTCTCTTTTTGCCATATAAAAAACCTCCTTATGACATTTATATAATATCATAAGAAGGTGTATTTTTAAACTTTACACAAATTTTTCTATATATTCGAAAAACAAAAGAAGAAATGACGTTAATTAAAATTTAAATTGTTGTTAATCCAAATCAAAAATTTATCTTTGGGTACAAGTTTTCTTTTACCAATTCTCAATATAGGAAATCCTTTGCTATCCATAAGTTGATATGAATTAGCTTTTGATATTCCTAAATATTTACTAATATCTTTTGCAGATAATACAGCTGGTAAATCTTCTTTTGCTTTAAAACTACTTTGCATAAGCATTCCTCCTTTCATAATTTTTGGTTAATGTACATTTCTAAAGTGGGTATTAAATAGAAATAATTAATGTAAAAAAACAATTGAGAAAATATCCTCTCACTTGTACAGTCACTTAGAAGGAAAAAATAAACCCTAATTTGAAAATTTCCTAAAATTTTTTTATTAATGTACAAAAGGTGAAAAATAATTTTCTCACTTATTAAAGTAATCTAGAAGGCAAATTTGAAGTCTAAATTGAAAAATTCATCTATTTAAATGGACAAAAGAACTTAAATTATATAACATAATAATTAAGAAAAATCTGTTATAAATAAAAGCGTTTTGGTTTAAAACATATACAAAAATAGAAAAATATGTTAAAATTGTAATATAAGTTTTAGGAGGAATATATGGTTAGAATAGTTGTTTTAAATGATAATAGAAAAAATAATCCACAATTAGAAAATGAACATGGACTTTCATTATATATTGAAGTTGATGGATATAAAATTTTGTTAGATGCAGGACAAACTGATATATTTAAGAAAAATGCTAAAAAATTAGGTGTAAATTTAGATGATCTAGATACAATCGTATTAAGTCATGGACATTATGACCATGGAAATGGTTTAAAACATATAGATAAAAAGATTCCTTTAATATGCTGTCCGGGATGCGATTGTTATAGAGTAAGTAAAAGAACAGGAAATTATGGAGGATTAAATCAAAAGGTAGAAGAATTATCAGAAAAGTTTGATTTAATACAAACTACAGAACCATATAAAATAACAGAAAATATTTTCTTTTTAGGTCAAATAGAAAGAAAAACTGATTTTGAAACAAAGAGTTTTCCAATGACAAAAGAAGATGGTACTGATGATGTAGCAATAGATGACACAGGGATTGCAATAAAGACTTCAAAAGGTTTAATTGTAATATCAGGTTGTGCACATAGTGGAATATGCAATACGGTTGAATTTGCAAAAAAAATAACAGGTGAAAGAAATATACTGGCAGTTATAGGAGGTTTTCACTTAAAGAATGTGGATGAAAGTACTTTAGAAACAATATCATATATGCAAAATAATAATGTTCAAGGTGTTTATTTAGCACATTGCACATCAGATGAAGTTTGTCAGGAATTTGAGAAACGTATGCCATATAGAGCAAAAACAATGAGAGTAGGAGAGGAATATTTATTAGACCAAAAACAAGTAGAAAGAGAGATTTAAATATGGTAGATTTAGAATTATATAGAATATTTACAATTGTTGCAAACGAGAAAAATATAACAAAGGCAAGTGAAAAATTAAATATTTCTCAGCCAGCTGTTACAAAACACATTAAAAATTTAGAAAATGCTCTTGAATTAAGACTATTTAATAGAACTAATCATGGAATAGAATTAACTTCTGATGGTCAAAAAATATATGAAGAAGCAAAAGAAGCGGTAGAAACGCTAAATAGTATTTTTATTAAATATGGAAAAAACAGAAATATAAATTTAGGAGTACATGTAAGTATGTACAAAATGTTTAGTAAAATATTAACTAAATTTTCTAATATTAATGAGAATATTACAATTAATATATCTGATACAGATTTAATAAATATGCTAGCTCCAGATTTATCTGATATGATAAGCAAACTAGAAAATGAAAAACTTGATATTATTATTTCAAAAAAAACAGATAACTATAATCATAATAAAATAGAATTTATAAATATTGGAGAAATTCAAGATATTTTAGTAGTTAATAATAATTCAAAATTATTAGGAAAGAAAATTAGAATTGAAGATATAATAGATATGCAAATATGTTTGCCTAGAAAGGGGTCTGTAACAACCAATAATTTTATTAACGCATTACAAATAGAAGAAGATAAATTAGTAAATGCAAAGCATATTACATATAATGCTATGTTAGATATAATAGAAGAAAATAATGAGGTTGTTGGGCTTATAAGTAAACAATATATAGAAAAGGAATTGAATAATAAAGAAATATCAGAGTTGACAACAGAATTTAAAATTCCACCGATAGAATATGGTGTATATATAAATAAGAAAAATAAGTTTAAAGAATTAAATCAATTAGTAAAATTTATAAGAGAAAATAAATAAGAAAATAGAGTTATAACCAAAAGTTATAACTCTATAATTTTTTTGTATTTTACATAACATTTGAATCAGTTTATAATATAATTAAGATAAATCGAGGAGGTAAAAAAATGAAAAAACATAATTCTATAAAATTTAGTAGATGTGTACCACTTCCTATCGGATATAAATTAGCAGTATGCCCAATATGTGGAGGTATACATTTAACAGGAACATTATTAAATGAAAGTGCAGATGAGCAAGATCCAGATATAATGTGTAAAGATTGCGGTAATATAATTAGTGAAGCCATAGTTTAGAAAGCGAGGAAATAATATGAATGAAGAACTAAAAGAAAAAATAAAAAATTTTGCCAAAGCAGATTACCCAAGAGTTGGAGAGCATATATCATTAATAGAGTGTTTAAAAACAATTACAAATGACCCTAGCTTTAAGTTAGAAGATGAATCAATAAGTGTATTAATTAATAATAGAGAATTTGAACTTTTGGATGTATATTGTCCTGATTTAAAAGAACCAAATTCATGTTTATGGTACGAATCAGCAAAGATATGTTTAAAAAAGGGAAACTGTGTTATTAAATATTTTTTTGAAGACACATCCGATAAAATAAGTTATGCAATCATTTATGAAGAAAATGAAAATGGTTATATTGAAATACAAGGCAAAAAATATAAGACAATTAGTATTTTAGATAAAGAGAATGCTAAAGATACAGCTAAAGCTAAAGATGCAGCTAAAGCTAAAGATGCAGTCTCACTAGACGATTAGCATAATTTGACCACTTTTTTGACCACAACCGAAACAAAAAACAATGGAAATAACGGGATTTGACCGCTGGTTCTCATAACTCTAAGGTCGTAAGTTCGAGTCTTACCTCCGCAACCAAAAATTTTATTAGAGTCGCAAGAGATTGTGGACTCTTATTTTTTGCTCATTTTAAGTTACATAAAATGAATTGGGCACCATTTTGGCACAAATCTATATAAAAAGGTTTTTTGGTAAACCTTGAATTTTCGATATTTATAAATATATTTGATTAAATTCTATTTGAAATAAAATAAAAAAGATTCTGCTTAAATATAAAATATTAAATTGTGAAATTAATTAAAGGTATTTAAGCAGAAACTGTTATGTCTTGATTTACTTCTTTATTATTATAATTTTTCATAGAATTTTTTTCCTTTCAATTTTTTGTATAAATTTATGTGATAAGCATCTAATTGGCTTTAAAATATTTTTTTGTATCTTCCCTATAAAGAAAGATTATCAAGTTTATCTGATGCCTCTCTGTCCATTCTCGCAAATGCATGGGCATAGATATTTAATGTTGTAGATGTTTGAGCATGTCCTAATCTATTACTAACAGTTCTAACATCTAATCCTTGTGCAATAAGCAAAGTTGCATGTGTATGGCGTAAGCCATGAAATGTAATATGTGGCAAGTTTTTATCTTCTAGGAACTGCCTAAACCATTTTGTAATTGTATCTGGATGCATAGGAGAACCATTCCATTGTACAAATAATCGATTTGTATTTTGCCATTTGTCTCCTAATTTTAATCTTTTTTTTGATTGTTTTCTTTTGTAATCTTTTAAAAGTTTAGTAATTGAATCAGGGATTCTAATAACCCTGTTTGATGTTTCAGTTTTAGGATCTTTTGTATAGATACCAATAGAAGAAACATATTGACTAGCCTGTCTTACAGTAATTGAAGAATTTTTTAAGTCTACATCTTGCAATTCTAATCCTAAAACTTCTCCACGTCTTAATCCTGTGAAAATTGTTAAAAGGATAATGACTCGAAACTTTAATTCTTCACTTTCCAATGCCTTAATTAATGCAATTGTTTGTACATCATCATAGAAATTAATACTTGGATTTTTAGCTTTAGGTGGTCTTACCCTTGATGCAGGATTGTATGGAATCATTTGCCAATATACTGCTTGTTGTAACATAGAATGTAATAATCTGTGATGTTCCAGTACAGTTTTTGAAGATAACTTATGTTTAATATTTTTTCTAATATATGTTGATTCACTTAATTCTTGATATAAATACATTAATTGCATTGGTTGAATTTTGTCTAAATACATGTTGCCGAGATAGGGGAGAATCCTTGACCTTAACATACTTTTATATCTTTCATAAGTTTTAGGAGACAAATTTGGAATAGCATAATTGTTAATCCAAAAATCAGCATAATCTCTAAAACGCATCTTTTTTGCAGATAAGGCTTGTCCAGTTTCTATTTCAGATATAAATAATGCTAATTCTTTTCTAGCTTCATTTTTGTTTTTAGCTTGAACAGTCTTTTTATAGATAATTTTTTTGCCTTCTCCTGTGTAGCCACCAGAAACTCTTAATCTATATGAATTCTCTCCACGTTTTTCGATATTTCCTACCACACCTTTATCACCTCCTTTCATGTGGTAGGGAATAGCTATGAATTAAATATATTTAAATACTTCTTTTGGATACAGTATTTTGTTCTTATTTTTAAATTCATCAATATCAATCCATTTTGCAATAGTTTCACCATGATCATCTATTACCTTATATTCTTCTTGATAATTTTCATCAGATATTTCGATTGAGTAAAATAAAATCAATTCATGAGCTTTTTTTCCTTGATATGTAAAGATATTTTCTGATATTCCTAAAAAATTTTTAACTGTAATATCAACATTGATTTCTTCTAAAAACTCACGTTTTAAAGCTTCCTCACTTTTTTCTAGAAATTCAATACCTCCACCTAAACATCTGTAAAAAGTTTCATTTTTTACTTTATCAAAACCTTCTGAAACTAATAGCTTATTGTTTTTAATAGCAAGACCTAAAGCAATTGGTCTTATTTCTTTAAATTTGTCCACAAAAATTAAACCTCTCTTTCTCCTAAATCTTCTGAAAATCTTAATAAATATCCATCAGGATCTTGTACTAAAAATTCTTTATTACCTAATAATTTATTATCTTGTCTATACCAATTTTCTTCAATATCAAATGTTATTTCATAATTTGCATTTTTTAAATTGCTATATATTTGTCTTATATTATCCACCTCTAACTGAAAGTTTATTCCATTACCAAAAGGATAGGTAATAGGGGCAATATTCCATTTATCAGTAATATAAAATTCTTGTAGCATAAATTGAATTTCACCTAAACTTATAAATGCAAATTTGTTTTCTGGTCTATCATATTCAAGTTTAAATCCAGCAGTTTTATAAAATTTTAAACTATTTTCTAAATTAGTAACAGATAATTCAGGTATGTTTTTATTAAATTCTAAGTAATTTGGACTTCTAATTATTTCACTAGTATAAAATTTTTCTTGAAAATCTGTCAGTAATTTTATTTCGCTATTAGTAAAAGATTTACTTTCTGGAGCTATAATTAATTTATCATCATCATCATCAACTCTATGAATCACTGCAATACATTTTCCTTTATACTCTTTCAATGGTTTATATTCTCCTAATACATAACAATCTAACTCTTCACCATCTCCACTTATTGTATTTGGGACATATCCATAATTAACTAAATAAATATGATCTGGATAATCTGGATGACTACTTCCTATAGGTCTATCAATTTTTACTTCTACAATTTTATCTAAATATTCTAAACTATTCATAGAATTATCCTCCTATAATCTTTCTGCAATTTTAAATCCTAAATCTAATATATTTCTTTCCATAAGTTCTTTTGAGCTATCATCAATTTTTCTTCTATCCCATTCAGTTCCATCTAATGTATCATCACCATATAAGAATTGATATATTGGAATATTTCTAAATTGGCTAACAGCCATTATTGAAGCACATTCCATTTCAACGACAATACAACCATCTTCTTTTCTTTTTTTCATGTTTCCTGCAGTTTCTCTATAAATAGCATCAGTTGTCCATGTTTTACCTTTTACATATGGAATATTTAATTCATCAAAAATTGAACAAAGTTTATTTGCAGTTTTTACTTCAATATAATCACTAGGTTCAACATAATGATAGCTAGTACCTTCATCTCTATAAGCAGCAGTAGGAATTATAAAATGTCCCTTTAAAATATCTTTATCTAAAGTACCACAAGTTCCATATATTAATATTTTTTTAGCGCCCATAGCAATTAATTCTTCAGCTGTTCCAGCAGTACCAGCACCACCTATAGTAGTTCTTGTTATTGCAAATTCTTTCCCATGAAAATTTAATTTGTAAATAGGAATAAATAAACCAGCATTAACATGACCTATAATTTTCATTCCATATTCTTCTTGTAAATAGTCGAAAAATCTTTCTTTAAAAATTAAAATAGCAACTTCTGGAAAATTTTCTATTTCATCTACCAAATTTTTAGGGCTTAGAATTTCTTTTGTTTTATTATCAAATGTATTAATTATACTCATATAAAAGCTCCTTTCAAACTTATTTTTTACATTTATGCTTACTATCAGGCAAATAAAATTTATTGCACTCAAAACAGTAATTTGGAATATTACCATTTTTTATATCCAAAAACAATTCATAATACATCAAAGAAAGTAAAGATTTATAAGAAATACTTTCTACAATTTCACCTGAATCAGTTCTTACAAAACGTTTTCTAATTCCACCAGTTCTATAAGAAATTTGCTCTAAAGTTTTTTCTAACAATCTATTATCACAAGATAAGTTATAAACCAAACGGTGCATTTCTGATAAATAATCTATATAACAAGATATAGGTTCAAAATACCCTGTTATTTTATATTCTTCTAATATTGAATTAAAACTATCTTTTCCAGGAAAATCAACTGTTTTAAAGTTTAGGTCAAATTGAAATAAAGAAGGGTTATAATAATCTGTGTCAAATATTCCTAATTCAAATGGTTTAAAGATTGGAAAAGAAACATTAAACTTTTCATTTGTAGATTCATAAACTTCTCCAAAGAAACCATATTTGCATGCGAAACTATAAATAGTTTTATAAAAAGTTTCTCTATCTGTTGCATAAGAATTAATATTTAAAAACTCTAAATATATTCTTGAATTTTTTTCTTTTTCATCCAATGGATTAAAGAATATAATTTTAGAATCTTTATTAGGACCATAAACTTCTTTACCAGTAAAAGAAGAATATTTTATGGGATTTTTTATTTTTAACCATAATGGTTTTTGATTAGGTAATATATCAATATAATCTTCTAAAGTTTTAAAACTATATTCACTAACTAAAGAATTGTTTTTTCCAGTTAAATATCCAACAGGTACATTAAAAAAGTTAGATAATTTATTTAAAACTTCAAATCCTGGTGTGGAATTATTTGATTCATAATTTGCGATTATTGATCTTTTTTCTCCAATAGCATCTGCTAATGCTTGTTGTGTAATACCTTTATTTTTTCTTAACTGCTTTAATTTTTCACTAAAATTTATATTCATCATAAACACTCCAATATATTTTTATGAGAACATTATAAAACAATAATTTACATTTGTAAATAATTAAAACAAAAATACTTTAAAAATGTATTAACAAAAAACAAAAATATAAATAGAATGTTTTAAAACAAAACAGTAATGTTTTTGTTTTAAACAAATTAGATAGGAGGTGATTAGGCATGGATAATGAAAAATTAAATTCAAATACAAAAGAAAAAAGAGTTTTAGATTCAGTAGAAGCAGCACAATATTTGGGTATTTCATATTGGTTAATTCGTAAATTAGTTAGAGAAAAGAAAATACCATATTACAAAATTGAATCTAAAACACTATTTACAAAAGAAATTCTAGACAAATACATTCAAGATAGTCTAGAAGAACCAAAGAAAAAAGTAAAATATAGTTTTGATAATTTTTAAAATTAAAAATATTTTACTAAAAAGGTGGTGATTACTGATGAAAGGGGGAAAGAGATATTGGTTTAAGTTGTACAATAATTTTTTTGACAACGAAAAAATCAAGCAAATCAAAAGAAAAAAAGATGGAGATAGGCTTATTGTAATTTTTATAAATTGTTTAGTAATAGCAGCAAATTGTGAATCTGGAGGATATTTAAAAATAAGTGAAAATAAGTTTTTTACCATAGAAACATTAGCACATCATATGGGTAGAAATCAGAAAAGTATCAAGAATGCATTAGATATTTTCCAGGAATATAGCATGATAATACAAGATGAATATGGCTATAAAATTAAAAATTGGAATAAGTATCAAAACTTACAGGAGAAAGGGATAAAGGATAAAAAAGAATCCACGAAATTAGGAAAAAATGTGTATACAGAAAGAGAAAAAGAATTAAAAAAAGAAATAGAAACAGAAGGAGGTGAATTTTATGCAGAACAGAGTTATGGAAAAATCAAAGATTTTATATAGTATAGAAGAAATCTTGAAAAATGGTTATCCAATAAAAACAAATATACCTGAAGATACCAGATGTAAATATTGTAATAAAGTTTTAAAACCAAGAGGAATATTAAATCCAATAAATAAAACAATAAATGTATTTATAGAAAATGAAAAATGTAATTGTAAACAAGCAATAGAAGAAAGAGAAAAGGCAAAAGAAAAGTTACAAGAAGAATTGATGAAACAATATGAGAATTATAGAAAAGAAGAATACAACAAAAAAATAAAACAATATTATGGAACAGATTTTATAACAGCACAATTTAAACAAAAAACTTTAGAGAATTTTATTACAAATGAACAAAATTCAAGAACGAAATTAGCAGCAGAGAAATTTATATCAGATTTCAAAAACTTCAAGAATGGTATTATATTTGAAGGAAAAAGTGGAACAGGAAAAACACACATTTCAATGGCGATATGTAATGAATTATTAAAAGAAAATACGCCAATAATATTTGGAACATTAACAGAATTAGTAGATAAGTATGCTAAATTTTATACAAATCATACAGAAAGTGATCTAACAAAATTATATACAAAAGTAGATTTATTAGTTATAGATAATTTGGGACTTGAACCAATGAATGATTGGTTGTTATCTAAATTATTTACAATTATAAATGAAAGAATATTAAATGAATTGCCATATATTAATACAACAAATTATGACAGAGATAAGTTAAAACAAAGATTAAGCATACCAAACAAAGTATGTGAAACAACAAATTCTATAATATCAAGATTATATTTAAATATATATTCTGAGAGTATAGAAAAAGTTGTGTAAATAAATCCTTCCGTGATAAAATATAAAATATCAAGGAGGGATTTTTCTATGGGTAAAAAAGTAGAAAAAGAAAAAAATG